>ERZ1034984.830-NODE-830-length-32779-cov-19.799199_pt1 | contig 32779 bp, 30 predicted proteins | sample MGYA00520589_ERZ1034984 | MGnify/ENA primary metagenome ERZ1034984 (study PRJEB33766, sample SAMN09781790) | gut metagenome | biome: gut microbiome | host: Homo sapiens | place: Madagascar | study: EMG produced TPA metagenomics assembly of the PRJNA485056 data... | reverse complement strand
CGCACGCTCGAGGGCGTTGCCATGGTGGAGGGCGCGGCCCGCATGGGCAACGGCGACTTCGAGAAGACACTCTACACGAGCTGCTTCTCGGCCAAGACGGGCACGTACTACTACACCACCTACGATGACCCCGCGATTCGCCGCGTGAGCCTGGCAGACGCCGCGGGCGCACCGGCAGACAAGCTCGTGTGCCCCGATCCCAGCCGCGAGTGGTAGCCATGCCATTGGGGACGGGTCCCTCTGACATGCCAAACGAACCTGCCATTGGGGACGGGTCCCTCTGACATGCCAAACGAACCCGTCCCCTTTGACAGCTACTTCTTGGCTGCCTTGTGCGTGAGGTGCCAGCCTCCGCAGTAGGGGCAGCGGTAGCAGTGCAGGTCCCTTGACCCATGGCGCTCGCAGCTGCGGATGGCGTCCTTGGCGTCCGCCTCGCTGACATAGCGCTTCTTGCGCTCGCAGGCCTTGTACCTCAGGGCCTGCGAGCGCTGCTCTTCCTGCTGGGCGCGGCGTGCGTCCTCGCGGGCAAAGACGCCTCCCAGCTCGTCTCCCAGCCCCTGCTCGAAGCTGTGGCGCTGCGCCATGCGCGCGCTCTTCTTCCTGCTGCCCATCTGCCCTCCATGCATTCTGATGCCAAGAGTCTACTTCTTGCGGGCGGGCACCGCCGGTCCTTCTCGGCTATGCTCTTTGCAGCCGAGACGAGAGGAAGAAGATGCGCTACGCCGTCGTTGCCGTGGGCAAGCTCAAGGAGAAGTTCTGGGTCCAGGCCTGCGCCGAGTACGTGAAACGCCTGGGCGCCTACGCAAAGGTCGAGATGCGCGAGGTGGCAGACATCGACCCGGCGCGCGCCGGCGGTGTCGAGGCGAGCCGTGCGCGCGAGGGCCAGGAGATCCTTGCGGCCATTCCTGCGCGCAGCCACGTGATCCTTCTCGCCATCGACGGCAAGCAGCGCAGCAGCGAGCAGTTCTCGGCCCACCTCGACGAGCTGGCGCTTCGCGGCAAGAGCGACCTCACGTTCGTCATCGGCGGCTCGGACGGCGTGTCGCCCGAGGTGCGCGCCCGCGCCAACGAGACGTTCTCGTTTGGCCCCATCACGCTGCCGCACAACCTCGCCCGCGTCGTGCTTCTCGAGCAGCTCTACCGCGCCTGCAAGATCAGCCGCGGCGAGCCCTACCACAAGTAGGCCGCGCCACTGATAGTCCGCTATTTTCAGAAACTTCGCACTACGCGTGTTTCGCGGCCGATTTTGACGGCGGAATGCTCGAAGTGCGAAGTTTCTGAAACTAAGGGACACCGTGGCGTCCAAGAACCGCGCGAGAAGGGCGAGAAAGGCCCCGCCATCCGCAAGGACGACGGGGCCTGGCTGCAAGGTGTCCGGAATCGGGCGCTACATGCTCGTGTGGCAGGTGCGGGCGATGACGTCCAGCTGCTGCTCGCGCGTGAGGTCGATGAACTTCACGGCGTAGCCGGAGACGCGGATGGTGAAGTTGGCGTACTCGGGCTTCTCGGGGTGCTCCATGGCGTCCTTGAGCTTCTCCACGCCAAAGACGTTGACGTTGAGGTGGTGCGCGCCGTTGGCGAAGTAGCCGTCCATGACGTTCACGAGGTTGTTGACGCGCTGCTCGGTGTCATTGCCCAGTGCGGACGGGTTGATCGTCTGCGTGTTGGAGATGCCGTCCAGGGCGTACTCGTAGGGGAGCTTGGCCACGGAGTTGAGCGAGGCGAGCAGGCCGTTCTGCTCGGCGCCGTAGGCGGGGTTGGCGCCCGGGGCAAACGGCGTGAACGCCTTGCGGCCGTCGGGCGTGCCGCCGGTGGCCTTGCCGTACACCACGTTGGACGTGATGGTGAGGATGGAGGTCGTGGGCTCGGAGTTGCGGTAGGTGTGGTGCTTGGCGATCTTCTTCATGAAGGTCTTGAGCAGCCACACGGCAATCTCGTCGGCGCGGTCGTCGTCGTTGCCGTACTTGGGGAAGTCGCCCTCGACCTCGTAGTCCACGACGATGCCCTGCTCGTCACGCACGGTCTTGACGCGGGCGTACTTCATGGCCGAGATGGAGTCCACGACATGCGAGAAGCCCGCGATGCCCGTGGCGAACGTACGGCGGACGTTCGTGTCGATGAGCGCCATCTCGGCGGCCTCGTAGTAGTACTTGTCGTGCATGTACTGGATGAGGTTCAGGATGTTGACGTAGAGGTCGGCCAGCCAGTCCATCATGAGGTCGAACTTGTGCATGACCTCGCCGTAGTCCAGGTACTCGCTCGTGACGGGCGCGTACTCGGGGCCCACCTGCATGTGGTTGCCCTGCTTGTCGAGGAACTTCTCGTCCTTGCCGCCGTTGATGGCGTAGTTGAGCGCCTTGGCGAGGTTGGCGCGGGCACCGAAGAACTGCATCTCCTTGCCGGTCTCGGTGGCCGAGACGCAGCAGCAGATGGAGTAGTCGTCGCCCCAGACCGGGCGCATGACGTCGTCGTTCTCGTACTGAATCGAGGACGTGTTGACCGAGATCTTGGCCGCGTACTTGCGGAAGTTGTCCGGCAGGCGCTTGCTGTAGAGCACGGTGAGGTTGGGTTCGGGGGCCGGGCCCATGTTCTCGAGCGTGTGCAGGAAGCGGTAGTCGTTCTTGGTCACCATGTGGCGGCCGTCCTGGCCAAGGCCGGCGACCTCGAGCGTGGCCCACACCGGGTCGCCCGAGAACAGCGCCTGGTAGCTGGGGATGCGCGCGAACTTGACGATGCGCAGCTTCAGCACGAGGTGGTCGATGAGCTCCTGGGCCTCGGACTCGGAGATCTTGCCGGCGGTGAGGTCGCGCTGGATGTAGATATCCAGGAACGTGGAGACGCGGCCCACAGACATGGCGGCGCCGTTCTGCGTCTTGATGGCGGCCAGGTAGCCAAAGTAGAGCCACTGGACGGCCTCGTGGGCGTCGCGGGCGGGCTGGGAGATGTCGTAGCCGTAGGCGGCGGCCATCTCCTTCATGCCCTTAAGGGCGCGGATCTGGTCAGCGATCTCCTCGCGGGCGCGAACGACGTCGTCGGTCATGGTGCGGCCGCCGCAGTTGTTGAGGTCCTCCTGCTTGCCGGCGATGAGGCGGTCGATGCCGTAGAGGGCCACGCGGCGGTAGTCGCCCACGATGCGGCCGCGGCCGTAGGTGTCGGGAAGTCCCGTGATGACGTGGGAGTGGCGGGCGGCGCGCATCTCGGGGGTGTACGCGTCAAAGACGCCCTGGTTGTGCGTCTTGCGGTACTCGTTGAAGATCTGGTTGTACTTGTCGTTCACGTGGAAGCCGTAGTTCTCGGCCGCCTGCTGGGCCATCTTGATGCCACCGTAGGGCATGAAGGCGCGCTTGAGCGGCTTGTCGGTCTGCAGACCCACGACACGCTCGAGGTCCTTGAGCGCGGGGTCGATGTAGCCGGCGCCATAGGCGGTGAGGCCGGAGACGACCTCGGTCTCGCACTCGAGCACGCCGTTGTTGGCGCGCTCGGCGGCCTGGAGCTCCTGGACCTTGTCCCAGAGCTTGTCCGTGGCCTCGGTGGGACCGGCGAGGAACGACTCGTCGCCGTCATAGGCGGTGTAGTTGCGCTGGATGAAGTCGCGGACGTTGATGTCGTCCACCCAGTGCCCGCCGGCAAAGCCAGCCCACTCTTCTCGTAGTGCCATGAAATCCTCCCTTTGCGCCGCTGCTGGGCAGTCTCGGCGCGGTCGATGTTTCCCGGCGCGCCCCGCGTCGGGTGGGGTACCTAGGGTTGCGGTGCGAGCGGCTCGTCGTCGCTTTCGTCGGTCGAGACGCTCTCCTCGCCGCGCAGGATCGCCTGAGCCCGCGCCGTGCGCTCGGGCGTGGGTGGCTCGACGTCTCCCAGCGTGTAGGGGATGCCGAGCTCCTCCCACTTGAAGACGCCGAGCGTGTGGTAGGGCAGCACCTCGACGCGCCTCACGCAGCCGCCGAGAGAGGCGATGAAGGCGCGCGTGCGGGCGAGGGCCGCGTCGTTGTCCGTGTAGCCGGCGACGAGCACCTGGCGAATCCACAGGTCCTGACCGCGCTCGGCAAGCCAGCGCAGGCAGTCGAGGATGTTGTCGTTGGTGCGGCCCGTGAGCCTGCGGTGCACCTCGGGGTCGATGTGCTTGATGTCGGCGATGACGAGGTCGCAGGAGTCCATGACGCGCTCGAAGGCAGCGAGGGCGTCTGGCTCGCGCGAGAACGGGGAGAGCGAGGTGTCGAGGCACGTGTTGATGCCGCGCGCGTGTGCCTGCTCGAAGAGCTCGGCCACGAACTCGGGCTGGGCCAGAGCCTCTCCGCCCGAGACGGTGATGCCGCCGTCTGGGCCCCAGTAGCTGCGGTAGCGCTCCGCGCGGTCCAGAATCTCGGCCGGCTCCATGAGCGTGCCACCGTCCGTGCGCCACGTGTCGGGGTTGTGGCAGTAGCGGCAGCGCATGGGGCATCCCTGGAGAAAGACGAGAAAGCGAACGCCCGGCCCGTCAGCCGAGCCAAACGACTCAATGGAGTGGACGCGACCCTTGGTCATGCTGCCTGCCTCGCTCGTTACCTGCGACGATGTGGCGACGGGAGCTGTGCTGCCTTTGTCGCCGGATGAAATGTAGTCGCTGGGCGAGGGAAGTTCCTTGACCGTAATCAAATAGCGAGAAAAATTTGTTTAATGAGGTTAACTCGTGTCATCGTGCCATTGGGGACGGGTTCCCGTGCCACGCGCCTATGCCTCCGAGACGCGGGCGAGCCCCTCGCGGTCGAGCACGAGCAGCCGGCCGCGGCCCGTCCTCTTCACGAGCCCCTCGCGGTCGAAGCGCGCGATGTTGCGCGAGACGGTCTCGGGTCGCAGGCCCACCGAGCTTGCGATGTCCTCGAGCTTGAGGTGGATCTCGGGCCCGGTGCAGCTGCGGTCGCGCACGAGCAGGTACTCGGCGAGGCGCCTTCTGGGGTCGCGGATGCTCAGCATCATGATGCGCTCCTCGGCACGGTCGAGCTCGGTGCAGACCATGCGGATGAGCCCCATGGCCACGTCGGGGTGGTTCGCGAGCATCTGCTCGACGTCGGCGCGATGAATCCGGCACAGGCGCACGGGCGTGAGGCACGAGACGGAATAGCCGTAGGTGTGGTTGTCGAGAAACAGGCCGTGCCACAGCGCCTGGCCGTCATGCAGGACGTCGAGGACGTACTGCTCGCCGTCCGACGTGCTGCGGTACGTCTTGATGCGCCCGGAGCGCACCACGATGATCGACTCGATGGGGTCGCCCTCGTGCGCGATGATGGCGCCGCTCTCGTGCGTCGTGTGGCGTGCGCGTGCGAGAAGCTCGCGCTTTGCCGGGGAGGGGAGGCCGGCGAACAGGCGGATATTGTCCATGCACGAGCTCCCGGCCCTGCTGAACGCGCAGTCGTGGCCGGCGCCGGCGCACACGCGCCTGTCCTCGGGAACGGCGTCGATCGCCATGGGCAACCGCCTCTCTCTTGGGTGGCGGCTGGGCGCCGCCTGCTGTGGCGATTATAGCCACCCCGTCCAGGCGCTAGAATTGGCGGGTATGGCGAAGGGAGGGCCGATGAAGCTGGAAGAGATTGAGGCGCGGGCGGCAGGTCTTGCGCTGCCCGATGGCCTTGAGCTGCGGGTCGTTGACGGCCGGCTTACCCTGCGCGGTGGCGGCATGGAGCTTGCCGAGGACTTCTGCGAGCTTCTTCCGCGGCTTCGCCACGATCGCCTGGGCCGGGAGCTTCTCGTGAAGGCCGCCCGCGTGAGGGGCGTGGAGAGCCCGGCCGTCGTGGACGCCACGGCGGGGCTCGGGGAGGACTCGCTGCTGCTTGCCGCGGCCGGCGCCACCGTGACGATGTGCGAGAGCGACCCGGTGATCGCGCTGCTGCTCGCTGACGCCCTGAGGCGGGCGGCTGGAGACCCGCAGCTTTCGGGCATCGTCTCTCGCATGACGCTTGTGGAGGCGGACAGCGTGGTCGTGCTTGGCGGCCTGACGGAGCCGCCAGACGTGGTCTATCTCGACCCGATGTTTCCCTCGCGCACGAAGAGCGCCGCCGTGAAGAAGAAGTTCCAGCTGCTGCACAGGCTCGAGGCCCCCTGCGAGGACCAGGACCGGCTCATGGCGGCCGCCCTTGCAAGTGACCCCCGCAAGGTCGTGGTGAAGCGCCCCGTGAAGGCCCCCATCCTTGCGGGCGTGAAGCCGAGCCACTCCATTGCCGGTAAGGCCGTCCGCTTCGACGTCATCGCCCGCCGGTGACACTTGGGGACGGGGCCAAACTGTCACCGTCGCCTGTCCGCCCGCCGAAGCGAGGGGTGGCGTGCTTTACATAACGGGTAGCCTTGTCTGAACGAGACCAGCAGACAAGGAGCGCCCCATGGCGAGCAGAGACAGCGTGACCATGTTCGTGAACGCCACGATCCTCGACGGAACCGAGGACATGAAGCCACAGCGTGGCATGGCCGTGACCGTTGAGTCGGGCAAGATCTCTCGCATCGAGCCTGCCGCCGTTGCCCAGACGCCGCCCCGTGCGCGCGTCATCGACCTGGGCGGCGCCTACCTCATGCCCGGCCTCGTGAACATGCACGTGCACTTCTGTGGCTCTGGCAAGCCCGTGAGCTCGGGAGACGCCGGCTCGATCATGGGGAAGCTCGACAATCCCGTGGGACGCGCCATCCTGCGGCGCATCATCCGTGGCTCTGCCCAGCAGCAGCTTGCGAGCGGCGTCACGACGGTCCGCGGCGCGGGAGACCCGCTGTACGCAGACATCGAGGTCCGCGACGCCATCAGGGCCGGGCGCTACGTGGGGCCGCGCATCGTGGCGCCAGGCACGGGCGTCACCGTTCCGGGAGGCCATGGCGCGGGGCTGTTCGCCCAGGTTGCCGAGACGCCCGAACAGGGGCGCGAGCAGGTCCGCGAGAGCATGGCGCGCGGGGCGGACGTCATCAAGCTGTTCGTCACGGGCGGCGTCTTTGACGCCACCGAGCCCGGTGAGCCCGGCGTCCTGCGCATGTCGCCCGAGGTTGCGGCGGCTGCCTGCGAGACGGCCCACGAGCTGGGGCTTCCCGTCATGGCGCACGTCGAGAGCACCGAGGGCGTCCGCGTGGCGCTCGAGGCGGGCGTCGACACGATCGAGCACGGCGCGCCCATGACGCCCGAGATTCTCGACCTGTATCGCGGCTCGGCCGGCGCGCAGCTCCCCGGCCGCGCCCCGAGCCTCACGTGCACGATATCCCCCGCGCTCCCGTTTGTGCTTCTCGACCCCGAGAAGACGCACTCGACGGACGTCCAGAAGGTCAACGGCGACATCGTGTGTTCGGGCATCATCGGTGGGGCCCGCGAGGCGCTCGACGCCGGCATTCCGGTTGGCCTGGGCACGGACTCGAGCTGCCCCTACGTCACCCAGTACGACATGTGGCGCGAGGTTGCCTACTTTGCCAAGTACGTGGGCGTCTCGAACGCGTTTGCCCTGCACACGGCCACGCAGGTCAACGCGAGGCTCCTGGGCCTGGGGGACGTCACGGGCACCATCGAGCTTGGCCGCGACGCAGACATCCTCATCACGCGGAACAACCCGCTCGACGACCTCTCGGCCCTTCGCGAGCCACTCCACGTGATGGCCTGCGGCGTCCTTGCGGACCGCCTGCACGTGAAGCGCGACGCCGAGCTCGACCGCGAGCTCGACTGGATCATGGAGCAGCCCGTCAAAAAGTAGGGGGATGGGCGGCCTCCCGCGCTTGTGGGTCGTTCGAGTGCGACAACGCGCCGACCTGCGGCTCATTGCCCAGGTCGGCACTTTTTTGCACCAAAGTGCTCAAATCCTGTGAGATTTCTGACAGGTTTGCGTTTGACGGCGCGGGACTTTCTCGGCAGCGAGGGGCCGACCCACCCCACGGCCCCATACCCTTCTCGCAACGAAGGCGGCGAATGCGCCATGGCGAGAGGAGAGGGCGATGGGTGTCGAGACGCAGGTTGAGCGGGACGTGCGCTCGGTGGCGGAGTACTGGGGGAGAAGGAAGCGCGAGTTCATAGAGGAGCCCGCCATGCTGTTCGAGCAGGTCGTGAGGCCCGCCATCTACTTCGAGCAGGACCCAGACCCACTCGTAGAGATGCAGGTGAACGCCGCGTTCACGGAGTGGCTCCTGTTCGACTACGAGGCCGACGATGGCGAGACGCTGTTCGAGCGCTATACGCGCCGCCCTCCCGCCGGCACGAGCGAGACCCGCGTGGAGCGCCTTCGCCAGGTGGCGAGCACGCACCTGTTCTCGGAGTTTGCCATCGCGGGGAAGAACCCGGGTGTGGGCACGCTCGACTTGCTCGACATATACGACGGGACGCTGCGCTGCGTCCATGACGCGCGCCTCGCAAGGCGCAACGGCTGGGACAAGGGCACTGTCTCGCTGCGTCTGGCCTGCGTGGACGAGGCGTGGATGCCCGTGGGCCAGACCATCATGTATGACCGCTGCCCGTTCGACCCATCATGGGTACCCATCGAGGACGAGTGCGTGGGCTCGGGCGCGCGGCTGCTCGAGCTGGCCCATGACGTGTTCGGTGTCGACGGGTTGTATCGGGGGAGCGTGAACATGCGCCAGCTTGGGTGAGGGCCCGAGCGCCCCGCGCTCCAATCACGTATCATCGATGGGGCAAACAACCGGCTGCGCCGTCATCTGCGGGCGCGGCCTTAAGGGAAAGGGAGCGACATGGTCAAGGACATCGTGAAGGACGAGGAGTTCCTCAGCAAGCCGGCGGAGCCTGCCACCATCGAGGATGCCGAGGTTGCCCAGGACCTCATCGACACGATGGTCGCCACGGAGAACTGCGCCGGTCTCGCGGCGAACCAGATTGGCTCCACGAAGGCCATCATCGCGTTCGAGGGCGCCAATGGCCCGCAGGTCATGTACAACCCCAAGATCATCGCCTCCATGGCCCCCTACACGGCCACCGAGGGCTGCCTGTCGCTCGACCGCGACACGCAGGTGCGTCGCTTCCAGCTCGTGCGCGTGAAGTTCGACGCGCTTGTGAACGGCAAGTTCGAGTCGCGCACGCGCAAGTACTCCGGCTGGGTGGCCGAGGTCGTGCAGCACTGCGTCGACCACTGCGCCGGCAAGCTCGTCTAGCGCTGCGCCCTCTCAGCCTGCCTTATCGCGAGCGCTGCAAGTCAGACGCTATCGGGGCCGTTGGGGCCGCCAAAGTGTCCGATTTGCAGCGCTCGCGTAGTTTATAACGTGGCCGAGGCGGGCGCCTAGTGGACGAACTTCCGCACAAAGAAGCGCTTCCAGCTTGCGTGGGGCTGGTAGCGAAACGGCGCGTCGAACCAGGTCGCCTTGTCCACGACGCTCTTCTCGTGCGTGAACGTCTCGAAGCTCTTGCGTCCGTGGTAGCTGCCCATGCCCGAGCTGCCCATGCCCCCGAATCCCATGTGGGACGTGGCAAGGTGCATGATCGTGTCGTTGACGCAGCCGCCGCCAAACGGGACGTCGCGCATGACGCGTCGCGCGAGCGCACGGTCGCTCGTGAACAGGTAGAGGGCAAGCGGCGTCGGGCGCTCCTCCACGAAGCGCAGTGCCTCGTCCAGGCTGTCGTAGGCGATGACGGGCAGCACGGGGCCAAAGATCTCCTCGCCCATGACGGCGTCCTCGGGCGTTACGTCGTCCATGATGGTGGGCTCGATGCGCAGCGTCTGCTCGTCCGCGCGCCCTCCCATGACAACCTTCTCCGGGCCGATGAGCCCCGTCACGCGGTCGAAGTGCTTGCGGTTGACCATCTTGCCGTATGAGGGGTTCGCAAGGGCGTCGGCACCGTACATCTTGCGCGTCTCCTCGCGGATAAGGCCGATGAGCTCATCTTTTATGCTGCGGTCAACGAGGACGTAATCGGGTGCCACGCACGTCTGGCCCACGTTGAGCCACTTGCCGAAGGCGATGCGCCTGGCCGCGACGCGAAGGTTGGCGCTTCTCTCTACGATACAGGGGCTCTTGCCGCCTAGCTCGAGCGTCACGGGCGTGAGGTGCTCCGCGGCCCGGGCCATGACGAGCTTGCCCACCGCGACGCTGCCGGTGAAGAAGATGTTGTCCCAGCGCTGGTCGAGCAGGGCCTCGTTCTCTGCGCGGCCACCCTCGACCACGCTCACGAGCTCGGGCTCAAAGGCCTCCTCGCAGATCTGGCGTAGCACCGCGGAGGAAGCCGGGGCATAGGCGCTCGGCTTCACGACCACGGTGTTACCCGCGGCGAGCGCTCCCGCGAGCGGCTCGAGCGTGAGCAGAAATGGGTAGTTCCACGGCGCCATGATGAGCGTGACGCCGTAGGGCACGCGCTCGACGCGGCTCGTGGCCACGGCGTTTGCGAGGTCGGTTGCGCGCAGACGTGGCCGTACCCAGCGCGAGACGTGGCGCTCTTGGTAGCGAATCTCGGAGAGCGAGAGGCCCGTCTCGCACATGTAGCTCTCGTCGGCGGACTTGCCGAGGTCTTCGTGCAGCGCGCGGGCGATGTCTGCCTCGTGCGCCTGGACCGCCGCACGCAGCCTCGCGAGGGCGGCACGGCGCGAGGCCACGTCCATGGTGGCGTGGCTCATGAAGTACGAGCGCTGGCGCTCGACCAGCTTCGCTATCTGCTGCTCGTCCACGCGAGGGCCTCCTCGTCTACCGATGGGGATGTCAATGGGGACGGGTTCGTTTGACATGTCAATGGGGACGGGTTCGTCTGGCACGTGCCCGGCTCGTCCGCGAAGCGACCGCCCGCCACGACACGATACATGTGCTCGAGCGCCGTCCGGTCCCACAGCACGGGGACGGGGTAGAGGGGGTTTGCCTCGGCGTCTGCGTGGGCAGCCATGACCTCAAGGTCCTCGGTACGGATGCCGTCGAGGTGCACAGGAATGCCGAGGCGCGCGTTCATGCCGTCCACCCACTCGATGAAGGCGGCGGCCGCCGCGTCGTCCGTCTCGCTTACGGTCGCAATGCCCGCGTGCCGGGCGAGAATCGCGAGCTTGGGGGCCGCGGCGCTGCCGTAGGCGCGCAGCACGTGCGGCAGGATGACGGCGTTTGCGAGCCCGTGGGGGATGCCGTACCTGCCGCCGAGGCTGTGGGCGATCGCGTGGACATAGCCCACGTATGACTGGGTGAAGGCAATGCCAGCCTCGTAGGAGGCCGTGAGCATGTTGCGCCGAGCGGTCTCGTCCCCGCCGTTCTCGTAGGCGGTGAGCAGGTTGTCATGGATGAGGCGAACGGCGTCCAGCGCCATCTCGCGCGTGTGGCGCGTCGTGCTGCGGCCGATGAACGCCTCGACCGCGTGCGTGAGCGCGTCCATGCCCGTCTGCCCCGTGATGGACGCGGGCAGGCCCGCCGTGAGTCGCCAGTCGTGAACGGTGACGCTCGGGATGAGGGCGAAGTCGTTGATGGGGTACTTGTAGTGCGTCTTCTCGTCTGTGATGACGGCGGCGAGCGTCACCTCGCTGCCGGTGCCGGCCGTGGTGGGAATGGCTATGAGCAGCGGCAGCTTGCGGTGAACGCGCAATAGACCGCGCATGGAGCCCACGCTCTTGCGCGGCTGGGCAACGCGCGCGCCAGCGGCCTTTGCGCAGTCCATGGACGAGCCGCCGCCAAAGCCGATGATGGCCTGGCAGCCGTTTGCGTGGTAGAGCGCGAGCGCCGCCTCCACGTTCGCGACGGTGGGATTGGCGACCGTCTCGGAATAGACGGTGTGCGCAATTCCCGCGCGGGCGAGGGCATCCTCGAGCCCGTGTGTGAGCCCGATGCGGGCGATGCCCGGGTCCGTGACGAGAAGGACGGATTTGACGCCGCGGCTCGCGAGCTCGGTGGGCACGGCCTCGACTGAGTCGAGGATCTTGGGCTCGCGGTAGGGCAGGACGGGCAGCACGATGCGAAACGCCGCCTGGTAGGTGCGGCACCAGGCCTTGCGAAGTGGATTCATCTGTCTCCTTACGTGGGACATTGGGGACGGGTTCCTTTGTCCCGTCCGGGCATAACGATAAGGCTGAGATGTTGAGTAGTCAACAAACAAGGCCAAAGGGGAGCAAACGGGACGCACACAGATGCCGCTTGCGTGCCAATGCTGTTCTCGGCCCGAATGAGCGGTAAAAGTTCAATTTGATGTGCTACCGTGAACGCTAAATTGAACTAACGACCCAAATAGTTCAATTTCAAGCCGCACCGGCCGCTGAAATTGAACTCGTGCAACCAGATTTGGAGAAGCGCATGGAGCAAGACGGGTTCTCCGGACGTCTCAGGCATGCCATGGACGAGGCGGGCCTCAAGCAGGCAGACCTCGTCCGTATGGCTGCCGCTCGTGGCGAGAAGCTGGGAAAGAGCCAGCTCAGCCAGTATGTGAGCGGCAAGGTCAGGCCACGCCAGGATGCGCTGACGCTGCTCGCCAGCCTTCTCGGCGTCTCCGTGGACTGGATCGCGGGCCAGCCGGAGGCCTCGGCAGACGCCAAGCCCCATGTTCAAGTTCGCAACGAGAGGGAGCGCCCCATGAGAGAGTTCAAGAAGTCCTCGAAGCTCGACCACGTCCTGTACGACGTCCGCGGCCCCGTCGTTGACGAGGCGTCCCGCATGGAGGCCGAGGGCGAGCGCATCCTCAAGCTCAATATCGGCAACCCCGCCCCGTTCGGCTTCCGCACGCCCGACGAGGTCGTGAAGGACATGCGCCAGCAGCTCACGGACTGCGAGGGCTACTCCGACTCGCGCGGCCTGTTCTCCGCGCGCAAGGCCATCATGCAGTACGCCCAGGTAAAGGGCCTGCCCAACGTGCAGATGGAGCACATCTACACGGGCAACGGTGTCTCCGAGCTCATCCAGCTGTCCATGCACGCCCTGCTCGACGACGGCGACGAGATCCTCATCCCCAGCCCCGACTACCCGCTGTGGACGGCCTGTGCCACGCTTGCCGGCGGCCACCCCGTGCACTACCTGTGCGACGAGCAGTCCGAGTGGTACCCCGACATCGCCGACATGGAGTCCAAGGTCACGGACCGCACGAAGGCTCTCGTCATCATCAACCCCAACAACCCCACGGGCGCCGTCTACCCGCGCGAGGTGCTCGAGCAGATCGTCGAGCTTGCGCGTCGCCACCAGCTCATGATCTTCTCCGACGAGATCTACGACCGCCTGTGCATGGACGGCGTCGAGCACGTCTCGATTGCCTCGCTCGCGCCCGACCTGCCCTGCGTCACGTTCTCGGGCCTCTCGAAGAGCCACATGATCGCCGGCTACCGCATTGGCTGGATGATCCTGTCGGGCAACATCCGCTGCATGAGCGACTTTTTGCTGGGCGTCAACATGTTGTCCAACATGCGTCTGTGCTCCAACGTCCCCGCGCAGTCCATCGTGCAGACGGCGCTGGGCGGCTACCAGAGCGTCGAGACGTACGTGCGACCCGGCGGCCGCGTGTACGACCAGCGCGACTTCGTCTACCGCGCGCTCAACGAGATCGACGGCGTCACGGCCGTGAAGCCCAAGGCGGCGTTCTACATCTTCCCGAAGCTCGACGTGAAGAAGTTCAACATCCACGACGACGAGCAGTTCGCCCTCGACCTGCTGCATCAGAAGAAGATCTTGGTCACGCGCGGCGGCGGCTTCAACTGGGACCAGCCGGACCACTTCCGCGTGGTCTACCTGCCGCGCATCGACGTCCTCGCCGAGTGTATGGACGATCTCGCCGACTTCCTCTCCACCTACCACCAGGAGTAGCCCACGTGAACAGGGGGCGTCCCCCTTTTCACACTTGACGAGTGCCGGGGTTCGCGCAGCGTCGCGGGCCCCGGCACTTGGCGTTTCGGTGAATGTGGACGCGCAGCCACGTTCTCCCAGCTTGGGCCTTAAACTAATCCGCTGGTGCCGGGCGCCCCGGAAGGGGCAAGGAGACGAACGACATAGATGATCTGAGTTGAGGAATCCGGCATGGGGCGCAGGCACGCCCGCAGAGCGCCTTGGATGGCGCAAGAAGGAGACATGATGTCCCAGTTCGAGAATGACGAGACGCTAGACGAGACCACGACCGAGGTCGTGGAGGAGACGGCTGAGGCCGAGGCCGTCGAGAACGAGTCCGAGAACAACGCCGAGGCCGAGGCCAGCGAGCCCAAGGCCGAGGAGAAGGCCGCCGAGCAGACCGACGCCAACGACGTCCTGTTCGACAAGGCCAACAAGGCAGCCCGCCTGCTCCGCTGCCGCCGCGCCGTCATGCGCCGCGAGCAGGAGGAGAAGGGCGGCAAGGCGAGCGCCCTCGTGCGCGCGCTCAAGCTCCTGCAGCTCAAGCCGAAGATGGAGCAGAAGGAGATGTCCGAGCTGCTCGGCATGCGCCTTCGCGAGCTCGACGCCATGATGGCCGAGGCCGAGAAGAACGACATCGTCGCCCGCGTGGAGCCGGCCGAGCCCGACATGCGCAAGGTTGTCATCATGGCCGACGAGGGCGCCATCGAGCGCGCCGAGGCCTTTGAGCGCAAGGGCGAGGACCTCGTCCCCGGCCTTGGCGAGGACGACATGGCCCAGCTCAGCGCCCTTCTCGACAAGGTGATTGACCCCCTCGTCGCCCTCGGCCTTGACGAGGACCGCGAGGAGCGCGGCGGCTTTGGTGCCAAGCGTGATGACCGTGGCGGCCGTGGCGGCTTCCGCGGCAACGACCGCGGCGGCGACCGAGGTGGTCGCGGTGGCTTTGGCGGCCGTGACAGCCGTGGCGGCGACCGCGGCGGCTTCCGTGGCAACGACCGCGGCGGCGACCGTGGCGGCTTCCGTGGCGGCAACGACCGCGGTGGCTTTGGCGGCCGTGACAGCCGTGGCGGCGACCGTGGCGGCTTCCGTGGCGGCAACGACCGTGGTGGCTACCGTGGCGGCAACGACCGTGGTGGCTACCGTGGTGGCAGCGACCGCGGCGGCTTCCGCGGCAACGATCGCGGTGGCGACCGCGGCGGTTATCGTGGCGGCAACGACCGTGGTGGCTACCGTGGTGGCAGCGACCGTGGCAACGACCGCGGTGGCTATCGTGGCGGCAACCGCTACTAAGGTCTAGCGAAGCCAGGTCTCGAACCTGGGTATAAGGTGCGAGGAGGGCGCTCGGTCATGCCGGGTGCCCTCCTCGTGCGTAAAGGGGAGGTGCTGTTTGCCATGACTGACTGGCTTTCGAGACTGTTCGTGAAAAACTACGGGCGCGTGAACGATCCCGACGTGCGAACCTCCTACGGTCTCATGGCCGGGGCGGTGGGCATCGTCTGCAACGTGGTGCTGTGTCTCGCGAAGGGTGCCATCGGCCTCATGTCGGGCTCCGTGTCCATCGTGGCAGACGCCCTCAACAACCTCTCCGACGCGTCGAGCAACATCGTGACGCTCGCCGGCTTCAAGCTGGCGAGCAAGCCTGCCGACAAGGGCCACCCCTATGGGCATGGGCGCTTCGAGTACCTGGCCGGCCTCGTCGTGGCCGTTCTCGTTGCGGCCGTTGGCCTCGAGCTCGTGCGCTCGGGCATCGAGCGCATCATCGAGCCGCAACAGGTGGAGTTTGGTCTGCCCGTCGTCGTGGTCATGCTGCTCTCCATCGCCGTCAAGGCGTGGATGATGGGCTTCAACCGCACGATTGGCCGGCGCATCGAGTCTGAGACGCTCGAGGCCACGGCCATCGACTCGAGAAACGACGTCATCACGACGCTCACGGTCCTGGCCTGCTCGACGCTCTCCTGGGCCACGGGCGTCCAGCTCGATGGCTGGGTGGCGCTGGGCGTGGGCGTCTTTGTGCTCGTGAGCGGCCTGGGCCTCGTGAGGGACACGGTGAACCCGCTTCTGGGCCAGGCGCCCTCCGACGAGGTCGTGAACCGCGTGCACGAGATCATCCTCGGCAAGCCCGGCGTGCTGGGCATGCACGACCTCATGATTCACGACTACGGTCCCGGCAGAAAGATTGGGAGCGCCCACGTGGAGATGTCCGCGAGCGGCGACCCGCTCAAGATCCATGCCGTGTTGGACGGCATCGAGAAGGAAGTGGAGCGCGAGCTTGGAATCGTGCTCACGCTCCACTATGACCCGATCGTGCTCGATGGCGTTCGCCCGCGCCCCGAGGGCAAGGGCAAGCTCATCGGCTAGCGGGCATGGCAAAGGGGACGTGGCAAAGGGGACGGGTTCTTTTGTCATGCTCCCGCCGCCGGTGGCTGCCCCAACCGAACCTGTCCCCAATGGCAGGGTCAGACCTGCCAAAAGAACCCGTCCCCAATGGCAGGTTAGAAGTTCAGGCGCTCCTCGATGACCTTCTTGAGCTCGTCGATGCCCGTGCCCTTGAGCGAGGAGACGAGCACGCTGCGGACGCTTTCGTCCACGCACAGCTGCTGGCGCAGAAGGTTCGCCTGCGCCACGCCCTTGGAGTGGCTGAGCTTGTCGGCCTTCGTGAACGCGATGGCGTAGGGGTGGCCGAGCGACTCTAGGTAGCCGATCATCTGGGCGTCCAGCGGGCTCGCGTCATGGCGGATGTCAACGAGCGCCACGACGAGCTTGAGGTTGCGCTCGCTCTCGAAGTAGCCGTCCATGAGGTTGTCCCAGCGCTGCTTCTCGGCGGCGTTCACGCGCGCGTAGCCGTAGCCGGGCAGGTCCACGAAGTCCACGTCGCCGATGGCAAAGAAGTTGATCGTCGTGGTCTTGCCGGGCTTGGAGGAGACCTTCACGAGGTCCTTGCGGCCAAACACCTTGTTCATGAGCGAGGACTTGCCCACGTTCGAGCGGCCGACGAAGGCGATCTCGGGGCGGTCGTTGTGGGGGAGCTGCTCGGCGGTGCCGGCGCTCATCGTGAACTTCACGAGGTTGTAGTTGAGCATTGCTTCTCCGTTTCTAGTGCGCGGGCCAAGAAGACCGTTGCTCGCGCGGGGGGTTCACTATTGCGCGAGGTCCTCGACCGATCCGGCGCGGTAGGTCTTGAACACGGCCTCGCCCTCGTCCTGCGTGGCATCCAGGTCCACGTCTGCCTCGATGCGGAAGTCGTTGTCGCCGTCGGCGTCGTGGAAGATCTGGGTCACGTGCCACACGTGGTCTGTGGCCTCGCGGGCCTCGTCAACGACAAAGTATGCCGTGGAGCGGGCGTCCGCGTCGAGCAGAATCTCGTCGTGCTCCTCGTGGAACCGCGCAAGGATGTCCCTCCAGCGGCGCTCGCCCATGCCAAACGGCTGGTCGAGGTCGCCAAGCGTGGGAATCTCCTCCGCGGCGAACAGGCGGACGCGGCGCCACAGGGCGTTTCGCACGAGGACGGTGAGGCCATGGCGGTCCCGCACGACGGCCTCCTCGGCTCCCGGGGGCAGCTGCTCGGCAACCTGGCCGGACGCCTCCCACTCGTCCACGAGGCTGGAGTCGGTCGTGCGCACCACGAACCCAAGCCAGGCAACGATGTCGTCGAGCCGCTCGGTGCGCTTGTCGAGCGGCACGGTCTTGTCGAGCACGCGCCAGGCGTCGGAGAGGTAGCGCAGGAGCGTCCCCTCGGAGCGCGAGAGCTTGTAGCGCTGCACGTAGGTCTTGAAGTCAGACATCGTCTCGAGCATGTCGCGCAGCACGGACTTGGGGCGCAGGCAGTAGTCGCGCGCCCAGGGGACCTGCTCGCAGTACGTGGCGAACGCGGCGTCGAGCTCGGCCTCGAGCGGCTTGGGGTACGTGATGTCCTCGAGCTTCTCCATACGTTCGTCGTACTCGATGCCCTGCATCTTCATCTCGGCGATGGCGCGGCCCTTTGCCTCGCGCTCCTGGGCGCGCAGCACCTGCCAGGGGTCCTCGAGCGTGGCCTCGACCATCGAGACGAGGTCCATGTCGTAGGTCTCGCTCTCTGGGTCGAGAAGCTCGAGTGCCGCGAGAAGGAACGGCGAGAGCGGCTGGTCGAGGGCGAAGTCCTCGGGAAGGTCCACCGTGAGCGAGTAGGACGCCGGGCTCGCGAGCGCGGAGCCTGCCGCGGCGGGGAGCAGCTCCGCGAGCTCGAGCGCGGCCTGCTCGTCCGTCTCGGTGGGGGCCACCTCCTCGCGGGTGATGACGCCCGCGTCCATGAGCGTGGCGTAGACCTCGTCGGCGCGGCCTACGAGCTTGGCCTTCTCGAGCGGGGTCTGCAGCGAGTCGGCGATGAGGCGCATGATGCGCGCGTGGGAGTCGCCGCCCTGCTCGGTCTCGGCGAGCACCATGGAGTGCGTGACGCGCATGCGCGGGGTGAGCGTCTCGGGCTCGGCTGCGCAGAGGTGCTCGAACGTGTCCTTGTTCCAGTTCACGAAGCCCTCGGGCGGGCGCTTCTTCTTGACCTTGCGCTGCTTCTTGGGGTCGCCACCAGCCTTGAGCAGGGCCTTTGCGTTCTCAATCTCGTGCTCGGGGGCCTCGGCGATGACGCGTCCCTCCGTGTCGAAGCCGGAGCGGCCGGCGCGTCCCGCGATCTGGTGGAACTCGCGGGCGCGCAGGCGGCGCATACGGTGGCCGTCGAACTTGGTGAGCGCCGTGAGCAGCACGGTGTGGATGGGCACGTTGATGCCCACGCCCAGCGTGTCCGTGCCGCAGATGACGGGCAGCAGCCCCTGCTGGGCGAGCTTCTCGACGAGCAGGCGGTAGCGCGGCAGCATACCGGCGTGATGCACGCCCACGCCGCACGAGAGCAGGCGCTGGAGCGTCTTGCCAAAGGCGGTGGTGAAGCGCGCGCCCTTGCAGGCCTGCTTCACGGCGTCGCGCTGCTCCTTGGTGGCCACGCCGTAGCTCGCGAGCGACTGCGCCGTGTTGAGTGCGGCGTCCTGGGCAAAGTGGACGATGTAAATGGGGGCGTCCCCGTTGCGAAGCGCCAGCTCCACGGTTGCCTCGAGCGGCGTGTCCACGTACTCGTAGGAGAGCGGCACCGGTCGCTCGGCGTCCGTGACCATGTCGACGGCGCGACCCGTCTGGCGCTCGAGCATGGAGCCTACGGACGAGACGTCGCCCAGCGTGGCGCTCATGAGCAGAAACTGCGTGCTGGGGAGTGCGAGCAGGGGTACCTGCCAGGCCCAGCCGCGGTCCGCCTCGCCAAAGAAGTGGAACTCGTCCATGGCCACGGCGGCAACGTCTGAGCCCTCGCCCTCGCGCAGCGCCTGGTTGGCGAGAATCTCCTCCGTGCAGCAGATGACGGGGGCGTCAGTGTTGATCTGGGTGTCTCCCGTGATCATGCCCACGTTGTCCTTGCCAAAGGCATCCACGAGGTCAAAGAACTTCTCGGAGACGAGCGCCTTGATGGGCGCGGTGTAATAGGCGCGCTTGTGCTGGCAGATGGCGAGGTAGCACAGGCCCAGCGCCACCATAGACTTGCCCGAGCCCGTGGGCGTGCCCAGGATGACGTGGTCTCCCGCGGCCAGGTCGAGAAGCGCCTCCTCCTGGTGCTCCCAAAGCTCCATGTCGCGGCTCGCGCACCAGTCCAGGTAGCGCTCGAGCGCCTCGTCTGCGCTGAGCGGCTCCTCGGGCACGTAGTCGGGCCATGCCTCCGGATCGAACCATAGGTCTGGGACGAGCTCCCCAAGAGACCCCGGGGCAAAGGGGTCCGTGTCGTGCGCCTCAGTTGTTGCGTCTGCCACAATGCGTCCTTTGAGCTGCGATTGTATTCACGCGCTCTATCTTATCGGACGCCGGGACAAAAAAGGACCCGCAAGGGGGGCAGCCCCCTTGCGGGTCATGCGGGCGCTAGAAGCCCAGAAGGCTGCCGAGCCACTGGAAGAGCGCGATGATGGGGTTCTCGCTTGTCTCCGAGCTGGTCTCGGCCTGCACCTGGGTGGACGTCGTGGCCTGCGCGGAGCTCGCCTGCGTGGTGCTTGCCTGCGTGGTCGAGCCCTGGTCGCCCATGCTCCACGTGGTGCTCGTGCCCATCTGCTCGTCAAAGTCGCTGCGGTCGATGAGGTCGTCGCTGAGCGTGCCCGCCTCGCTCGCGTCGGAGTCCGTCGAATACGAGTCGCACGTCACCGTGACGTCCGAGTCTCCCTGGACCACGGTCTGGCCGCCTGCCACGATGGTCACCGTGTTGCCGTTCTCGTCCACCACCTGGGCGCCGCTGGCGACGTTCAAGGCGGAGATGGTGCAGCTGTCCGTGACCACCCAGCTGCTCGTGCCGTCGACGTTGACCGTGATGGGCACGTCGGACGTGGCTCCGTTGGCGTTGTCCGAGATGGAGGCGCTGCCCGTCCAGATGCTGCCCTGCGTGAGGTGCAGGTCAACGCTGGACATGGCGTCGGCCTCGATGTTGCCTGTAAGCTGCTGCTCGATGCCCGTGAACCTCACGGTGGCGCCGTTGCTGCCCGCCGTGCCCCAGTTGTTCGAGTCGTTGCCCACGGCCATGATGAGGTCAGCCGCTCCCGAGTCATAGTCGAGCGACGTCCGTGCGAGAACGACGTCGGCGCTCGTGTTCGTGAGGTAGAACATCGAGCCCGAGGTGATGGCGCTCTTGAGCGTGGAGTCCGCCGCCTGGAACGTCGCGGTCTCGCCTGTGGTGCTCTCGGCGTCTCCCGAGGTGGACTGGTAGATGATGATGCCGTTTGCCACGGGGTCGCTCGCGGTCTTGTCGGTGTTCGTGCTCTCGAGCGTGGAGTTGTTGACGAGGATGGTGTTCAGCCCCTCCATGGCCGCGATCTGCGAGCCGCTCGCCGTGCCCGTGACGCCGCTTACCTCGATGTCTCCGGTGGAGTAGAGCAAGGGCGAGCCTGAGCCGGCCGTCGAGAGCGTGGAGTTCGTGAGGCTCACGCTGCCGCCGCCGCGGTCGGTGGCAACGGCGGCGCTGTGGTCGCCCTGCGTCGTGGCCGTGACCCCGTTGGCGATGATCGTGCCCCCGTACGTGGCGTCGAGGCCGCGGGAGTTGCCAGCCGTCGTGTCGATGCGCACGTCGTTGGCGTAGGCGGTTGCCGAGTCGGTGGCAAAGATCGCGTTGGAGCCCTCGCTGGTGGAGGAGAGCTCAGAGCCGCTGACGGTGGCGAGCGAGCCCTCGCCCACGCTGAGCAGCACGGAGTTCACGCCATAGAAGTTGCAGTTGTCGCCGTTCGTGTCGTCGCCGGACTTCGTGAGCGTGGCACCTGTGAGGGCAAGCGCGCCGCCGTTCTCGGCCAGGGCGGCGTTCTCGTCCGCCTCGCTTGCGTCGAAGGACTCGCCATCGGAGGAGACCTGCGTGCCATCTGCGGTGATGGCACCGGAGTAGGTACCGCTGTAGTCGAAGCTCATCGTGTTGGCGCCGCCCGACGGGTTCGCGCCGTTGCCGGGGGCTCCGGTGGGCGCATCGCCAGAAGGCGGTTCGCCGGGCTGCCCGGCACCCTGGCTTGCGGACGCCTGGGGCGCCTGCTGGCTCTGGGCGGCAAGGGCGCTCGTGGGGATGGAGGCAAGGGCGAGCGTGCCGGCAAGGGCGATGACGCTCGTGCGGCGGATGAGGCGGGCGGCCGCCCCGTGGCCGAACGTGGACGTGCGGGCCGCGCCGGTGGCTTCGGGGTGACGGTGGTCGCCGCGCTGGGCGTTCGTGGTGGTGCTCATGGCTTCCCCTTTCGCATCAAGGCAGAAGATGCTTCTGTCTTGATGCGAGTCTCACCCAAGCGAGCCCAGCAAATACGCTGGTCAGGGTAACTGCAAAAGCTATGCGCAACGCTTTTGAGATGCTGAAGCTGAGCTTTTGGGAAGCTGAAAAAACGGCGCGCGAGAACCGCCCGGAGCGGGCGTGCGCTAGCGACGCGGCCGCTGCTGCGGCTCGCGGAGCCTGCGCTCGAGGCAGGCGGCGACGACCGTGAGGCACATGACGATGACGTAGTAGATGGCGGCCACAATGATGAACGGCTCGAACGCGCGGTACGTGAGCGCCTGCACGCTCTGGGCCGCTCGCATCATGTCCATGAGGCCGATCGTCGCCACGAGCGAGGAGCTCTTGAGCACGGTGATGACCTCGTTCACCAGGGCCGGCGCCACCGAACGAAGCGCCTGGGGGATGATGATGCGCGTCATCATCGTGACGTAGGGCAGACCCAGCGCGCGCGAGGCGTCGTACTGGCCACGGTCGACGCCCTCGATGCCGCCACGCAGTGTCTCGGAAACGGTGGCCGAGCCGTTGAGCCCCAGCGTGAAGACGCTCGCGGCAAACATCGAGATCTTGTAGCCCGTGAGCTGCGGCGTTGCAAAGTAGGCGATGAAGAGAAGCACGATGAGCGGAATGCCTCGGAAAATCGAGGTATAGAAGTCGAGCACGAGGCGCAGGGGCCTGCAGGGGAGCACCTTGAGCACGGCGATGAGCGCCCCCAGGGCAAAGGCGAGCATGAGGGCGGCCCCCGTCACCTCGAGGGTGACGGCAAGACCGCCCCAGAACATGGACGCATATGGCTCAACGACCGAGAAGTTCATCGTGCGTTTCCCGCCGGCTTTTCCGTGCTAGTTGGCGGCGCTCACGACGCCGGTCGTGGGCTGGCCCGAGGCGCTCGTGTCATCGCCCCACTTGAAGTCCTCGCCCACGTACTGGCCAATGTAGCCATCGATCGTGCCATCGGCGAGCATCTCGGCGACGCAGGCGTCAAACGCGCCCACGAACGAGGCGCCCTTCGTGGCCATGATGCGGTAGACGCCCACGTAGTCCTTCGTCTCGGCGCGATCGAGGAAGCCCAGGACGAGGCCCTCGTTGGCGTCGCGCATGGACTGGCCCTCGGCGCCGTCGCACAGGTAGGCGTCGATGCGGCCGGCGAGGACCTCCTGCAGGCACTGGTCACCGCCGTCGTAGGTGTGGATGTCGCCGTCGGGCAGCACCGCGGAGATGAACTTGTTCTGGACGGTGCCCGTGGTGCAGGCGATGGACTTGCCCTTGAGATCGTCGATGGTCTTGACCTCGTCGCCCATCGTGAGGACGCCCACGAGCGGCTGGTAGTAGCCACGCGTGAAGTCATAGGTCTGCTCGCGCTCGGGGTTGGAGGACATGGCCATGGTGAACGACGTGTCGCTGCTCTGGACCGAGGCGAGCGTGGCGGCGAACTCCTGTGGCTCGAAGTCGTAGGTGAAGCCGAGGCGGTTTGCCATCTCGTCGGCAATGGCGATGTCAAGGCCAACGACCTTCTGGCTGCCGTCGGACTGAACCTCGAGGTAGCGGTAGGGGGCAAAGGCGTCGTCGCCCACGAACGTGAGGTGGGTGCCGGAGAGGTCTGCGACGGCGGTCGTCGTGGCAGCCTCGGTCGTGGCGGCCTGCTGCGACTGGCCGCAGCCGGCAAGCGCGAGTGGGGTGAAGGCCGCGCCGGCGGCCATGAGCTTGAGGAAGCCGCGGCGGTCGATGCCGTTGGGCGTGGTGTGGCTGGAGTTCATCTGATTCCTCTCGTTGGGTGCAGGCTTTCTATCATAGCCCAGCGCTGAAGGGGGATTACCCTGCATGGCTCGCCCGTGGCCGTATTGCCTTGCCCAAGACGTATGGGAGGCCCGCGCGAAGAGATATTGGCGCAGGCGATGGCCGCGTGCTTCAATTTAGGTGACGTAGTGTCATTTAGTTGTCACGGAGAAGGGAACGAACATGGCAAAGACCCTGGTGGCATTCTTCAGTGCGAGTGGCAAGCCTGGGTCTGTAGGGGACTGGCGTTGACGATGGGCGGGCCTGCGTACGGTACGCCCAGAACAAAAGGGCGGCGGCTCGCCATGTGCGGGCCGCCGCTCGTCCTTACCCTGCGAGGAGAAACTCCCCGAGCTGGGCCGGGTCGCGGAAGAACGGGACGCCCTCCACGCACGGCCCGTGCGTGCCCGAGAAGTCCACGAGGGCAAAGTCCATGCCCGCGGCCGCCGCAGCCGCAGCGTCACCGGGGGCGTCGCCCACGTAAATACACTCGCCGGGCTCCCTGCCGGTGCGCTCGCAGTAGAGCAGCAGCGGGTCGGGGAGCGGCTTGCAGCGCAGCACGGCGTCCTCTGTGTCCACGAGCGTGCCGTCTAGGTCAAAGACGATGTGCGTGTATTGCATGCTGCCTCCCGTTGGATTTCGGAGCTGTCTTCCCGGGCAAAGCCCACTCGCTCCCTCTGCGAAAATGTCGCAATCTTCCAAATTCCCTAACCAAGACGATAACGACATCAAAGGCAGAATTCTTGGAATAACGCGCTGAGTATTTGGAGAAATACGACATATCGTTAGAGGGACCACAGGGGAGTGGAGACGGCATGATTAGGTGCCCCAACATCATCGAGACGCTTGCAAACGGGCGCGAGCGCCATGCCCACGGGACGGGGCGCTTTCCCTGTGCCGCGTTTGGCGGCTCGCTCTCCGACTTCCTCGGCGGTGGCGTCGAGCTCCACTGGCACCCCGACTTCGAGTTCTTCGTGCTCGATGAGGGTAGCGCGTCGCTCGTGCTCACAGATGGCGAGTGCAAGGTGGCCGAAGGCGACCTCGTGCTCGTGAATTCCAACGCCATCCACTCGATGACGCCGCTCGATGGCTGCGCCGGGGCGTTTCGCTCCATCGTGTGCGACCCATCGGTGCTTGCCGGAGATGTTGGCGGCGTCATCGCCGAGCGCTACATTGGCCCACTTGCCCGCTCGGGCAGCACGGCGTGGCTCCTTCCCGCTGCTACGCACGAGGCGGAGCTCGCGGCCTTCGAGGCAGCCTACTCGGCGCTCGAGGAGGAGCGAGCGGGCTTTGAGCTCACAGTTCGCTCTGGGCTCTCTGCCATCGTGTCCAGGGTCATCCTCGATGGGGGAGCGTCTGTCTCCCGCCGGTCCTCCAGCCAGCAGAGTGCGCTGCGCCTCATGCTCGAGCTGATCTCCTCCGCCTATGGGCGTCGTCTCACGGTGGAGGACATAGCCGCTGCCGGCGGCGTGTCCGTGCGCGAGTGCCAGAGGATCTTCTCGTGTCTGCTTGGCCAGACGCCGGGGGAGGCCCTTCTCGCGCGGAGGGTGTCGGTGGCGCGTAGCCTGCTTGTCTACGGCGACGAGCCCATGGCAACTATCGCCCAGGCCTGCGGTTTCTCGGACCAGGGCTACTTCTCAAAGCAGTTCAAGCGCGTCTGCGGCTGCTCGCCTCGCGAGTACCGCGCCCGCGCCCAGCGGTGACGAACCTGAGGTGCTTGCGTAAGCTAACGGTAGGGCTGCGCAGGGCATCCCGTGCTCGGGTATCATCAACGCACCATCGAAGGCAGGGGAGGACACATGGAGAGCGAAGACGGCTGGAGCGTTCGAGGACTTGCCAGGCAGCTCTATGACCTTGTGCGTCAGAACAAGCGGCTCGTCGTCGCATCTGTGTGCGCGATCGTGTTCCTGGCCCTTCTCGAGGACGTCATGACCGTCGAGTCCATGAAGCTCGACCGCGCCGCCTACTGGCTCATCGTCCAGCACCTTCGCACGCCCATGCTCACGCCCATCATGGAGAGCTTCTCGGCGCTGGCAACTCCCGTGACGCTGCTTGCCCTGCTCGTTGCCGTGGCCGCGTTTGCCCCAGGGCGCAGGCCGGGCTGGTGCTGCGCGGTGAACCTTGGGTTGGTCGTCCTCATCAACCAGGTACTCAAGTTCATCATCCAGCGTCCCAGGCCAGACGGCTCCAGGCTTGCGGCGGCAACCGGCTTTAGCTTCCCGTCGGGGCACTCCATGGTTGCCATGGCGTTCTTTGGGCTGCTCGCCTGGTTTGTCTGGCGCTACGAGAAGGATCGCCGCCAGCGCGCCCTTCTGCTCATCGCGTTTGCCTTCATCATCTTCATGGTGGGCCTGAGCAGGGTCTATCTTGGCGTCCACTATGCAAGCGACGTCATTGGCGGCTTCTGCCTGTCCATCATCTGGCTGGCGCTCTACACAAGGCTTGCCGTGCCACTCTTTCTGGGAAACGAGGACAGGCCCCTGGGGTAGGGGCCTGTCAGGTTCACGCTATGGCTGAGGCGGTGGGGCTGCTTACTTGGAGGCCCTCTCCGTCACCGCGGCGGCCGAGATGCGCCATGAGCGGCCCTTCTTGTGCGCCGGAAGCTCGCCGGACTCGATGAGCTTGTAGATCGTGGGCCTGCTCACGCCAAGGATGGCCGTGGCCTGGTCCACGCTGAGCGTGTCGCCGGTGTCCTGCGTGGCCTCCGGCGCGGGCACGTCGGGCTCGGGGGCGCTGGTAGCGGGCTCGGGGGCCGACCCCTTGTCCTCGCTGGCCTCAGGCGCGGGCGCCTTGCTGGTCTCGGCCTGCTCCTCGGCCGCCTTCTCGGCACGCTTCTTGCCCCTCTTGGGCTTCTCGACGCCCTTGTCCTTCTCGGCCTGCTCCTTTGCCTTGGCGCGAGACCTGCGTCCGGGCTTCACGTCGGCGCTCTTCTCGGACTCCGGCTGCTCGGCGGGCGCGTCCTGCGCGCTCTCGGGCTCGGGGGAGCCATTGCCGGCCTCTGCCTCGCTGCGCTGATCCTTCGCCTTGCGGTTGCGGCGGCGCTTGGGCTTCTCGGCCTGCTCATCCTTCTCGGCTTCGGCGGCCTCGCTGGGCTCGGGCTCTGGTTCGGGCTCCTCGACGGGGCGCTCAACGTGTGTGTTGGCCCAGGCGGTGACGACGCTGCCCACGCACTGCTCGTCCACGGCGCCACGGGCGTCCGCGGCATCCATGGACTCGTAGACGGCGGCAAGCGCGGCGTCTACGCCCTCGTCGATAGCGCCGCAGGACAACGCAAGCTCGTTGAGCTTTTCGCAGGTGCCCAGCGGGTCAGTGGCAAGCTGCTCGATCGCGCTGTCCGGGATGACCTCGCCGGCACCCTCGATCGCGGCGACGAAGATCGATACGAGGTGGCCGAGCGCCTTGGAGGTTTCTGTTCTCATGGGCTTGCGCCCTCCTGTTCTCGTGATTGCTTCCGGGCTCACCCTGTTGTCTGGCATGCTCGCTCGAGCCCATCCAAAAGCACAGGTAGAGAATAGCATGCCAGGACTTGCGTCCCGTAGGTCCTTATGACTGCAGATAGCTGCTCAAGAGCGTGGCGATTCCCCGCATGAACGCGCCGTCTTCTGGAAGATGGGCCAGGACGGTTGGCCTGCGTGCCTCGAGGTCATAAGCCCTGACCTGTTCGGTGACAACGTAGCCGTAGGACTCGTCGAGGTCGTCTGGCAGCGCAACGTGCAACGGGAAGCCGTTTGACGCGGTCGTTATGGGGCAGACGAGGGCCATTGACGTCATGAGGTTGAAGTTGCCCGAGCTCACGACAAGCCCAGGTCTGCGCCCGCGCGGCTCATGCCCCGTCGATGGGCTGAAGTCGAACTCGACGACGTCTCCCTTTCTGAGTGGCATGGCTACCAGAGCTCTTTGCCGGCTGCCCTGCCGGGGTCGATGAACTCGGGCGCCGGCCCGTCGTAGCCCTTCATCAGGCCCTCGAGGGTCCACGGGCGTTCGTGAGCGGTGATGGTGATGACGCCGGGCCTGGGGACGTCGATGTCCACGGCATCGCCAATCTCCATGCCCGCAATCGAGCGCAGCTCCTTGGGCAGGATGACCGCAGCGCTGTTGCCGAGCTTCTTGACGGTTGAGTTGTACATGAGCATCACTGCGAGCGTATCGGGGGCCTGTGGTGATGACAGTGTAGCATCTTGTAATAACGCGTTATAACATTGTGTGCCGCCACCGGTGACCTCGGTGCTCATCTCGTCCTCCTCTCTCGAAGTGGAGCCAAGGCTACCAGCCTTGAGAGAGGCAGGACCTGACGGGAATCCAACGCAAACCTAACAGCCGAGCTTGTACGTGAGGCGCCCTAAAAACCCGTCGGCGAGAGGCTGCCCTGGCTACCGCGAGCGTCGCTTATCAACATAACCACGATGCAAAACTGCCCCGCAGCCCCACGCACACAGCCAACGCGCACAGCCGCGCAAAGGAGAGGGCCCCGCACGCAGCGAGGCCCCCAATCAACGCAATGTGTCGCGCCTGCTACCCAAGCAGCATACGGTCGTTCGCGAGCTCTCCGCCCGAGACCTCCTCGAACTTCTGCAGGAGGTCGGGCACGGTGAGGCGCTTCTTCTCCTCGCCCTGGACGTCGTAGATGACGTTGCCCTCGTGCATCATGATGAGGCGGTTGCCCAGACGAATGGCGTCGTTCATGTTGTGCGTGATCATGAGCGTGGTGAGCTTGCGCTCGCTCACGATCTGCTCGGTAAGGTCGAGGACCTTCTTGGCCGTCTTGGGGTCAAGGGCCGCGGTGTGCTCGTCGAGCAGCAGCAGCTTGGGGTTCGTGAGCGTGGCCATGAGCAGCGTGAGCGCCTGGCGCTGGCCGCCAGACAGCAGGCCCACCTTGGCGGACATGCGGGACTCCAGGCCCAGGTCAAGCGTGGCGAGCAGCTTTGGGTACTCGGCCTTCTCCTCGGCCGAGATGCCCCAGGCAAGGGTGCGCCTCTTGCCGCGGCGCTTGGCCAGCGCGAGGTTCTCGGCAATCTGCATGTCGGCGGCGGTGCCGCGCATGGGGTCCTGGAACACGCGGCCCAGGAACTTGGCGCGCTGCGGCTCGGTCATCTGCGAGACGTCCGTGCCGTCGAGCTCGATGGTGCCCGAGTCAAGCGGGTAGACGCCGGCGATCATGTTGAGCAGCGTGGACTTGCCAGCCCCGTTGCCGCCGATGACGGTGACGAAGTCGCCCTCGGCAAGCTCGAGGTTGACGCCCGTGAGCGCGCGCTTCTCGGTTACGGTGCCCTTGTTGAACGTCTTCTTGACGTGAGAGAGCTTGAGCATGGTTGCCATTACTCCTCATCTCCCTTCGTGTACGAGCGGCGTCTGCGCGAGCGCTCGCACACCACGGGGATGCACAGGGCCAGCGCCACGATGATCGCGGACAGGAGCTTCATGTCGTTTGCGTCCATGCCCATCTGCAGCACGATGGCGCGGATGAGGAAGTAGATGATCGAGCCCACCACGGCCGAGACGAGCCTCGTGGCGAACTTGGAGAGGCCGCCGGGCAGCAGGCGACCCAGCACCTCGCCGATGACGATGGCGGCAAGGCCAATGACGATGGCGCCGGTGCCCATGCCGATGTCGGCGTACTTCTGCTGCTGGCAGATGAGGCCACCGGACAGGCCAACGAGTGCGTTGGAGAGCGTGAGGGCGATGACCTTCGTAGTGTTGGTGTTGACGCCCAGCGCGCGGATCATGGCCTCGTTGTTGCCGGTGGCGCGCAGCGCGCTGCCAATCTCGGTGCCAAAGAACCAGTACAGCGCGGCGACGATCACCACGGCAACGGCGAGGCCCACGATGATGGCGCACACGTTGGCGGGAAGGCCCGTGGCGTCGCCGATCTGGGTGAACACCGTGTCGTTCGTGAGCAACGGCGTGTTCGACTTGCCCATGATGCGCAGGTTCACCGACCACAGGCTGATCTGCGTGAGGATGCCCGCGAGGATGGCGGGAATCTCGAACGCCGTGGCGAGGAAACCCGTGACTGCGCCGGTGAGCGCGCCCGCGAGCATGGACGCCACGATGGCGAGCGCCGGGTGCACGCCGGCAACCACGAGCACGGCGCAAACCGCGCCGCCGGTGGCGAAGCTGCCGTCGACCGTAAGGTCTGCGATGTCGAGCAGCTTGTAGGTGATGAACACGCCGAGCACCATGATGCCCCACAGGATTCCCTGGGAGACGGCGCCGAGCATTGCTGTCAGCATGACGTTCCTTCCATTCAAGCGCGCCCCGGCGGGTGCCTACCCACCGGGGCGCGCAACGCACTACTCGCTTCAGTTTAGCGTGAGCGGGGCAGCCATGGGCTCCGCGGGCGTGTGGCCCACGGGCAACTAGGCGTCGAGCACGGAGAGGTCGATGCCGAGGGCCTCGGCCATCTCCTCGTTCTTGATGACCTGGAGCTGGTCGCCCGACTCGGTCTGGATCGCCATGTTGGCGGGGGTGTCCTCGCCCTTGAGGATCTTGACGGCCATCTCGCCGGCCATCTTGCCCAGCTCCTTGTAGTCAATGGAGACCGTGCAGATGCCCATGCCCATGCACATGTTCTCCTCGCCGGTGATGAAGGGCAGCTTGCCCTCCTTGGCGATTTGGCCCACCTGGGCGGCCGCCGCGGCGATGGTGTTGTCGGTGGGGGAGTAGCCGGCGTCGACCTTGCCCACCATGGACTCCACGACGCTCTGGACCTCGTTGGAGCTCGAGACCGTGAAGCGCTCGGTGGTGAGGCCGGCCTTGTCGCAGGCGGCCTCGGCCATCTCGATCTGGAGCTGCGAGTTGGACTCGGCGGTGCAGTAGAGCATGCCGATGTGCTTGGCGTTGGGCAGCACCTTCTGGAGCATGGCGATCTGGTCGTCCACGGGGTTCATGTCAGACGTGCCGGTGAGGTTTCCGCCGGGCTTGTCGTTGTCGGCCACGAGGCCCGAGGCGGCGTAGTCGGTGATGGCGGAGCCCACGATGGGGATGTCGCTCGTAGCCGCGGCAACCGCCTGCGCAGCGGGCGTGGCAATGGCGAAGATGAGGTCGTCGCCGTCGCCAACGAGCTTGGAGGCGATGGTGGCGCAGGCGCTCTGGTCGTTGTTGGCGTTCTGCTGGTCAATGCTGTAGCTGAGGCCGGAGGCGTCGAGGGTCTCGACGAAGCCCTCGTTGGCGGCGTCGAGGGCGGCGTGCTGCGTGAGCTGCAGGACGCCGATCTTGTAGGTCTTGTCGCCGGAGGCGCTGCTGGAGCCAGAGCCAGAACCGCCGCACGCGGAGAGCGCGAGGGCGGCGACGCCGGCGGAGCCGGCCAGGAACGTGCGCCTGGAGATGGAGTTCATGGGTCCCCTTCCTTTGCGCGCGGATCGGCGGACGGTGGCACTACGATGCAAACCCGCGCATCTCTATTGGTAGTTGAATACTACCTGCTGCTTTTGTGCGCCCTGCCAGCGCGTTGGCTTTGCGCAGCGGGGCGAAACCACTTTGTAACGTTTGGATGTACCAGTGTTCAGAGGCCGGCCGTGCCCTATGCCTCGGGAAGCCTGTCGCAGTTCACGGGCCGGTAGAACAGCTCGCGAAGACGCTCGGGCTCGCGCGTCTGGCCCAGGACCCACATCGTCTTGGCCACGAGGGCCTCGCAGGTCATGTCGGCGCCCTTGAGGATGCCAGGGTGCTCGGCATACGCGCGGCCAACCTCGTAGACGCCCAGGTCAAGGCCCTCCTCCGGGACCTGCGTGGTCACCACGAGCGTGCGGCCGGAGTCCACCCAGCCAAAGATGGCGTCGTGCAGCGTGTCGGGGATGCCGCCAACGCCGAACGTCTCCAGGATGATGGCGTCGTAGTCGCGGCGAAGCAACTCGAAGACGGAGGGGTTCACCTCGGGCGTGAGCTTGAGTACGAACACGCGCTCGTCAAGGTCGTGGTACACGCGCGGCTCGCTTGCGGCGCGCGCGTCCCCAGAGCCGGCCGGCGCCGTACGGATGATGCGGTCATTGCGGATGAGCGCCAGCTCCGGGTAGTTCACGCTCGTGAACGCGTTGAAGCTCATGGTGCGCTGCTTGCGGGCGCGCGTGCCGGCCACGACCTTACCGCCAAACACCACGGCCACGTCGTGCGAGTCTGGGTCCGTTGCATACAGCACGCTCTGGTAGAGGTTGATGCGCGCGTCCGTGAACGGGCTGCCCATGGGCTGCTGCGAGCCGGTGAGCACGATGGGCCGCGGGCTGTCCTGAATGAGGTAGGAGAGCGCTGCCGCCGTGTAGGCCATCGTGTCGGTGCCATGCAGCACCACGAAGCCGTCGTAGTCCTCGTACTGGGCGAGAATGGCATCCCCAATGGCCTGCCAGTCCGCCGGACGCATGTTCGTGCTGTCGATGTTCATGGGCTGCACGATGTCGATGTCGGCAAGCTCGGCGGCCTGCGGCACGTAGCCGGCAAGCTGCTCGCCCGTGAGCTGCGGCGTCAGGCCGTTGCCGTCCTCGGCCGAGGCGATGGTGCCTCCCGTGGCAACGAGAAGGATGCGGGGCTTGGTCATGAGGCGTCTCCCTCCAGGTAGTCATGCATCTCGCGGGCCATGCGCGCAAGCTCGCGGCGCGTGTCCTCGCGGCGGAACGGCTCGACGATCCCAAACGGGCGCTCGAGCAGCTCGAGGACGTAGCCCTGCTCGCGCATGATCGCGCGGCTCTCGACGAACGCGAGCTCAAACGCAAAACAGCAGAAGCTTACGAGAAAGTCGGCCGGCTGTGAGCGCTCATCGCGCAGCATGCAACGGCGGCCGTCAAATGCGGCGATGGCCTCATCGGAAAGCGCGCTGTCGAGCAGCTCGTCAACGGTGCGGCCAAGGAGGGTCTCCGGCGTGCCGCCCTGGGCTGTGCGCAGGATGTCCACCTTGTCGGCGTCCCTCGTGAGCTCGCAGAACTGGCGAGTACGGGCATCGAGCTCAGCGGGCAGGCGGTAGTTGCTGTGCAGGGCAACCGCCGTGCGCAGCAGCTCGTCCTCGGCATTGTCTGCCACATAGTCGCGGATTCGGGGAACACCGGCCTCAGGTCCCGAGACGGGCACACCAAGGCGCTCCCTTGGCCCAAACAGCGCGTCCACACCAAGGTGCGCATGGCTGGCGGACTGCGCATCGCGAAACGTGTTCCACCTGCGCACCTGCTCAAAGCGTCCCACGTCATGGAGAAGGCCGCAAAGCCAGGCAAGGTCAACGTCCTCCTGCGAAAATCCGGACGAGGCGGCCACGCGCTCGGCAACCTCGGCCACGCGGTACGTGTGCGCAACCTTGAGCGCAATGCGGGGATTGTCTGGGTCGTAAGGCTCTACGTAGCTGGCGAATGCCTTCATGGCGAGGGCTCTATCTATATGCATCTCGCTCCTATACATAACTAGATGAGGGCGGACGATCTTCGAATACATATTAGTAACGAGAAGAACGTAACGCTTGGCCCTGCAGATGCCCCAAATGACCCATTTGTGTGCAAACCGTGGAGCCCCTCCCCGCGCCTTGCGGGGGCGGGGAGGGGAGCG
>ERZ1034984.827-NODE-827-length-32814-cov-28.180103_pt1 | contig 32814 bp, 24 predicted proteins | sample MGYA00520589_ERZ1034984 | MGnify/ENA primary metagenome ERZ1034984 (study PRJEB33766, sample SAMN09781790) | gut metagenome | biome: gut microbiome | host: Homo sapiens | place: Madagascar | study: EMG produced TPA metagenomics assembly of the PRJNA485056 data... | reverse complement strand
AGTAAGCGGCGAAGCCGCGCCCGCGAGCGGAAGTGCTCCGCAACCAGACCGGCCTCCGCCACCGGCGAGGGGGGCCGGGGGACGTGCGCGACGTCCCCGGAGCCATCCGCAGGCCGTCAATCCCGTGCTCACTACCCTCCGGGCAACCCCGCTTATTCTTGCGGCAATGACGAGCCAACCATAAAACTCATGTGCGATTGGAAAGCGGAGATGAATCTCCGCACTCCAAGGTTGCCGATCGGCATTACGGATATTGGGCCTACGGACTTCCACGGACTGGCACGGAAGGCACGGAAGCTCCAAAGTTGCCGATCGGCCTTTCCGGGCAGCTTGTTGCAATGGTAAACGGAACGGTAAAACTCACACGCGACTGGAAAGCGGAGCTGAAGCCGGCTCTGCCGCCCCTTCGGGGACCGCACTCCAAAGCTGCTTTGCATCGGGTGATTTTTCACAATCATTTCGGCGGGAGCAGTTGAAAAAACAGGCAAACGGCGGCATGTTATAGCAGGTACATCGATTTTTTTACAGAGGACAGTGACATGCAGGATCTTATCAAAAAGGCGAATGTGCTGGTCGAAGCACTGCCGTATATTCAGAAATTCCGTAATTCAGTGATGGTGATCAAGTTCGGCGGCAGTTCGATGGAGGACCCGGAACTGGTCAGGAGCACGATGCGCGACGTGGTGCTTCTGGAAGCGACCGGCATCAAGCCGGTGGTGGTGCACGGCGGCGGCAAGGCGATTTCAGCGGAATTGCGTAAGCAGGATATTCCGGTCAGGTTCGTGAACGGCCTGCGTTTTACCTGTGACCGCACCATCAGGGTGGTGGACGATGTGCTGCACAATCAGGTCAACCGCGAACTGGTCGAACTGGCCAATGCGGCGGGCGGCAATGCGGTCGGGGTTTCCGGCAAGCAGGTGCTGAAGGCGCAGCGGACGCAATCGGTCGACCCGGTGACCGGAGAAGCGCAGGATATCGGCTTCGTCGGTGAAATCGTCGGCGTGAACGGGGCAAAGATCCTGGAAGAGGTCGAAGCGGGGCGGATTCCGATCGTGACGCCGCTGGGCCTCGGACTGGACGGCCAGGTCTATAACATCAACGCCGATGTGGCCGCGTGCAAGGTGGCCGAGGCGATTCATGCGCGCAAGCTGGTGTTCCTGAGCGACGTGCCGGGCATTCTGTCGGACCGGGAAAATGAAGCTTCGGTGATTCCGACCATCTGCACCGATGAGATCGGCGGCCTGATTCGCGACGGCATTATTTCCGGCGGCATGCTGCCGAAGATCAAAAGCTGCGTCGAGGCGCTGAATTCCGGCATCAACAAGGTGCAGTTGATCGACGGGCGCGTGATGCACACGCTGCTGCTGGAAATCTTTACCGACCGGGGTGTCGGCACCCAGATCGTCCGCCCGGACTCCGTGATGTGATATGGCGGAACGACTGACGCGGCCGCTGCTTTTTTTCGGCATCAAGCACTGCGGCAAAAGTACGCTCGGGCGACTGACGGCCGAACACTTCGGAGTGAAATTCGTCGATACCGACCTTGAGCTGGAGAGCCGGTTCCAGATGCTGAACGGCTGCCCGCTGCCGACCCGCGATATTTTCCGGGAACTGGGCGAGGAGGGGTTCCGCCGGTTCGAGGCGGAGACGGTCGAGGCGCTTGCCGCGCAGCAGGCCGGCCCCCGGGTGGTCGCGCTGGGCGGAGGCGTTCCGGCCAATCCTTTTGTGGAGCCGGAGGTTTTGAAAAAAATGGGCTTCGGCGTATATCTGGCGATCCGGCCGGAAATTGCGTTCGAGCGGGTCAGGCGCCGGGGGCTGCCGCCGTTTCTCGCCTCGTTTGCCGATCCCTATGCCGAATTTCTGCGGATGAACCGGCAGCGGGAAGCGGCATACCGAAGCTATGCCGACCTGACGTTCCCGATCGAGCGGGAGGAGGCGGCCTCCGCCGTTGCCGAAAAACTGATTCAGATTATTCTTACGGAGTTGAAACCATGAGCGGAAATACGTTTGGCGAACTGTTCAGAGTGACCACGTTCGGGGAGTCCCACGGTCCCGGACTGGGAGTGATCATCGATGGGGTGCCGGCAGGGGTGAAGATCGATGAGGCGTTGATCCAGCGCGACCTCGACCGGCGGCGACCCGGACAATCCAAAGTCAGCACGATGCGCAAGGAACCGGACCGGGTCGAAATCCTCTCCGGCGTGTTTGAAGGCGTTTCCACCGGAACCAGTCTCGCGATGGTGATCCGCAATACGGATCAGCGCAGCCAGGATTACGGCCGGCTTGCGGAGCTGTTCCGCCCCGGCCACGCCGACCTCGGTTTCTTCAAAAAGTACGGAGTACGCGATTATCGCGGCGGCGGTCGTTCCTCGGGGCGCGAAACCTCGATGCGGGTCGCGGCGGGAGCGGTTGCGAAGATGGTGCTCGCGACGATGGGAGTTTCGGTGCGGGCCTGTTCGATGATGATCGGCGGCGTCTACGCCGAAACCGTCGACTGGTCCGTCGTCGAAGAGAATATCGTGCGTTCGCCTGATCTCGCTGCGGCGGAAAAGATGGTCGCGGCAATCCGCGCCGCACAGGCCGACCGCGACAGCGTCGGCGGCATCATCTGCTGCGAAGCCCACGGCGTTCCCGCCGGATGGGGAGAGCCGGTGTTCGACAAGCTCGATGCGCTGCTGGCGCACGCGATCCTTTCCATCGGCGGCATCAAGGGAATCGAAATCGGCGCCGGTTTCGAGGCTCCGAAAAAACGCGGCAGCGAAAACAATGATTCGATTCTGCCGTCCGGTTTCGCGTCGAACCATGCCGGCGGCATTCTGGGCGGCATCTCCAACGGCGACGTAATCACCTTCCGCGCCGCGATGAAACCGACTTCGTCCATCGCAAAGAAGCAGCATACGATCGATAAAGAAGGCAACGCAACCGAGATCGAGGTTCTGGGACGCCATGACCCCTGTCTGGTGCCGCGCGCCGTTCCGGTCGTCGAAGCGATGACCGCGCTGGTTCTCGCGGACCTCGCCCTGCGCAATCGCGCCGCCCGCATCTGATGCACGATAATCCGGGATTTCGCCTTCGGCGGGCAGACCCGCCTGCCTTTAAAACGGCAGGCTTTTCCGCGTGACTGCGCTTTGCATTCATAAACGGGATACGAAAAGTCTGTCGGTAAATTCCGCATTGGCGCGTTGCAGTCGGAAATACGATTGGGATATGGCCTTTTCTATAGTTTTCGGTCGAGCAATCCCAGCGCAATCAGAATCTGCCGGGCGGCCGGACGCGGTTTCCCTTCCGCCGGAAATTCATGAATCAGCAAAGCCGGATTGAAGTTGGCTTCGATCACCGCGCAGGCGGAAGCGGAAGTGAGCGGTTCCGCAATGATGATGTCAACTCCGCAGACTACGGCGTTGAAGGCTGCGGCGGCCTGTTCCGCAATCCTTTTGAAACGTTCCGGCATGATGTCGGTGGCGTCGCAGGCCTCGCCTCCGGCGCTGATGTTGGAAATGCGCCGCAGCTGAACGTCCTGTCCCGCCGGTATCACGCTGTCAAGGTCCAATTTCTGCAGCGCCAGATATTGTTTCATCGCCTCGTCCGCCACGATCGTGACCAGCGGACGGTGGTGTCCCGGCGCGCGCCACGGATGGCGGTTCGCCTGTTCGATCAGCGCGCGTATCGTCGAGACGCCGTCGCCGACGACGTGGCACGCGCGGCGGTGGGTGACGGCGAACGTCCTGCCCGCAATGACCAGAAAACGGAATTCCCGGCCCGGGCAGTACTCTTCGATCAGGATATGGCGGTCGAATCGGCCCGCCAGCCTGACCGCTTCCAGAAGCTGTTTTTCGGTCGCCGGATTTTCAAATACGGATATGCCGATGCCGTAATTGGTCGATACGGGTTTGACGACGGCGGTTTTGCCGACAAAGAGGCGGATGGCTTCCGCCGCGTCGCCGGAGTCCGGCTGAAATTCGATTCCGGCGGGCGTTTGCAGGCCGTGTTCACGCAGAAGCTGTTTGCTGACGACCTTGTTTCCCATCAGCAGGGGCGTCACATAGGTGTCGAGGGAGGTCTTGGTTCCCTGGACCACATAGTCGCACCGTGTCCCTTTCCGGAGCCGGAGGATGTTGTCCGCCCGGCTGATCACCTCGAATGAAATCCCCCCTTTGATCGCTTCGCGGATGATGCACTGGGTGGAAAGTTCGAGGTCGTCGAAGCCCGGCAGCCGCCACGCTTCGGCCAGCGCCTGATCCCGGTAGGATTCGGCCAGCCGGAGCCATTCGGGAGAACGCTCCCCGGTTTCCCGGATTCGCCGGGCATAGGAGAGTTGCGGATGGCGCAGCCGCTTGCCGGCCTGTTCAAGTACGTCCGGAAGCTCAACGGATATGTTTCGGGCCGTTTCCGCGAGCCGCTCCAGCAGCTTTCCCGCCTTACGGCTCTGATCGGGGGAAAAGCCGTATTCGGCGACCGCGTCGGCATCGTCGGCAAATTTCTCCAGCTCCGTTTCATCGGTCAGGAGAGAGTGGAAGAACAGCAGCCGGAGAAATTCCATATCGACCGGCGAAATCCCGCATTTTTCAAACGGGTTGAGGTCCGGAATGCGCAGCTCCAGCCGGTCGATTTCCGGCGCATCGTCCGTTGCGGCCCCGGCGAAACGCAGCCGGATCGGAGTGTACAGTTCGTGTTCCGTGGCGATCAGCCCCGCTTTCAGGCAGCGGTCCACGCTCTCCCGGTAAGCCCGGACTGACGAATAGTCCAGCCGGGCGGAGCTGAGGGTGCGGTAACCGGCCGGAGAGTTGCGGATCGACACCTGAATTTCCCTGTCCCCGGCGGAAGCGGGAGATGCTCCGAGCAGGCCGACCGCAAACCACAGCATCCGGTACAGATTGCGGATGGTTTTCAGATAGCAGCCCTCCCGGACCGCCTGAAGTTCCCCGTCGCCCGCGATCCGGCGCAGCAGCCCGTCATCGAAGGAAAAATTGTAGTGAATCCCGGAGAGCAGCAGCATCTCGACCGGATATTTCTCCCTGAGTTTCCGCCGCCTGAGATTTTCGGCGGCATTTTCAAACCGGGCGCAGGCGATCCGGTCGGGTTCCGGCAGGAGGCACGGCGTGGAAAGCGGCCACAGCAATTCATGCCGGGCGGCCAGCTCCCGCAGCGCGATGTCGGTCAGCGTTTCCAGAAAGCGGTGGCAGGCCAGCGGCGATTCACACGGCGGGGTTTTCAACTCGATCTGGCTCTCCGCCCAGTCCGCGGTGAAAAACGGGTTGTCGTCCTTTCTGCCCAGCGTTTCCGGGTGGGCGGTTTCGGCCAGCTCGCCGGAGGCGGTACAGCGCAGGCTTTCGCGTTCAACTCCGATTCTGCAATTGGCGCGGCCGCGCAACGCTTCGCCCGCCGCGCGGATGATCGATTTCCCATTCAGCTTTTCTGCAATTTCCGTATGGTTCTTCATGGTTTCCTCCTCCTGAAACTTGATGAAGTCAAAATAAATGCTCCTCCCTTATAGCATACAGCAAAAACGCAACAGGTCAAACCGGGCGGCGGATTTCCCCTCGGAAATTTCCCGCGCGGCGGCAAAACTTCCGCTCAAATCGGGCGGATCGCTTGCAATTTATCAATGGAAAGTTATAATTAATCACAGGAGTCCGGCGCCCCGGTCCGGAACGGCGCCTGTTTTTTAATGAAGAAGGCGGTTGCATTGTGATTATATTGAATGTCTGTATTTTTCTGTCGGGTATTGTCGGCCTTTTTATTCTGCAGAGGAAAAAGGTCTCCTTCAATATTCTGGTTTTGTCGGCTCTGGCCGGTGCAGTCGGTTTCGGGGTGTTCCTGAATTTGTTCGACGGCGAAACCGCCGCCCGGAGCCTGAGGTGGATCGGAATCGTCGGCAGCATCTATGTCCGCCTGCTGAAAATGATGGTCGTCCCGCTGATCTTCGTATCGATCGTCTGCGCGATCATCAACCAGAAATCGGGCCGGCAGATGGGCAAAATAGCCGCATGGTCGCTGGTGTTCCTGCTGGGAACCGCCGCCGTTGCGGCGACCGTCGGCGGATTGACCGCCATGAGTTTTCATCTTTCCGCCGAGGGGATCGCCATCGGGGAACCAGAGGCGTACACCACGCACTCGCTGCAGGATCAGGCGGGCAGTATGGGGCTGCTGGAGGACGCGATCGTCGGAATCATTCCGGAAAACCCCTTTTATGCGATGACGGGGCAGGGGCCGAATGCGACGCTTTCGGTCGTGCTGATCGCCTGTCTGGTCGGAGTCGGGATCATCGGCGTACGCACCTACGAGCCGGAACAGGCCGAGCTGTTTACCGGATGGATCAACGCGCTGAATACCCTCGTGGTGGAAATCGTAATGATGATCATCATGCTCACGCCGTACGGCATTTTCTCATTGATGACCAGCACGATTGCCGGAGGGGATTTTGCCGGCATCCTGAAATTGATGAAATTCGTAATTGCGTCTTACTCGGCGATCTTCCTGATGTTCCTGATTCACGCGCTGATTCTGACAATGTTGCGGCTGAATCCGTTGACCTACTGTAAAAAGGCGCTGGCGACGCTGACCTTCGCCTTCACCTCCAGAACCAGCGCGGGAACCCTGCCGCTGACGGTCCGCGCCCTGACCGAGAAAATGGGAGTATCCGGCGGCGTCGCCAATCTGACGGCCTCGCTCGGAGTTTCGATCGGACAGAACGGCTGCGCCGCCATCTACCCGGCAATGCTGGTGGTGATGGTGCTTCCGACGGTGGGGCGTTCGATGACTCCCGGTTTCTTTCTTGTGATGGTGCTGACGATCACCGTGGTTTCGATCGGGATCGCCGGGGTGGGAGGCGGTGCGACCTTCGCCGGAATCATGGTGCTGTCTGCGTTGGGACTGCCGGTGGGAATCGCTGGACTGCTGATCGCGATCGAACCGCTGATCGATATGGGCAGGACGGCGCTGAATGTCAGTGACGGCATGGTTTCGGCGCTCGGCACGGCCAGATTCACCGGCAATTTCAACAAGACGGTTTACGACGACCCGAAGGCCGAGTTTGTGGACAAGGCGGCCCGGCATTGAACCGTACCGGAGAGCCGCCGAAATTTCTCGCGATTGCCGGAGCGGTTCGCCGGGCAAGGCCCCCGGCCGCCGGAGGCACTCCGGGAAGTCAGCGCAGTTTGAGCGTGGCGAGGGCCATCAGCGCGAATACTCCGGCGAGAATCCAGAAGCGAACGACAATCTGGGTTTCGGTCCAGCCCTTGCGTTCGAAGTGGTGGTGAATCGGGGCGCAGAGGAAGATGCGTTTCCCGGTGGTCTTGAACGACGCGACCTGAAGCATCACCGAAACCGCTTCCATCACGAAGACTCCGCCGACCAGCACCAGCAGGATCTCCTGCCGCACCAGCACCGCGAGCATGCCGACCGCTCCGCCGAGCGCAAGGCTGCCGGTGTCCCCCATGAACATTGAGGCGGGATGGCAGTTGTGCCACAGGAATCCGATGCAGGCGCCGCAGATCGCGGCCGCGAACACCATCGCCTCCTCGGCGCCGGCGATGAAGGGAATGTTCAGGTGTCCCGCGAAAATCTTGTGTCCCATCAGATAGGCGAAGGCGGCGTAGGTCAGCGTGCAGAAGATTGTGCAGCCGGTCGCGAGTCCGTCCTTGCCGTCGGTCAGGTTCACCGCGTTGGAGGCTCCGACGACCACGATTGCGGCGAAGGGGAGCGTCCAGAATCCGGTGTAGACCGGCTCTTTGAAGAACGGCACCATCAGCTGGCGCATCAGCACGCTGAGCTCCGGAATCCGGCTCAGGTACCAGACCGAAAGTCCCGCGACCAGGAACTGTCCGAGCAGTTTGAGTTTGCCGGGAATGCCGTCGCGCCGCTTGTAGACCACCTTCATGAAATCGTCGTAGAAGCCGATCAGCGAGAATCCGAGCGTGCTCAGGATCAGCACAATCGAAATCGGATCGTCGATCTGGTTCCAGAGAACGCTGCTGACGAGGGTTGCGCCGATCAGCAGCACGCCGCCCATGCAGGGAGTCCGGTCTTTCTCCCGGTCGATGAATTCGGCGGGGACGAGGCCCTCCAGCCGGGTGGCGGCCTGTGCGTTCAGCGCCTTGAGCTTCCGGGCGGTCCAGCCGCCGAGCAGAATGACCAGCAAAAAGGCGGTCAGCGCCGCGCCGCCGGCCCGGAACGTCACATAGTCGAAGAGGCGCAGCGGCCCGAAATGATCGCTGAATTGGGAGAGAAGGTAAAGCATCGCTCGAACAAACTTTCCATATAAAAAATTGGGGTTGACAATACAGGCTTTTACTATATCACCAACGCGGGATTTTTCGACATGCTTCCGGTGAAAAAAGCGATTTTTTCAGGGGGCTGCGACGGGCCTGTCACATCTCCGGTGCGACGGCAGGTCCGCGGGCCGCGGAGTTCCGGCGGCGGAGTGCGTGCGCCTCCTTGTGCCTGAGCTGGCGGAACTCCAGATAGAGCAGGAAGAAGATGAACAGTGCGGCGATGCCGTCGGCGATCGGAGCCGTGGCCCATACTCCGTCGAGCGCGAAAAAGCGCGGCAGGATCAGGATGCTGCCGAGAAAGCAGACTCCGTTGCGGAAGATGGTCAGGAAGATGGTCTTCCGGGGCCGCCCGGTCGCCTGGAAGAAATTCGAGCCGATGCAGAAGATCGGCCACAGCGGAAAGAGCAGGAAGAACACCCGCAGCCCGTGCGCCGCCATCGGCACCACGTCGGGATCGCCGTTGCAGAACCAGCCCACCACCGCCGGAGCGAAGATCATCACCGGTATGTACAGGAAAAGCGTCATGATTTCACTCATCAGAAAGGCACCCTTGAGCGTCTGCGCCACCCGCCGGAACTGTTCGGCGCCGTAGTTGTAGCCGACGATCGGCTGGTAGCCCATCATCACGCCGAAAGTCGGAATCATGATCAGCATGATGATCGTCGAAATGCAGGTCATCGACGCGACCGCCTTGTCGCCGCCGTTCCGGAGCAGCGTGGTGTTGATCAGGGCGTTCAGCACCGAATTGATGCTCTGCAGGATCAGCGGCGACAGGCCGATCGCGCTCATCGCGCACAAATAGTGCCAGTCGATCCGCAAATTGCGCCGGCGCAGCGTCAGGTAGCGGAACGGGCCGACCGAGAAGTGCCAGAACATCAGCAGCGTTGAGAAAACCTTGGAGATGCCGGTCGCCCCCGCCGCCCCGGCGATGCCCCAGTTCCACTCCATGATGAAGATGTAGTCCAACACGACGTTGGCGATGCAGCCGACCGCGATGTACCACATGGAGAAGTTCGGGCTGCCTTCGGCGCGGATGATGTTGGTGGTTCCCATCGACAGGAAGTCGGCGGCCATGAACCAGAGCAGGATGCGGAAGTATTCGGCGGCGTAGGGATAGGTCGCCTCGCTTGCGCCGAAGCAGTAGAGCAGCGGTTTCAGGAACAGGAAGCCGAGCAGCGTGGTCAGCGCCCCGCCGACGAGGAAGATCATGATCACGTTGCCGAGGATGCGTTCGGCGGACTCCTTGTCCTTTTCCCCGAGCTTCAGGGAGACCAGCGTGCCGCCGCCGATGCCGAACATCATGCCGACCGCGATGAAGATCATGAAAAGATAAAAGGTGATTCCGACTCCGGCAATCGCGTCGGTGCCGAGTTTCCAGCTGATGAAAAGGCGGTCCACCACATTGTAGACGGTGAACATCAGATTGCTGATCAGCGACGGAATGCTGAAGCGCAGCAGCAGCTTCAGAATCGACTGGGTGCCGAGCTCATGGGTCAGGCGTTCGGAGACGGAAGAGGACATGGGAAAAACCGGATTTTTCTGCCTGTTTACGGAATACTGCGTCCGAGGAGTGACACCGCGGCGACAGGCCTGCTGCGGTGGGGATGCGACGGACGCGGCGGAAACGAATGGCCTTTACTATAGCATCAATTCCCGAATGATCAAGATGCTCTTCCCAAATTCCCGTTATTGCAGGCTATTCTCCGACCCGAATATGGATTTCGGCCCATCGCAGGCGGATTTCCGCATCGCTCCGGTTGATGATCTCGATTAGGTTTTCGCCATCGTGGAGCGTCCCGGCCGGAACGGAAAACGCATTCAGTTCCAGCGGAACCTCCGGCAACGGCAACGGCGCGGGCGGGGGTGCGGGCATGCACACCACGGTGTTCAGCCGGATTTCCGCCGAGTCGGGAAGCGGAACCGCAGTGCCGAGGAGAACGCGGCTTTCGCTGCCTGCCGGAATGCTGCCGCCGTTGAGGCGTATGGAAACGCTGCCGTTCGCGGGGATGTTGTCGTCAAAAGCCGCCCGTCCCGAAATTCCCTCGACCATACACTCATGATAAGTCGCGACATGCCGCCGGGATTTCCGGGACAGTGCGCCGGCGGAGCCGAGGAAAGTGTAGAGTTTCCGCTGGCTTTCCCAGTTATTGATGCTGTCACGGTACAGATGGTTGAACAGGTAGATGCCGTCCGCTCCCTGCTGATAGTACGAGGAGGCGAAACCGGTGTCGATTTCCGGGGTGCTCTTCATGCGGACCGGCAGCGAACTGCCGACGTGCTGTTCCAGACAGGGGAGCAGCGCGACACCGTCCGGCAGGAGCCGGCGCCACAGTTTCACCGGCAAGCCGGATTCCGAGGTCTGGAAATAAGGGCTGGGCGTCACCATGTCCGCCAGTCCCTCCCGGCACCAGTTGACCACGTCCAGTCCGGCGTAAAGCGCCTCCTCCGGGTGGCTCGGAACCCGGACGTTGATTTTGACCGGATGGCCCTGGCGGCCGGCGGCCTCCCGCGCCAGATGTTTCACGCCGCGCATGAATTCGGTCAGGAGCCCGCAATTCGGTTCAGCGAAGCCGGGCTTGAAATAGAAGGGACTGCGCATCCAGTCCAGTTCGAAGCCGTCCATTTCAAAGCGTTCGAAGTATTCCCGGACCAGTGTGAAATGGTGATCCCATACCGCTTTTTCTCCGTAGTCCAGACACTGGGAGAACCAGAACGAATACTTTTCCTTATAAGCGGCCCTCCGGTATTCCGGGTGCTTCCGCCATAATTCCCCGTGCATGATCCGGGTCGGATCGTCCGCGTAATGAACGTCGTTCATCCGCATCGAAATCCACATTTCGACCCCTTTCTTCCGGCAGTAGTCGTACCGGAAGCGGTAAGGGTCTTTCACATTCTGAAACAGGGCTTTGACGTTGCGGCAGAGAGTGGCGAAGTCCTCCGGGGCGCCGCAGCGGGTTTCGAGTTCGCGGCCCTGATAGCGTGCCTTGCCGTCATCGCCTTCTTCCAGTCCTTTCCAGAGCGGCTCGAAGGCGCGGCTGTCGAAGAATGCCCGCATCGCGTTCGGATTGAACAGAATGCCGGTGACGCCGGGAACCGCATAATAATCGATGTGCCGTTTCAGGCCGGCCTCGTCCATCGTCTCCACGATCGGGGAGTGCCACGGCGCTCCCGAACGGTTCGCGAAGAAACACCACGCATCGTCGTTGATATAAAGGCTCATTTGGTTTCCCTCCGGTATGCGACCACCATCTGATGACAGGAGAAGGCGGGGACTGTGAAGCGAATGGATTCCCCCGTCTGCGAGAATGCAAGCTCCGTTCCGGCCGGTTCGAGGCGGAGCCGGGCCGGACGGAACCCGGTGCGCAGCTCCACCGTGACCGGCGGCGCGGGCGGAAGCTCCTCGATGACTTCGACCTGGTGTTTCCCGCCGCCTTTCAATACTTTGGGCGCGTAGAGCAGGTGAAGGACCGTTCTTTCCCGCTCCGGCTGCCGCATCAGGGTCAACCGGCCTTCGGCGGGCAGTCCCGTGCAGCGGATCTGCCGCCTGCCGCCCAGCAGGGCATCGATGGTCTTGAGCAGGAACTCTTTGAGCGCGATCTGCCCGCGTTCCCGGTAGATGGAAAAGACCGGAAAGGCGAGGACCGCCAGATTATCCCGGATCACTCCGCCGCACAGCCCGGTCGGGGCCGGGGAGAACGGCGTGTGCTGGTGAGAGGAAAAATGCCGGTAGGAACGCTGGAAATAGGGATTCAGCACCTTGCCGAGCCAACGCTCCCCGGCAGCGGCCCGCAGCTTTCCCGGCGCGCCGTAAAGGACCAGCGGCGAAGTCAGCCATTCCGGAGCGAACGCCTTGTCCATTTGCAGATAGGCCGGGTTGAACCCGCTGACGCCCTGATATTCGACGCCGGTGTCAAAGGAATAAACGTCCTGGTCCGCGGCAAGCCCGGAGGTTCCGGACAGCAGGAGTTTTCCGCCCCGTTCCAGATATCCGGTCAGGCGGCCGGCCAACGCCGCGTCGCACCGGATGTCGTCAGGCAGGATCACAAGGCCGTAGCCGGAAAAATCCATCTCTTGGTCTAGCAGGTCGAAAGGCAGGTGCCCTTCCTGCAGAATCCGGGCGCAGCCGGTCTCCGCCGCCGATTCCCTGCTTTCGCGATGGAACGCGCTGTTGGAGAGTACGGCGATGTCCGCCGCCGATTCCGCCCCGATGCACCACGCTTCTTTCGCTTCGACTTCGGCATACGCCTGTCCGATGGCGCGATAGGTCGATTCATCGAGGCGGGCGTCGGGATGGAGCTGGTCGCCGATGCTGCACCGGGCGCCGTTGGCCAGCATCGCCATGCATTCGTAGCGCAGGGCGTCGGGATGTTTGTAACCGCCGAATTCGCCCCAGGTGGAGTGGAATTTCCCGGTCATGCCGATAAATTCAAACGGCAGTTTCCGGCAGTAGGCGGCCGATACCGGGAAATGGTCGTAACCCCAGCCTCCGGTGGGCAGGCTTTCCAGTTCGAGGTGGCTGAAATAAGGCAGGATTTCGCGGTCGCCGCGCGGTATATGGCCGGAGTTGTGGAAAACCGGCATATCCGGGTTGAATTTCCGGCACGCCGCGGTGATGACCCGATAGTAGTTCAACAGGGTGCGCCGCGCGAAACGGATGCGGTCCGCTTCCGACTCGGGGTCGAATCCCTCCCGCAGCATGTCGGTGACGCATCCGGGGCAGCAGCACTGTCCCTGGCAGATGATGTCGAGGAAAATTCCGTCCGCGTCGGGAAACAGTTCCACGGTCTCTTCGCAGAGGGCGCGCAGGACCTCAAGGTAGCCCGAATTCAAACAGAGCTTCGAGAAGCCGGCGCTCAGCGGCGTCGGGGCCCAGCCCATATAGCGGCCGTCCGGCGTGATTTCGCGCCATTCGGGATGTTCCATTGCGAGACGCTGATTGTTTCCGGCAGTCAGGTAGACCGGCACCCGGATTCCGCAGGCGTGTGCCGCGTCGATCTGGGCGCGCAGCAGGTTGAAGCCGAGGTGCGGATGCATTGCGCCGACCCGGGTGGGGTGGTAGCTCCAGCCGTGGTGGCAGCAGGAGAAGCAGGTGACGGAGTTCACATGCGCCTCCCGGAGCGTCCGCGCCCACTCGTCGGGGTGGAAAGCGGAGCCGATCCCCGGAATCGCTTCCGAAGTATGGAAATCAAGGTGAACCTGGCGGAAAGGAAGATGGGATGAGATGTTCATATTCTGCATTCGGGGTTATTTCAGTTCCACCAGCCCGAACCGGGCCGGGTCTTTGCTTACGCCGATGCCGTCGGCCCAGTGCAGGTACCCGCGGCGTCCACTGCCGTCGTTGTCGTTGACCAGAAAGGCGAGGCCGAGACGGTCACCCCGGGCGAAACCGGTCATGCCGAGAAACTCCGCCGGGAAGGTCAGCTTATAGACGGTTTTGCTTTCTTGCACCGTAATTTCGGGAACGGGCGGCTTCAGGGCTTCCGTTTCCGGAATGGCGAACCGGCGCCAGTAGAGTTCCGCCCCTTTCGCGGTGCGCGCGGCATCCGCCTCCAGCCATGAACCGGGATCGGAACCCGCTGCGCGGGACTGGACGGCGACCTGGATGCTGTCGCAGGTCCAGGCGTCCTCGACCGGCTGGTCGCAGAAGAATGAGTGGTCCGTCACAACCGCGGTCAGGTAGAGGTTGCGCGCATCATAGCGCACCATGAATTCCGCGGCGAACTCAGGACAGCGGGGACCGGAGTTATTCAAAGGGCGGTATCCGTTGACCGGCGTCATTCCGCCGGAAGTTCCGACCGGCAGGGCGGCGATGGAAAATTCCGGCTCGGGCAGCGGGGGCGGCGCCGCGGCGAAACGGGGAAAATCGCGCTTTTCCACTTCCGCGACGGTGACCCGGGAGAGGTCGCCTTCAATCAGGACCGGCATATCCCGGACCGTGATGCTCAGGCGGTTCCCCCACTCCGGCTGTCCTTTCCGCAGCCAGTCGCGGTAACCCCAGTTGCGGGGCAACGGAGCGCGCCCGGCATGGCGCACCGAGACGGGAGGGAGAGTTTCCGACGCGTTTTCCAGCACGATTTTGAAATCGTCTTCGGGGTAGGTATGAAAGGCCGCCAGCACGTCCTTTCCGTCCAGTTCATACTGCAGGAGCCAGAGCTTGCGGTCGGCAACGGGGAGGCGCCGCACGAATTTGCCGCGCCGGATCAGCCGGGAAAGATCGGCGACGACATAGGCGGATTCCTTCAGCGTGGTGTCGGGCCGGATCAGGCCGTAATTGGACTCCGTGGCTTCCGGCTTGATATTATCGTCCTGAAAGTCATACCACCAGAATCCCCTGAGGAAGTCGAACATCCTGCAAACCAGCAGAATCTGGGCCAGCTGGGCGGCCTGCTGATGTTCCGTGCGCCCGACCCGTGGCGCAGTACTGGTCGGAATGCCCATTTCCGTGATGAATACCGGAAAATCCCGGCCGCCGTTCGCCGCGCGGATCATCGTGCGGATCTTTTCCAGGCGCGCGGCGAAAGCGTCCACGGTGTCGCGCCCGGGGCCGTCCGCGAAGTTGTAGGTGTGCATGGCGAGGTAATCCACATATTCGAGCACGCCGTTTTTCAGATAGTAGTCCAGGCAGCGGTCACCGGATGAGATGGAGTTGGCGACGACCCGGGCCTGCGGCGCGGCGGCGCGGATGCGGGGCGCGACCTGTTTCAGGAATTTCACATACGCCTCGCTGGTGCCGGTATCCTTGAATTGAGCGGGCATCGAAGTTGAACCCTCCCATTCGTTCCAGACCTGAAAGAATTCCGCCCGGTCTCCGAAGTGACGCGCCGTGTGTTCGGCGAACCGGCAGAACGCCTCGGCGGTTTCCGGCCTGACCGGGTAGTTGCCGTTGTCGTAGTGCCGGTTGCCGTAGGCCAGAATGAAGATCATGGCGAGTCCGCGCCGCGCGGCCTGCGTGTAGGCTTTTTCCACAAAATTGCCGTAGACATACTCGCCCTTGTTCCACTCGACGGCGTTCCAGAGGCGCTCGTCGCGCCCCGCATTCAGGCCGATGCGGGATGCGATGTCGAGGTTGGCTTCGATGTCTCCGGTGTGGCTGCCGAAGTGAAACCCGGCTCCGAGCAGAAATTCCTCCGGCTCCTTCCCGGCAAGCGGAACGCAGAGCGCCGCCGCCGCAAGCAAAGTGATGATTGTTCTTTTCATGATACTTGTCAGGGTTGTCTGTTGATCGGCAGTTCACGCGGAAACGGCACCGTCTCGATCCGGACCAGGCGGACCCGGGAAAGATCGCCCCGGAGCAGCAGCGGCATGTCGCGCAATGTGAAAGCAAGTTCATCCGCCTGCCGGGGCTTTTGCCGCAGCCAGTCGCGGCGGCCCCACTCCATCGTAACCGCCGGACGGCCCGCGTGGCGGACGGAGACCGGGGCGCGCGTTTCCGCTTCATTCCGCAGCACGATCTGCGTATTCCGGTCCGGGTGGTAGTTCCACATCGCATACACGTCGTCGCCGTTCAGCCGGTAGTGCAGAATCCACACTTTCTGGTCGCCGGTCTCGATCCGCCTGACGAATTCCCCGTCGCGGACCAGTTCCGACAGGTCGGCGAATACGTAATAGGCCGGTTTGGGAGTCGCATCGGCGCGGATCAGCCCGAAATTCGCTTCGGCTTCTCCGGGGCGGACGTGGTCGTCCTGAAAGTCGTACCAGAGCAGCCCTTTCACGAACGGCAGCGTGCGGACCGAACAGAGCAGCTGCGCGGCGTAAACCGCCTGCGTCTCCTCGGTGAACCCGTTCGCCGCGATCGCCGCGGGCCAGCCGATTTCCGTGATGTATACCGGGAACGGCTTGCCGCGGTTGTATTTGCGGATCGTCCGGTCCATCCGCTGCATCAGGCCGTACCAGGATTCGACCGTGTCCCTGCCGCGTCCGCGCCAGCTCACGTAGGGGTGCAGCGAAAGCGCGTCGACATGCTTCAGCACTCCGGCTTTCAGCAGGTTTTCCAGCTTGTAGTCCATTGTGGCGCTGGTGGACATGATCTTCACGGAGGGATCGGCGGCCCGGATGCGCGGAACGACGGCGGCCAGCAGCTTCACATAGTCGCGGTGGCTTTCCAGCGTATCGGTGCCGGGGTGGGCGTCCCATTCATTCCAGACCTGTTGAAAAGCGGCCTTGCCTTTGGTTTCTCCGGCCACGAATTCGGCGTAGCGGCAGAAGCCCTCGATCGCCTCCGGCGTTTTCGGAATGCGTTCCCCGCCGCAGTACGCCGGGTGCGCATAGCAGAGAATATTGATGTAGCAGCCGCCCCGGCCGTGCAGCCGGGAAATCATCCGTTCGATGTGGCCGTTTCTGAAATAACGCAATTCTCCTTTTTCCCATTCCACGAACCGCCAGCTGCGCTCATCCCGCCCGGCATTCAGCCCGGCCTGTTCGAAAAGGTTCAGGTTGGCTTCCACGTCGCCGGAGGCGCTGCTGCCGAAGTGGAAGCACGCTCCGAGCCGGAAAGGTTCCGCGCCCCACCCCGCGATTCCCGGCAGCAGCAACGCGGCCGCGGCAAGTTTTGAAATGATGTGTTTCATTTGTACCACTGGAAGTTGGAGTTGACGGTTGCCGCATCCATCGGCAGCGGCAGGCTGCCGAGCTCCTCCGCGCCCAACGCGCTCACATGGCCGTCGGCAAAGGCCGTATTGGCCCGGTTCGAGTGCAGCCGGTAGACCGCCGGATTATTCGCCCAGCCCACTTTCTGATTAGTGACGAAGTTGTAACCCGTGCCCTGACTGGTACCGGTCGCCATGGCGGAGTCATAGATCAGCCCGATGCGCGACGGCACTTTCATCCGCCCCGTCAGGAAATACTCGTACTTATTCCCGGCGCCGCCCCAGTTGCCGTGGATGAAAGCGCCGGTTTTATCCTTGTTGGCATTGTAAGCGGCCAGATCGCCGTCGCCGGTGATGTGCAGCATCCCGTAAAATCCGGTGCTGGAATTGTACGCCCCCACTTTCCGGGGATTGCCGGGGCAGACAATCGTTTTGTACGGAATTTCATAAAACGCTCCCGGCTGGAATCCCCAATTGTTCCGCACCAGAAACAGGCTCCATGACGCATTGTCGTGGTTGTTCCAGTAGGGGATCGCCCCCCGGAAGTCATCGGCATAAAAACTCAGCGCCTGTATCACCGATTTCTGGTTGCTCTGGCAGCTTGCCGCATACCCTTTCTGACGCGCCTGATTCAATGCCGGAAGCAGCATGGAAGCCAAGATTGCTATGATCGCTATCACAACGAGCAGCTCAATCAGCGTAAATCTTGCGATAGTCGGCCTTAAGCGGCGGTATGCGGGGGGCGTATCCGCCTCGTGCCGCGCCCCCTGCGTCCGGCAAGGTGCCGGTGCCGGGTGCGGGGCGGTCGACAGGCGGTGGCGTGAGAGTTTGCGGGGAATGAGAGAGAGGTTCGGATTGGTTGGTACGGGGAGAGACGCGGCGCAAGTCGCCGCTTTCTCTCCCCCGAACCCCTCTCTTTTACGCAGAGCGGCATATGAGGACTGATTGCATACTCTTCTGAAGCGGGAGGAAAGCGTCGGCGGGATAAGCGCAAGACGGGAAGATGATGGTTTCATGAGCGTCAGCTTTTCATTCATGGCAAGACTCCTGTTTATTGAAAGGTTGATGTATGGTGCTGCTGGATGCCCGGACGATCAGGCGCGGTTGAAATCTCACCTGCGAAAGTTCCGTTTCCGGGTGCGCGGTCCGGAAAGCGATTTCGCTCAGTGTGTAACGAACCATCCCGTCGAGATCGGTTTCGATTGTCGAGAGCGCGGGAGTGAAATTTTTCCCTTCCGCAAGATTGCTGTAGCCGATGACCGCGCAGTCCTCCGGCACCCGCACTCCGGCCTCCCGGAGAGCCGATATGCCTCCCATGGCCGCCATATCGGTCACCGCGAAGATGCCGGTCGGACGCAAGCCGCGCGCAAGGGCATTCTGCATGGCGGCATAGGCGCTGCTGTAATGGACGTCGCTGTCGATCAGGTGGAATTTCTCTCCGGCATTTTCCAGCGCCAGGCGGCAGCCGAGAGCGCGCCGACGGCCATTGGCGAACCGGGTGTTGCCGAGGAAAACGATCCGCCGCCGTCCCTGATTGAGCAGGTGTGTGACGGCGAGCCGGGCTCCTTCAATTTCATCGCTGCACACGGAGTTGACCGGCAGGCCGCTGACGCCGGAGTCGAAAAAGAAGAATTCCATTCCCGGAAAGTGTCTGCGGCATCTGTCGTACTCCTCACTGCTGATTTCGTGCGTGATGATGACATTGCGGAAGCCGCGGCGTTTCTGGGCGATGCTGATTCGGCGGCTGACCGGCACATCGTCCGGATTCGTGATGATGAAAGGTTCGCTGCTGCCGTATTTTTCAACGAGTTCGGCGATCCGGGCATAGTAGGAGAGCTGAAGCGTCGGCAGCAGCAGGGCGATCGCGCCGGAAGTTTCCGTCCGGTTCAGGACGAATGTTCCCAGCCCCTGGCGTTTCCTGAGCCGTCCTTCTTCAACCAGTGTGCGTATTCCGCGCCTGACCGTGCCGATGCTGACCGAGTAGCGCCGGGCCAGTTCCCGTTCCGGCAACAGCATTTCTCCGGGGGAAAGATGCCGCGAATCGATCGCCGACCGGAGATCGGCGGCAATCTTCGAGTAACTCAATTCACAGAGATGTTCCTTTTTCAATGGTGATGCTCCAGACCTGAAATATGCCTTTATATCACTGCCGTCCCATAAGTTTTTGCCATTTTTCAAGCCTCGATGGGATGGCTGTGTTATATATTATACCGGAGAAAACCTCAGGACACAAAACAATATTTGAAGAAATATCGCCGCCTGGAGGAGGGTAAGCTGCAAGCTCTTGATTATCAATATCAATAGGGATAGTCCGTTTTTGCGGTTATTTATTCCTGTTGACATATTGGCTTATATTATTATGTATATCACATGGGAATCAGTCATTGAATAAGTATGGCGATGATGCAGGGCGTCTCCCATTGAAACAGAAAAAGCCCCCCGGAAACGAGCGACATCCGGGGGGCGACCGACTGATTCAGGCTGCGGGAACTACTTGCGCTCACCGCGGGGCGGGCGGTTCTTCATGCGTTCCGCATATTTGGCCGATTCAGCCATCCGCTCGATGGCGCGGTTCAGGAATTTCACGCTGCGTTCCAGTGACGCGGTATCCTTGCCCTCGGCTTTGAGTCTGGCGATTTCCGCCTGAATGCGGGTCACGGCATCCTGATGGACTTTCTTCATCGCTTCGACCGCTTTGGTCTCCGCGTCGGATTTGGCTTCCGCCTTGGCCAGCGCTTCGCGGGCGGTCTTGAGCCGGGTCATTTCCGCTTCGGTGAAGAACTGCGGCATATTGCCGCGGCGGTCGCGCCTTTCCGGAGCTTTGCCCTCTCCGGGGCCGCGTCTGCGTTGAGGGGCGGTCATGTGCTTCAGCTGGCGGTTGACGATCTCGTCCTTTTTCCCGGCCTGGGCCTTGGCACGGGCCAGCGCTTTTTCGGCGCGGTCGATCTCGAACGCCTGCCGGGCTTCGACCATCGCGGTCAATTTGGTTTTCAGGGCGGCAAGCGTTTCGTCGCCGGGATTGGCGCGATAGGCTTCGAGCGCATCCTGAACCGCCTGGTTGAGTTCGCGGAATCTGGCCTGTTCTTCCTCATTCATCGCGGCCGGCATCACGCGGCCGTCGCCCATGCGGGGACGCATCCGGCGGCCGCCGGGGCTTTGCATGTCGCCGCCGGGACCGGGCTGCCGCATCTCGTGCGGCGGAGGCGGCGGAGGAGCGTCATCTTCGGCAGCCGCCATCGCCGGAATCATTCCGAGCGACAGCGCCAACGCGGTCAGGGGGAGGCGGAATTTGTTGTTCATAATCCTTTTCCTTCTGTTGTTCCGGCACTTACCGGATTTATTCTCGCGGAATCTGTTCAATTAACGCGCCGCTGTTTTCACATATTGTCCCGATTTGAAAAAATTGTGATTGCCGGAATGACCGGAGTTGGGCCGGTTGACATTTCGGGAATTCGGCGGTATTTTCCGGTATTGCCGATTGAAGTTCATCAGAAAAGGAGTGTTCATGAAAAAAGGTCTGTTTCTGGCCGGATGCATATTCGCCGGGGTTTCCCTTCCGGCGGCCACGCTGACCGTGGACCGCAACGGCGGTTCCGGCATGTATCGGACGATCGGGGAAGCGGCGGCGAAGGCGGTTCCCGGCGATGTGATTTCAGTCAGGCCCGGCATTTACCGCGAGCATGTCGCTCCGGAGCGCGGCGGCGAACCGGGCAGGCCGATCACCTACCGCGCGGCGGAACGCGGCACGGTTTTCCTCCGCGGCAGCGAGGAGTGGAAGCCGATGCTGACGCCGGTGCCGGGAGAAAAGAACCTGTTCACGACGCCGGTGCCGGAGGATGCGTTCTTCGGCGATTTCCCGAATCCCTTCAGGCGCAAGCTCAATGCGGGCGGCAGGGACAAAAAGGAACCGGCGCGGCCCGCTTCCGGTGCGCTGCTTCCCTATTCGCTCGGGCAGATTTTCTGTGACGGCGGGGAACTGCGCCAGTCGCAGACGCCGGAGGAGGTGCGCCGGGTGCCGGGCAGCTGGATCATCACGCCGGACGGAGGCAATCTGCTGCTCCATCTGCCGCCGGAATATGCCCCGGAACGCTCTTTGCTCGAAATCACGGTCCGCGACCGGGTATTCGCTCCGGCGCGGCGCGGGCTCGGTTATATTCACATCGAAGGCTTCGTCTTTGAACACTGCGCCAATCAGGCGCCGTTTCCACAGCTCGGGATGGTCTCGACCCGGAGCGGCCATGACTGGGTGATCCGCGACAACGTGATCCGCCATGCCAGGACGGTCGGCCTCGACGTCGGCAGCGAATACTGGCGTACCGACCTGATTCCAAAAACTACGCCGGAAGACCGGAAGCAGCTCCGCAAAGGCGGCCGCCACCTGGTCACCGGCAATCTGGTCGTCGACAACGGCCTCTGCGGCATCGCCGGCTGGAGCTGCCGGGGAGTGAAGATCATCGGCAACACCGTGGAACGCAACAACAATCTCTCGCTGACCACCAGCGAGTGCGACTGGGAGGAGTGGGCCGGAATCAAGCTGCATGAGGCGGATGCGGCGCTGGTCGAGGGGAATCTGGTCCGCTTCAACGGCGCGCACGGCATCTGGTTCGACAACGGCTACGACAAGGCGCGGATCACCCGTAACGTGGTGTTCGGCAACATCGGCTCCGGGATCTTCATCGAGCTGGGCGCGGGCTGCGTGATGATCGATAACAACATCGTTGCGAACACCACGCCGTTCACCGGGTACTATCCGGGACGCGGCATCTATGTGCATGACGCCTCCGGGGTGAAAATCTGCCACAACCTGGTCTTCGACAACGCGGCGGAGGCGGTTTTCATGCACAACGTGACCGATCGCAAAACACGCGGCAAGACCGTCGAAACCTCCGACGAGCTGGTGGTCAACAACATTTTCTGCAACAACGGCGGCGGAGTGAGCCTGCCGGTGCCGGGCGACCGTTCGGAAAACTGCGTTTCGGACCGGAACCTTTTCGTCGGCGACGTCGGCTTCCGGTACAGCGGTTCCACGCCGTGGGAGAAGATTTCCGGCGATGCGGCGAAGCTGTTGACTGCGGAGAAGATGAACCGCGTCCGGATCACGAAGCGTTTTACTCCGGAGGTCTGGCCGAAAGTCTCCGGCCGGGAGAAGAATTCCGTGTTTCTGACGGGGCGGGAGTTCGGCGTCCGGATCAAGCCGTTCGAGCCGTCGCTCTATCTGACAATCGGAAAGCTGCCCGCCTTTGAACCGGTTCCCGGCATCGACCGGGATTTCGTCGGCCTTTCTTACGGAGCGCGCGTATTCCCCGGCCCCTTTCAGGACCTGAAGCCCGGCGCCACTGCCTACCGGTTGCTGTTCCCGGTTCCATCAGATAAATAATATACGCCGTGTCCAAGAAACTTGTATACGAGGTAGAATACGTCTTTACCATCACTTTGCGTTCAGCTTGCGTTGCCTGCGAAATTCATGGGGATTGACTGGATTGTCCTGCCGCCACAGACCGCGCCGGGCCGCCCGTGCTTGTTTCTCCGCTTCCCGGTATGCCGGAGTGTCGTCAAAATAAGCGTAATGCCACGCCAGCCCGGCCCTGACCATCAGCAGATTGACATCCCGGCCGCCGTGGTAAACCGTCGCGATGATCCGGCCGTACCGGTCGATCTTCCTGAACCGGATCACCACCTCTTTGCCGGATATCAATGCGGAGAGATACGCCGCGGCTTCCGGGCCGAACGGCTGCCGGAGTTCCGGCGCATCGATTTTGTCGAGCCGGATGCGGAACGGCGCACCGTCGAGGGCGTCGAGGACCGTCACGGTATCGCCGTCCGCAACCCGCACGATTTTTCTCCGGATTTCGGCGGAAAGGACAGTAAGAGAGAATACGCAGAGCAAAAGCGGCAGCAATTTTTTCACCGTGCATCCTCCCGTCGCCGGAAGTGCACTGCCGCAAAAAAAAGGCGGTGCACCTCCGTACACCACCGCCGACGCATACCACTGCGTTACCAACAATGCACGAAAAGTGCACCGTTTACCCAAAGGCAAACGGTACACAATTCAATTGTCAGTAATCCGCATAAAATCAAAACGGCTTCGTGTGGTATTTTCGGCGGTGTTTTGAATTTATACCTGACAGTAATATAAGCCGTTCCCCGGAATATTCAAGCCGGAAACGCAATATCATTCCCCGCCGTCCCAATGGCGGCAAGCCGGACTTTCTGTACACTTTGTTTTCGATTGTGTATCCGTTGGTGCTTTTCTTGCGGCGCCCGGGTTGACGAAGCTGCTCCAATTTGCTATAATATAAGCAGATGGAACAACCGCAACCGGAAAGGAACCTGTATCCGATGAAACCGTTCGCCTGCGCGCTGCTGCTGGCGGAAACCGTCTCCGCCGCCGCACTGGAAGCCGATGTGAAATTCTTTGTCTCCCCGAACGGTTCGGACCGGAACAGCGGCTGCGCCGCGCAGCCGTTCCGCACCCTGCACCGGGCGGCGGAAGCGTCGGCGGGGCTTTCCGGCCGCCGGACCGTCGAGGTCGCTCCCGGCGTCTACTACCTCGGGAAAACCCTGAAGCTCGGCATGGAGCATTCCGGCATCCGCTTCGTCAGCACAACGGAGGGCGGCGCGGTGCTGAGCGGCGGCGTGCGATTGGAAAACCTGAAATTCACACCGTTCCGGGACGGCATCCTGACGGCGGATGCGGGGAAAGGCCGCGAGATCGACCAACTCTTTCTGGACGGCAGGCGGCAGGCGATGGCCCGCTACCCGAACCGCGTGGAAGGGCGGAACGTCTTCGACACGTGGCAGCTGGAGCACGGCGCGAATACGTCCGATTCCGCCACCGACCCGCTGAATCCGGAACGCACCTCCCGCTGGAAGCATCCCGAAACCGGCTATCTGCACGCGATGCACGGCGCACTGTGGGGCGACATGCACTGGCGGATCACCGGCCGCAACCCGGACGGCACGCTTCGGCTCGAAGGCGGCTGGCAGAACAACCGCCCGTCGCCGATGCACAAATGTTACCGGATGGTCGAAAACATCTTTGAAGAGCTGGACGCTCCCGGCGAATGGTTCTACGACCGCGACTCCGGGAAACTCTATGTGTATCCCGAGCCGGGCGTCGATCCGAACCGGGCTGTGGTCGAAACGGTTTCGCTGCGGCGGCTGGTTGATTTCGACGGCGCAAGGCAGACAGTATTCGACGGCTTCACGTTCCGGCACGCCGCGCGCACTTTTATGGAGAACAAGGAGCCGCTGCTGCGCAGCGACTGGACGCTCTGCCGCGAAGCGGCGGTGCTCTTCCGCAACTCGGAGGATTGCGCGCTGCTGAACTGCGAATTTTCCCTGCTCGGCGGCAACGCGGTGCTGGTCAGCAACTTCAACCGCCGTATCGCAATCCGGGGCGGCCTGTTCCGGGAAATCGGCGCGAACGCGGTGGTGTTCGCCGGAAATCCGGCGATGGTGCGTTCGCCGCTCTTCCGGTACGAGGCGCCGTTCTCCTACGAAAAACTCGACCGCGCTCCGGGGCCGCTCGGCGACGACTACCCCGCCGACTGCGTGGTGGAGGATTGTTTGCTGACCCGGACCGGGCGGGACGAAAAACAGACCGCTCCGATCCAGATTTCGATGTCGCGCAACATCACGGTGCGCGCCTGCACGATCCACGACGTGCCGCGCGCCGGAATCAACATCGGCGAAGGCACCTGGGGCGGCCATCTGGTCGAGTGGTGCGACGTTTTCAACACTGTGCTGGAAACAGGCGACCACGGCAGCTTCAACAGCTGGGGACGGGACCGTTTCTGGACTTCATCGCTTGCCGGGATCAACCGCGAACACGAGCGCGATCCCGCCCTGCCTTTCGCGGACGCCGTCGCGGCAAATGTGCTGCGTCACAACCGCTGGAGCTGCGACCACGGCTGGGGAATCGACCTCGACGACGGTTCAAGCAACTACGAGATCACCGGCAACCTGATCCTGAAAGGCGGCCTGAAACTGCGTGAGGGTTACCGCCGGATCGTGCGCAACAACCTGATCGTGAATGATTCGCTGCACGCACACTGCTGGCTGCGCGACTCGGGGGACGTGTTCGCCGGGAATCTGGTGATGGGGGCCTACCGCCCCGCGCTGATGGACCGGGCGTGGGGGCTGCTGGTCGACTACAATATTTTTGCGTCGTCGGAGGCGGACCGCGACCGGTTCCGGGCCAGGGGCTGCGACGCCCATTCCACGGTTCTGGATGCGAAATTCCGGAATCCGGCGGCGGGAGATTACACGGTCGAAAACCTGCCCGCGGGCTCACCGTTCGTGAATTTCCCGATGAACCGCTTCGGGGTGCGCTCCCCGAAGCTGCGGAAACTCGCGAAACAGCCGCAGTTTCCGCTTCCCGCCGCATTCTCAGGCACTCCCGTTCCCGCCGCTGCACCGGAGGAACAGGAGTGGCGCGGCACGAAGGTACGCGAAATCACGGAACAGGAGTTTTCCGCTTTCGGCGTGCCGCGCGGCACGCGGGGTGTCGAAGTCCGGCAGGGCGCGGGGCCGCTGCTGGCGGGGGACCTGATCACGGCGGTTGACGGCAGGCCGGTCGCAGTTCCCGGCGATCTGCCCGCAGCCGAAACCGCCCGTCAGGCCGAACTGGTACGCAACCAGAAACGGATCACCGTGAAACTCCGGCAGTAATGTCAGTGCGCCAGCTTCAGCCCGATGATGCCGCCGATCACGGCGAGCAGGCTGACAATGCGCAGGACCGAAACCGGTTCACCGAAAAAACACATGCCGGCAGCCACCGTTCCCGCCGCGCCGATCCCGGTCCAGATCGCGTATGCGGTGCCGATCGGCAGCTGTTTCAGCGCCAGCGCCAGCAGCCAGACGCTGAACACCATCCCCACGACCGTCACCACCGACGGCCACAGTTTCGAGAAACCGTGCGACTCCTTGAGCGCCAATGCCCAGACGATTTCAAAAAGCCCGGCGCCGAGCAGATAAAGCCAACTGATCATACCAACTCCCTTTCCTGTAAAATTTCCATAAAAAAAATCAGGCCTGCCGCATCCGCAGGCCTGATGATGCGCTTCCTGACCGGACAACGCTTCCCCGGCGGGAATCCGATGCGCTGCCCGTCTCTTACTATAATCCGCTTTTCCCCATTTTCAAAGCCGTTTTTGAAATTTTTCCCGGAGGCGAAATCCATCTTTTTTCCGGGAAGGGATGGACAAAAACCGTTTTCCGTGATACATTGACAGAGAACCGTTTTAACCATGAATGAGGTGAAATCATGTTATCCGAATCAAGTCTCAAGTTTCTCGAAGAGTTTATGAATGCCTCCAGCCCCTCCGGCTTCGAGGAGGAGGCGGCGGCGGTCTTCCGCAACTACCTCAAACCCTGCTGCGACGAGGTCAGGACCGACGTGCTCGGCAACACCATGGCCGTGCTGAACCCCTCCGCGCCGATGAAGGTGATGCTGGCCGGGCACTATGACGAAATCGGTTTCCAGGTGGTCTACATCTCCGACGAGGGACTGCTCTACATCCGCCCCAACGGCGGCATCGACAAGCTGAACGTCCCCTCCACCGAGGTGGAGATCCTGACCGAAAAAGGCCGCGTCCACGGCGTGATCGGCAAGAAGCCGATCCACCTGCTCAAACCCGCCGAGCGCGACACCCCGCCGGAACTTTCCGACATGTGGATCGACATCGGCGCGGAAAACAAGGCCGAAGCCGAAAAGCTGGTCTCGATCGGCGACCCGGTCGCGGTGAAGTCCAATTTCCGCCGCCTGAACGAAAACCGCTTCATGTCCAAAGGGATGGATGACAAGGTCGGCGCGTTCATCGTCGCCGAAACCATGCGCCGCCTCTCCGAACGCAAGCTGAACGTCGCCGTCTACGGCGTCGGCACCGTGCAGGAGGAGGTCGGGCTGCGCGGCGCGCACACCAGCTGCTTCGGCGTCGATCCGCAGGTCGGCTTCGCAATCGACGTCGGTTTCGCGACCGACCTGCCGGACATCCCGAAGAAACTGCTCGGCGAAGTCAAGCTCGGCGGCGGCCCGGAACTCTCCCGCAGCTGCGACAACAACAACGTGCTCGGCCGTTACATCCGCAAGGTCGCGAAGGAGAAAGGCATCGCCTATCAGGAGACCGCCGCCCACCGCGCCTCCGGCGGCACCGACGCGGCCCAGATGCAGATGACCCGCGCCGGCGTCGCGACCGCGCTGCTCAGCATCCCCAACCGCTACATGCACTCGCCCGTCGAAATCTGCGACCTGCGCGACGTCGAAGGCGCGATCGAGCTGCTCGTCGAATCCATCGCCGGATTCAAGGGCGATGAGAGCTTCATTCCCGGAATCGACTGAACCGAGGTGACTGCGTGACCAACGCCGAACTCGCCGCCGCTTTAAAGCGGCGGCAGCAGAACCGCCGCAACCTGAAGCGGTACGTCCACACCGGCAGCTTCAACCGGCTGGCGGGGCGGTCGACCGCCCCCGGAACCATGCGCCCGGAAACCGCCCGCGCGGTTTCCCGGGTCACGTTCTCCATCCTGGCGGCCGCCTTCTTCGGCGTCGGGCTCTACTTCGTCTTCTTCTGAAAACTTCGGGGGATTTCGTGCATGCCGCCGGGAAAACTTTATTTCATTCAGAGCTTATTCAGGGATAAGCTCTGAGATTGACAAATACTCCCCGGCATGCTATTAATAGGAAGAAGAGGAGAAGGAATGGCGGAAAAGACGGCGGCAAAACAATTTGGAAAACACCGGCACTGGTTTCATGCCGGGCTTGCGGTTTTGCTGCTGGCACTGCAACTGTTCTGCTGCGATCCGGGACATGACGCCGAGTCGGCCGCGGAAACCGGGATTCAGGCGGCGGCGGAGTGCGCGGGCGGTCCGCACGGACAGCACGGCAGGCCGGGGTGCCGCCTCTACGGAGCGATCCGCCGGGCAATGGCGGTTTCCGGCTTGAGCTGTGACAGCTGGATTCTTCCGCAACAGCCGCAACTGCTGTTTGCCGAAAAGGCGAAATGCCCTCCCGCCTGCCTGCCGCGTTGCGCGTACCTGCCGGACCGCTCCGGCCTGTTCCTGCTGAATCGGATCATACGCTGTTGAACGATGCCTCTTTTGTCTTCCCGCAGGGGAATTGTGTCTTGATTTTTATGATTGTCCAATCAGGAAAGAGGTCCCGAAATGAAGTTTTATCCGATTGTCTTATCTTTGATGCTGCTGTTCGGCGGGGAGGCGATGCTTGCCGCCGCCGACCACGACCACACTGCTCATGCTGATGAAAATGCGAAGCATGACGGCCACGACCATTCCACCCATGCCGGAGAGAAAGCCCATGCCGACGCCGATTCCCACGAGGGGGAGGAGGAAGGGCTGGTGCACCTGAGCGAAGCCCAGCGCAAGCTGATCCGGATCCGCGTCTCAAAAGCGGTTGCGGGCGAGATCGACTCCACGCTGCGGCTGCCCGGAGAAGTCCGGCTCAATCTGGAGGAGACCGCCAAGGTCATGCCGCGTATTCCGGGCTTCGTGAACCGGATTCCGGTCAAAGAGGGAGAGCGGGTCGAAAAGGGTGCGCTGCTGGCGACGCTGACCAGCCACAAGCTCGGCGAGTATTACTCCAACTACAATTCGGCCAAAGAACAGGAGGAGCTGGCCCGCTCCGAATTCGAGATGGCCGAAAAACTGATCGGCGGCAACGCGACCTCCCGCAAGGAGTATCTGCAGTACAAGCGCGAATATGCCGAGGCGGTGATCGCCCGCCGCCACGCGGAGGAGCTGCTCCGCTCGCTGCTGCAGGGGCCGGGCCACGACGGCCACGCCCACGCAGAACTCAAGAGCGGCGATCCGGTGATCTGCACCACCTATGAAATCCGTTCGCCGCTGGCCGGAACCGTGATTGCGAAGAACATCACCCTCGGTGAAAACTTCGTCGAGGACAACACCACGCCGGTTTTCACCGTCAGCAACCTTGCGGAACCGTGGCTGGAACTGCGCGCCGCCGCCGCCGACCTGCCGCGGCTGAAAACCGGGATGGCGGTGGAAATTTCGGACGCGGCGGGCGGACACGAATACCACGGCAGAATCATCTATGTCGCTCCGCTGATCGACGAGACCACCCGGACCGGGCTGGTGCGCGTCGAAGTGGACAACCGCGACGGCGGCCTGCGTCCCGGCCAGTTCGTGACCGGCCTGATCCGGACCGCAGCCGCCGCGAAGAGCGTGGTGGTGCCGCGCGAGGCGGTGCAGCTGATCGCGGGAGAAACCGTGGTGTTCGTGCCGAAAGGGGACGGTTTCGCGGCGCAGCCGGTGGTGACCGGGCAGGGGGCGGGGCAGGAGATCCAGATTGTCTCCGGCCTGAAGCCGGGCGAATCTTTCGTTTCCGGCGGCGCCTTCGAGCTGAAATCGATCCTGCTGACCAGCGGCATGGACGCCCATGCCGGACATGGCCATTAGGAAGGAGGCCCGCGATGATCGACAGAATCATTCAACTCTCGCTGCACCTGCGCGGTGTGGCGGTGCTGCTGATGCTGGCCGTGATCGGTTACGGCGTCTGGTCCTACATCGAAACGCCCCGCGATGCGTTCCCGGATATTTCGCCGGTGATGGTGCCGGTTTTCGCCGAAGCCCCCGGCCTCGCCGCCGAGGAGGTGGAGCTGACCGTCTGCCAGCCGATCGAAAGCGCGATGAACGGATTGCCCGATGTGACGCTGGTCAAATCCACCTCCGGCTTCGGCATGGGGGTGATCTATGTGTACTTCAAGGATTCGGTGGACATCTACTTCGCGCGCCAGCTGGTCGCGGAGCGGCTCCGCTCCGCCGAAGCCGCGCTGCCGCCGAACCTGCCCAAGCCGGAGCTCGGACCGATTTCAAGCGGCCTCGGCCAGATTTTCATTTACTATCTGCAGGCCGACCGCAAGGTGGCGGACACCGAGGGCAAGGAGCTGAACTCCTACTTGCGCGAACTCAACGATTTCGTGGTCAAACGCCAGCTCCAGACAGTGCCGGGCGTGACCGCGATCCTGTCGATGGGCGGCCATGTGCTGCAGTACCAGGTGCAGCTGAATCCGGAGCTGATGCGCAAATACGACGTCTCCTACGACGATGTGGTCGAGGCGATCGACGCGAACAACCGCAACGTCGGCGGCCAGTACATCGAAATCGGCGCCGAGGAGTATCTGGTGCGCGGCATCGGCATGCTCAAGTCGCTCGACGACATCCGCAACCTGACCGTCCGCGAAATCGACGGCGTGCCGCTGAAGCTCGGGGAAATCGCGAACGTGGAGTACGGCCCGGATGTGCGGCGCGGCGTGGTGACCCGCAACGGCGAGGAGGAGGTCGTCGCCGGAATCGTGCTCAAGCTCCACGGCGAAAACACCTCCCGCGTGATTCGCGCGCTGCACGAAAAGCTTGCCGAAATCGGCCGGGGGCTGCCGAAGGGGATTACGATCGTCCCCTATTACGACCAGGCCGATCTGGTGGACAACGCGAGCCGGACCGTTGAGAACGCGCTGTTTCAGGGGATATTGCTGGTGCTGGCGGTGCTGGCGGTTGCACTGTGGAACTTCCGCGCGTCGCTGATCGTCGCATTGTCGATGCCGTTCTGCGCATCGCTGGCGATCATCGGGCTGAACCGGGCGGGGCTTTCCGCGAACCTGATGTCGCTGGGCGGCATCGCGATCGCGCTCGGAATGCTGGTGGACGGCTCCATCGTGGTCACGGAGAACATTCTGCGCCATCTGAACCGGCCGGAAAACGCCGGGCGCGACAGGCTGGCCGTGATCGCCGAAGCCTCGAAAGAGGTCGGGCGGCCGATCGCGTTCGCGCTGCTGATCATCATCGCCGTCTTCATCCCGATCTTTCTTTTTGAAGGGGTGGAGGGTAAGATGTTCAAGCCGCTGGCCTTTTCGATCGTGGTCGCGCTGGCCGGTTCGATCGTCGCGGCGGTGGTGAATGCGCCGGTGCTGGCGAGCATCCTGTTCCGAAGCGGAAAACCGGCGGCGGCGAAGCGCCGGAACTACACCGAATGTTTCGTGGAACGCTGCTACGTGCCGCTGCTGGACAAGGCGGTCCGGTTCCGGTATGTGCTGTTCGTGCTGGTGCCGGCGCTGCTGGCGGGCAGCGTCTGGATGCTGCGTTCGGTGGGGCGGGAGTTCATGCCGACGCTGGAGGAGGGCAGCATCATGGTCACGGTCGGCATGGCTCCGTCCATCGGCCTGACGCAGGCGGAGCGGGTGGTGAAGAACATCGAAACCATGATCCTGAAGCATCCCGAAGTCGAAGGGACCGTGTCGCGCATCGGCCGCCCCGAGGCGGGCAGCCATCCGCATCCGGTGAACTTCGCCGAAATTCAGGTGTCGCTGAAGCACCCGGAAGGCCGGATCGCCGGAGCCGCGGAGCGCGCCCGGATCGTTACGGAGCTGCGCCGCGAACTGCAGGATTATCCCGGCGTGACGCTGAACTTCTCGCAGCCGATCCAGAACTCCTTCGACGAACTGCTCTCCGGCACCCGCGCCTACTTCGCGCTGAAGCTTTACGGCGAAAATCTGGACGTGCTGCGCGAAAAGGCCGAAGAGATCCGCAAGGCGATCGCCGCGGTTCCGGGCGTGGTGGACCTCTCCGTCGAGCAGAACTACGGCCAGCCCCAGTTGCAGATCGAACTCCGGCACGACGCGATGGCCCGCCTGGGGGTGACCGGCCGCGAAGTGATGCAGTTGATTGAAAGCGCCGTCGGCGGCGAAAACGTCGCCGGCATCTACCGCAACACCCGGCGTTACGATATCAACGTACGCCTCGGCGAGGAGTTCCGCTCCACTCCCGAAGCGCTGGGCAAGCTGAAAATCCGCACCGCCTCGGGCCGTTACGTCGACCTTGATCAGGTCGCATCCCTGAAAATCACCGAAGGGCCGGTGCAGATCAACCGCGAAAAAATCCAGCGGCGCTGGACGATTCAGGGCAATATCGCCGGACGCGCTCCGAGTGAAATTGTCCGCGATATGCGCCGGGTGATTGCCGAACAGGTGAAGCTGCCGCCCGGCTATCTGGTCGAATTCGGCGGCCAGTTCGAGAATCAGGAGCGGGCGATGCAGAAGCTGATGGTGGTCGTGCCGATCGTGATCGCGCTGATCTTCATCCTGCTCTGGATGTCCTTCTCATCACTGCGCAGCAGCCTGATCGTGATGATCAATGTACCGCTGGCCCTGATCGGCGGCGTACTCGGACTGGCCGTGACGGACCAGTTCCTGTCGGTTCCGGCGGCAGTCGGCTTTATTGCGCTGCTCGGTATTGCCATGCAGGACGCGGTGGTGATGGTCACCGACTTCCGCGATCTGCGCAAAGAGGGAATGCCGCTCGCGGAAGCGATCCGGCGAGGCAGCGCGGTGCGGTTCCGGGCGGTGATCCTGACCACGCTGACCACGCTGCTCGGCCTGCTGCCGCTGCTGCTTTCCACCGGAATCGGCGCGGAAGTGCAACGCCCGCTCGCGGCGATCGTGGTCTTCGGCCTGAGCTCGTCAACACTGCTGACGCTCTTTTTCCTGCCGGCGCTCTACTACGAAATCGAACGCCGCTTTTCGCGGTAATCGGTGCCTCCGGCGGCCGGGGGCGCTTCGCCCCCCGGTCCCCCCGACCGGCAAGGTGCCGGCGCCGGGTACGGTTTTGAGATTTTTGCTGCGCAAAAATCTCAAAACCGGGGGTATTATCTATCAGTTTATTGGCTCTATCGGCGGTACTCGCCGCCGGGTGCTACCCGGTCGGGTTGCAAGGGCGAAGCGCCTTGCCCACCGGAGGTAATTTGTGCGCTACTGCGCCCAGCTGCCGGAGCCTGATTGCAAATCAGGCCGCGTAGCGCACAAGGTCTGCCGCACGACAGGGCGGGCAGACCCGCCTGCCTTCAAAACGGCAGGCTTCCCCATCGCAACTCGCCTCCGGCGGCCGGGGGCGCTTCGCCCCCCGGTCCCCCCGACCGGCAAGGTGCC
>ERZ1034984.823-NODE-823-length-32890-cov-8.808375_pt1 | contig 32890 bp, 31 predicted proteins | sample MGYA00520589_ERZ1034984 | MGnify/ENA primary metagenome ERZ1034984 (study PRJEB33766, sample SAMN09781790) | gut metagenome | biome: gut microbiome | host: Homo sapiens | place: Madagascar | study: EMG produced TPA metagenomics assembly of the PRJNA485056 data set... | reverse complement strand
CTTTTGAAGATATTAGCAGTTTATCTTTTTCCATGGGCTCAGTATTCGTGTTACTGGCGTGTGTTTGCTGGGGATTTGAAAACAACTGCACCCGAATGCTTTCGGAAAAGAGTCCCATTGAAATAGTCGTTATTAAGGGATTTTGTTCCGGAATGGGTTCATTTGTAATTGCACTGATTATGCGAGAACCCATACCAAAGCTTATTTATATTTTAGGTGCGTTAGTGCTGGGATTTGTAGCATACGGATTGAGTATTTTTTTCTACATATATGCACAAAGATATTTAGGGGCAGCCAAAACAAGTGCTTACTATGCTATTTCACCATTTATTGGAGTGGCGGTCTCCTTTGTAATATTCCGACAGACACCAACCATATGGTTTTTGATAGCACTGGTGATTATGATGATAGGAACGTATTTTGCTTCTACGGATGGGAAAATATAAAAAGGGAAAGATAAAAAAGTACTTGACTTGGAGTGAACTCTAAGGATTACAATAGAACCAGTTCCCAAAAGAGGAGGTGGGTGTTAGAGATGACAATCAAGGAAGTAAGTGAAAAATATAATATTTCCCAGGACACGTTGCGTTACTATGAGCGGGTTGGAATGATTCCACCTGTAACAAGAACCGGCGGGGGGATTCGAGACTATCAGGAAACAGAGCTGAGTTGGGTAGAACTGGCAATCTGTATGCGAAGTGCAGGACTTCCGGTTGAAGCCATGATTGAGTATGTCAGACTATATCAGGAAGGAGATCAGACCATTCCTGCAAGATTGCAGCTTTTAGTAGATCAAAGAGAAGCGTTACTAGAACAGAAAAGACAGATTGATACAACCTTAGAACGCCTGAATTATAAGATTTCAAGATATGAAAAAGCAGTAGAAACCGGAAAACTCACATGGGAAAAAGATGCATGTAAATAATAGAAAGGAAGAAAAGATGTATTTAGAAAAGATTAATCAACCAGCAGATGTAAGAAGTTTCAATAAAGAGCAGTTAGAAGCATTAGCAGCAGAAATGCGAACAGCATTATTAAATAAACTCAGTAAACACGGCGGTCATTTTGGACCAAACTTTGGAATGGTAGAAGCAATCATTGCATTACATTATGTATTTGATTCTCCAAAAGATAAAATGGTATATGATGTATCTCACCAGAGCTATTGTCATAAAATGCTCACAGGAAGAAAAGATGCATTTCTCTATGAAGAAAAATATGATGATGTGTCCGGTTACAGTAATCCGGAGGAAAGCGAGCATGACTTTTTTAACATCGGTCATACCTCTACTTCTGTAAGTCTTGCATGTGGATTGGCAAAGGCAAGAGACTTAAAAGGGGAAAAGGAAAATATTATTGCCATTATTGGTGATGGTTCTTTAAGTGGCGGAGAAGCCTTAGAAGGATTGGATTTTGCACCGGAACTTAAGAGTAACATGATTATTGTTGTAAATGATAACGATATGTCTATTGCAGAAAATCACGGTGGAATGTACCAGAACTTAAAATTACTTCGCGATACCGAAGGAAAGGCAGAGTGCAACCTGTTTAAAGCCATGGGATTGGATTATCTTTTTGTAAAAGAAGGAAATGATGTAGAAAAATTAATAGAAGCTTTCCAGAAGGTAAAAGACATCAATCATCCGATTGTAGTGCACATTTATACCCAGAAGGGAAAAGGATATGCGTTAGCAGAGGAGCATAAAGAACAGTGGCATTGGTGTATGCCATTTGATAAAGAAACAGGAAAATCAACCGTTTCCTTTGATGGGGAAGATTATGGAAGCATGACCGCAGAGTTTCTTATGAAAAAAATGAAAGAAGATAAAACTCTGGTTGGAATTACCTCCGCAACACCAACTGTATTTGGATTTACCGAAGATAAGAGAAAAGAAGCTGGAAGCCAGTTTGTAGATGTGGGAATTGCAGAAGAACATGCCGTTGCATTAGCATCCGGTATTGCAGCAAATGGTGGCAATCCGGTGTATGGTGTATACAGTACCTTTATTCAAAGAACATATGACCAGTTATCACAGGATTTGTGTATTAATAACAATCCGGCAACTATTCTTGTATTTGCAGCATCTGTATATGGAATGAATGATGTAACACATCTTGGAATTTACGATATACCAATGATGTCCAATATTCCGAATCTGGTATATTTGTCACCAACTACCAAGGAAGAATACCTGGCAATGGTGGAGTGGAGCATTTCCCAAAAAGAGCATCCGGTAGCAATTCGTGTACCGGGTGGAGCCGTGATATCTGATGGAAAAACAGTGACCAAGGATTTTGGAAAGCTCAATCAGTATGAAGTGACACAAAAGGGAAGTAAAGTAGCAATTCTGGCATTAGGTACATTCTATTCACTGGGACAGGAAGTTGCCAAGGAGATTGCAAAAGAAACAGGAGTGCAGTCAACACTCATCAACCCAATGTATATCACCGGAACAGACGATAAATTATTAGAAGAATTAAAAGCAGAACATCAGGTAGTGATTACCTTAGAAGATGGTGTGTTAGATGGAGGATTTGGTGAAAAGATTTCCAGATTCTATGGTGCTTCAGATATGAAGGTTTTAAACTACGGGCTGAAAAAAGAATTTATAGACAGATATGATGTAAATGAAGTATTAAAAGAAAATCGTTTAACCAAAGAACAAATCGTAGAAGATATAATGAAATTGTGTTAAACCTTGACAGAAAAGTGGGGATATATTATAGTGTAAGGAGTGAAACTGATGACTGAGAATAGTAAATATGTGAAGAATTTCAGAGAGCTGTTGGATGGTGCAAGGCAGTATTTGAAGCATATTGAATGGACTCATGAGGGCAGCCCGAATTGTAGTAGGCGTTGACGGAATCCCTGCCGTTACCGGGGAGACATATGATAGTATGTACATGGTGGCATTTAAACTCTTATCCTGTATGGATAAGAGTTTTTTTATACAATAGGAAATTACATCCTAAATAGAAAATACCATGTCACATTATGGTAAGTTTAAGAAATGTTTTGTAAAAACAGGAGGAATAGAAATGAGCAAAATTATATTGACTGGTGACAGACCTACAGGAAAGCTTCATGTAGGACATTATGTAGGATCCCTGAAACGAAGAGTCGAATTACAGAATTCAGGAGAATTTGATAAAGTATTTATTATGATAGCGGATGCACAGGCATTAACCGATAATGCAGATAATCCGGAAAAGGTACGTCAGAATATCGTAGAAGTTGCCTTAGACTATATGGCATGCGGTTTAGACCCGGCAAAATCTACATTATTTATCCAGTCTCAGATACCAGAGCTATGTGAGTTGTCCTTTTACTATATGAATCTGGTTACTGTGTCCAGACTTCAGAGAAATCCGACTGTTAAGTCAGAGATTCAGATGCGTAATTTTGAGGCAAGTATACCGGTTGGATTCTTTACTTATCCAATCAGTCAGGCAGCAGATATTACTGCATTTAAGGCAACAACCGTTCCGGTAGGAGAAGACCAGATGCCAATGTTAGAGCAGACAAAAGAGATTGTGCATAAGTTTAACTCTGTATATGGAGAAACATTAGTTGAACCAAAGATTTTGTTGCCGGATAACGAAGCATGTATGCGTCTTCCAGGAATCGATGGAAAGGCAAAAATGAGTAAATCTCTTGGTAACTGTATCTATCTTGCAGAAGAAGCAGATGATATTAAGAAGAAAGTTATGAGTATGTATACCGATCCAAACCATTTACGTGTAGAAGATCCAGGTTCCTTAGAAGGTAATACCGTATTTACTTATTTAGATGCATTTTGCAAGGATGAACATTTTGAACGTTATCTGCCGGAATATGCAAATCTGGGTGAATTGAAAGCACACTATCAGCGTGGTGGTTTAGGAGATGTAAAAGTAAAGAAATTCCTGAACAATGTATTGCAGGAAGTATTAGAGCCAATCCGTAACCGCAGAAAAGAGTTACAGAAGGATATTCCTTATGTATATGATGTATTAAAAAAAGGTAGTGAAGAAGCAGAAAAAGTTGCAGCACAGACCTTAGACGAAGTAAGAAGTGCAATGAAAATCAACTATTTTTCAGATGAAGCATTAATTCGTGAACAGTCTGAAAAATTTCAGGGATAAAACTTGAAAATATAGGAAATGGAGATAGAACAAAGGAGAAACCAAAAGAAAAAGGTTTCTCCTTTATTAAATATAGTAAATTAGTATCCTAAAGTTTCACCAATTAAAATAACTTTAATACGATTTGGAATCTGTCCACGTCTGGTAATAACGGTGTTAGCGCAGACACAATCGGGACTTTGACAGTCATGACAGACACCGGTAGCAGCACAAGGAGTAGAACGATTTAAACGAATGGCATTTGGAGCAGCTGCGGTATTCTTCGCGCGAGTTATAGCAGAAGTTAAGTCAGGGGTTACTTTATTCATTCCGGCAAGGATAATTACTTGTTTTGGACCATAAATAAGAGCCGCAACACGATTTCCATTTCCGTCAATATTTACTAATTCTCCGGTGGCAGAAATAGCATTACTGCTCATAAGATAGTAATCGGCACTGAAAGCCTTGTGATAGATATTTGTTACTTCCTCCGGCGTTTTTGCAGATTCTTGATAACAGTATTTGCAAGAGTTTGATAATAAGTTTCTGTTGGATTCATATATAAGCCTCCTATGCATACATTTCTTTATAGTAAAAATGCCTTGTGATACTCTTTTTCTATTTTCAAATTAAGGCATTTCCATGATTCTGCTAATAGATTAGCACAAATTGTAAAAATGTGCTATAATAAATATTCGGCTTAAGGAAATGCTTTTAATCAGAAGGCATTTATGCAAAGCTTTATACTATGCAATTTGCCAGATAGGAGATTTATGGAGATACCATTTAAAAAAATTGAATTAGAGGATAGAGAGCTTATAGAGCAGTATTTAGAGCAGAAAACCTATCGAAGTTGTGAACTTGTCTTCGCGAATGTTTATTTGTGGAGCAGTAAATATCCGGTAGATTATGCAATAGTAGAAGATACTTTGATTTTTCGAAGTTTGGCAGAATGTGATGGTACTAGTATTACATTTCCTGCAGGCGAGAAGGAATGTATTCACAAAGCAATGGATGTTATGATACAATGGTTTCTGGAGCAAAATCTGGAAATGCATTTACATCTGGTGCAGGAACCGGAATTTGAGTTGCTCAATCTCTGGTATCCGGGGATGTTTGAGATAACATATGACCGGGATAGTGCCGATTATGTATATGAAACAGAAAAGCTCATTACACTGACAGGAAAGAAGTTGCATGGAAAACGCAATCACATTAACAAGTTTAAAGAGACATATCCGGACTGGTGTTATGAACCGATTACAAGAGAAAACGTAGAAGATTGTTTTCAAATGGCATTGGAATGGAGAGAGATAAACCAGTGTGAAAAAGACGTAGAGAAGCGAGATGAGATGAGTGTCACGCTAAATGCGTTGCGCTTACTGGAAGAACTAAAACTTTCCGGTGGTCTTATTCGAGCAGGTGGTCGTGTGGTGGCATTTGCCATAGGCGAACCATTGAATCCCGATACATTTGTGGTGCATATAGAAAAAGCATTTGCCGATGTTCAGGGAGCGTATCCTATTATTAATCAACAATTTGCTGCACATGCAGCAAAAGATTACCTTTATGTGAATCGGGAAGAAGATACCGGTTCAGAAGGTCTTAGAAAAGCAAAATTATCATACCGTCCTGTTTTTTTAGTGGATAAAGGCATGGTTAGAAAAATACAAGGAGGAAAGTAAAATGACAAAAATTGATATTATTTCAGGTTTCTTAGGTGCAGGAAAAACAACCTTTATTAAAAAGATGTTAGAGGATGTTTTCAAGGGAGAAAAAATCGTACTGATTGAAAATGAGTTTGGAGAGGTTGGAATTGACGGAGGATTTTTAAAAGATTCCGGTATCGAAATCACAGAAATGAATTCCGGTTGTATTTGCTGTTCTTTAGTTGGAGATTTTGGAAAAAATCTTCGTGAAGTGATTGAACGTTTTCATCCGGATCGTATTTTAATTGAGCCATCCGGAGTAGGTAAATTATCTGACGTTATGAAGTCTGTAAAAGATGTAGAAGAAGAGCAGGATGTAAAATTAAACGGACGTATTACCGTAGTAAATACATTAAAAGCAACGAAACAAATGAAGGCATTTGGAGAGTTCTTTAATAACCAGATTGAATATGCAACAGTTGTGGTATTAAGCCGTACACAGAATGCAAAACCGGAACAGACAGAAGTAGTCGTAAAGGCAGTTCAGGAAAAGAATCCGGAAGCTGCAATCATTACTACTCCATGGGATGAAATTGACGGAAAACAAATTTATAAGGTAATAGAAGAAAAGAAATCCTTAGAAGAAGAGTTGATGGAAGAACATCATCATGACCACGAGCATGAGCATCATCACGATCATGACCACGACCATGGAGAAGATTGTACTTGTGGATGCCATGACCATGATCACGACCACGAGCATGAACACCATCACGAACATGATCACGACCACGAACATGAGCATCATCACGATCATGACCACGACCATGGAGAAGATTGTACCTGTGGATGCCATGATCACGACCATGAACATCATCATCACCATCATGCCGATGATGTATTTACAAGCTGGGGTACTGAGACACCACATGTATTTAAGAAAGAAACTATTGAAAACGCATTAAAAGCCTTCTGTGAAACAGAAGATTATGGCGTGATTTTGAGAGCAAAGGGAATCGTTCCATCGGAAGATGGCACATGGATTTACTTTGACATGGTAGATGGTGAGTATGAGTTGCGTACCGGCGAACCGGATTACACCGGAAGACTTTGTGTAATTGGAACCAATGTAGAGGAAAATAAGCTGAAAGAGTTATTCGGCATTAACTAAGAGAGGTTGTGAAGAGATGGAAATACCTGTATATCTGTTTTCAGGTTTTATGGATAGTGGAAAGACATCCCTGATAAAAGAAACACTAATTGAAGAAAATTTTGGAGAAGGAGCAAAAACTCTTTTGATTGCCTGCGAAGATGGCGAAGTGGAGTATGATGAGGCAGAACTTGCAAAAGCCAATACAAAACTTGTCATGATTGAAGAGGAAGAGGAGTTTACTGAGGAAAAATTAAAAGAATTAGATAATCAGTATAAGCCGGATCAGGTATTCATTGAATACAATGGAACTTGGGAAATGGCAACATTAATGGAAATGAATCTTCCGAAGGGGTGGATGATTGTACAGGCATTGGCTACCGTAGATGCAACAACATTTGACATGTATCTTGCAAATATGCGAGCTATGATTATGGAACAAATCTTTCAGGCAGATGTGGTAATTATCAATCGTTGCGATGACAATACACCGAAGGGAAAATTCCGTCGTGCAATTAAAGTAATTAACCGAAAGGCACAGATTGCTTATGAACGTGCGGACGGAACAGTGGACAATGGTGAGATGGAAGAATTACCATATGACTTAAATCAGGATATTATAGACATTACCGATATGGATTATGGTATCTGGTATATGGATGCATTAGATGATCCGAGAAAATACGAAGGCAAGAAGGTACGTTTTCTGGCATTGGTTTATCGTCCGGAGAAGTTGAAAAAAGGTGTATTTGTACCGGGACGTTTTGCAATGACTTGCTGTGCAGAGGATATTACCTTTGTGGGATTTAAGTGCAAATACGATAAAGCATCTGAGATTCCACACAAGTCATGGATTACCATTACAGCGGAAATGCATACAGAATTTGCTATTGAATATAAGGGTAAGGGACCGGTATTGTATGCATTAGATGTACAGCCGGCAGAGAAACCGGAAGATGAGTTAGTGTACTTTAACTAAGCGTAGATAGTGGAGGAAACGAATGAAATCTTTTATCGGAACACTTATTAAAAGAGAACGATTAAAACATAATTATTCACAGGAGGGACTAGGCAGAGAAATCTGTGTAGTCTCTTATCTTTCTTAATTGAACAAGGTACTAAAGTAACAAGTTAGAAGTTTTTTCCATACAAGGCTAGTGATATTTAAAAAAGTGTGTTAAAATATTTTTTCGGAATTATGCAAAAGAAAGGAAGATAGGTTGCTATGAGATATGTCATCATGGATGATGTACAACCTGGAATGATATTAGGAAGAGGCATTTATGACTTCACTGCGCGGACACTTTTATCAGAAGGAAAAGAGTTATCACAGGAATTAATTCGAAAATTAAAAGAACGAGGATATCCCGGAGTATATATTGACGATGATTGGTCAAGGGACATTCATGTAGAAGAAATTATATCCATGGAATTGCGTACAAATGCAGCAATGTCCTTGAAAGATTTGGATATGGATGCAACAATGGATGTATCTGGAAAGATTGTAGAACAGATTTCTCAGGCAAAAGTACTTTCTTTGGATATTATGGATTTAAAATCATATGATGATTACATATATCGTCACTCAGTAAATGTTGCAGTATTATCTACCATAATTGGTATGGGAGTGGGATATGACACAGCAGAGTTAAAGGATTTGTGTTTGTCAGCGATGTTTCATGATCTTGGGAAAATTTTAATAGACCAACGAATCCTGAACAAACCGGGAAAGTTAAATGCCATGGAAAATGAAGTGGTTAGAAGACATCCGCAGTTATCTTATGATATGTTGTATGACAGATGGAATATTCCGGCAAGAGTAAAAGCAGGGGTATTGTGTCATCACGAAAATGAGGACGGAAGTGGTTATCCCAATGGTTTGCCAGGCGACAAGATACATCCATTTGCCAAAATTATTCATGTGGCAGATGTGTATGATGCTCTGTCTTCCAAACGCCCATATAAAGAAGCTTGTTCTTATTCAGAATCATTTGAATACCTGATGGGTGGTTGCGGAACATTATTTGATCAAAAAATAGTAGAGATATTTGCAAACTATGTTACCATTTATCCGAAAGGAATGATGGTAGAACTGTCCGATGGACAGCAGGCGGTAGTAATGGAAAACAATAAAAATGACCGTGTGCGTCCGAAAGTGAAGTTATTGGATGGACAAGTGTTAGACTTGCGTGATACCGCTAAAAATAGAAATATTACAATTGTAAAACAGAGTGGAACGCATGCTATGGTTGCAGATGAAATTGAAGAAAATGAAAAAGGCCGCAATCAGAAGATATATCATATTCTTGCAGTAGATGATATGGTATCAAGCCTTCAGCAAATCAAAGGAATTCTGGCAGGTAAATATAAGATTTCAATGGTAAAATCAGGACAACAAGCGTTGGAATTTTTGAAAAAGAAAAAGCCGGATTTGATTCTGATGGATGTGGCGATGCCGGATAAAAACGGAATAGAAACAGTAAAGGAAATACGAGAACGTTTTCCGGAGCATATACCGGTTATTTTTGTATCGGCATTGCATGATATACAGACTGTATTGGAGTGTAGGAATATACAGGCAGAAGATTATATATTAAAGCCATTCGAACCATCGTATTTAAAAGAGAGAATAAAAAGTGTTTTAGGAGAAGAAGATGTCTGATATGCTTGTGATTTTACAAATAATAGCAGTGGTAGTTTGCTTGAATATTATAGTTACATTATGTTTTAGAAAGCAATGTACCGAACGAGGTACATTGCTTTTAATTATGGTATCTGTATTTGCTTACAATTTAGTAGGAGCACTTACCGGAGCCATGGAAAGAAGTTATATACATGAAATATCTGACATACTTTATATGATGGCAGAAGTCTGCTTTTTCCTTGGAATGTGGAAACTGGTTGGATATTTAATAAACCGCCCATGGCCTAGAAGTCTGTTGAATATGGTGACGGTTTATTTTTCTATTCTTTTAATCATCCGATTTACCAATGATTGGCATTCGTTATTTTATAAAAAGAAATTTATTCAGGAGGTAGATGGAAAAGCTTGTTTGCAGGTAGAGCCGGGAATTGGAGCCTATGTTTATATGTGGAGCATCTTTTTGAATATTTTTCTGTTGTTTTGTGTGTGTCTTTTTGTGTGTATAAGACGGAGAAAAAGAACAGGAAGAAATGAATGGATGAAGTATCGCCTATTGGTAATTGCAACATCTATTCCCTGCATTACCAGTGGCTTGTATTTTATCAAAGATAATAATTATTATAAAATAGAACCGGTTGGCATGTTAATACAAAGTATATTGATATTGTTGGTAGTAAACAGATACCATTTTTTGCAGGTGGTAGAGCATGCAAGAAATCTGGTAGTGGAAACTATGGATATTGGATTGATTATTGTAGACTTACGATATGGATATTTGAATTCGAATCTCTATGCAAGAAAAGTATTGCCGGAATTGAAACAATTGGAGCGTGGACAAAATATTCAAACAATGATTCCAAAGACCAAAGAGTTTTTTGAAAGTGCAATAGAGGGACAACTGGAAAGTGAAAACCGTTGTTATGCATGGAAGCGTTCCGAAGTATATTTGGAAAAACATCAAAGAGGATATTCAGTTTGTCTATATGATATTACAGATTCTAAAAAGTACACAGAACAGTTGGTAGAGATGAAAAGACAGGCAGAAACCGAGAATGAACAAAAGAGTGCTTTTTTGGCAAATGTCAGTCATGAAATTCGTACCCCTATGAATGTCATTATTGGAATTAGCGAAGTATATAAGCAAAAGACACAAGACCCGGAACTTAAGAGTGTGTTAGGAATGATGCAAGAGGCAGGAGAACGCTTGTTAGAAACAATTAATGAAATATTAGACTTTTCAAAAATAGAAGCGGGGAAGGTCGTAGTAAAAGAAGTAAAATATTCTCTGGAAAAAATGTTAGAAGAGTTTTACTTTATGTTTCAGGAAAAGAAAAGTGAAAAAGTGGAATTTAAAGTGGAAAAAGACGAAAATGTCCCATGTTTTTTAATAGGTGATAGTAGAAAAGTACAGTCTGTACTAATGAATCTTTTGAGTAATGCAATGAAGTATACGAAGGAAGGAAGCGTTATACTAAAAGTATCGGTAGAGGAAAAAGAGAAGGAAGCAAGAATAATATTTCAAGTCAGTGATACAGGAATAGGTATGGAAAAGGAAGATGCAGAGCATATATTTGAAAAGTACATACAGGTAGGAGAAGATACAGAAACGAATTATAAAGGAACAGGCTTAGGTCTTTCCATTACCAGAAGTTTGGTTGAAATGATGAAAGGGACTATTCAAGTGGAAACTGAATTGGGAAAGGGAAGTACTTTTATAGTATCCCTGCCATTGGTAAGAGCAGCAGAAGAAACAGGAGTACAAAGTTTTATTTATCCTGAGTCAAAAGCATTAATTGTAGATGATATGGAAACCAATTTGATTGTGGCAAAGGGAATGTTAGGCTTATATCATATACAGACAAAAGGTGTAAGCTCAGGAAGTCAGGCAATAGAAGCAGTTAAAGAGGAAAACTATGATATTCTGTTAATTGACCAAATGATGCCTGAGATGAGTGGAATTGAGACATTGCAAAAAATACGGGAAATGGGATGTGAAGTGCCGGCAATTGCCTTGACGGCACAAAGTGACGAAGTGGCAATACATCAATTGAAAAATGCAGGATTTGAAAAAGTGTTGATAAAGCCCTTAGAGCGCGCAAATCTGGAGCAAGTGTTAGAAATATACCTTAAAGATAAACAGCAGTATGGAATGCCACAAAAAACAGAAAATGAACAGGATATTTATAAGAGTTACTATTATCAGGTTTCTGCCATGACAGAACAGTTGGAAAAGATGTACAAAAAAGATTTTGATGGATTCCTGATACAAGTGCATGGCATAAAGAGTGCCAGTAGGAATATAGGAGCAGAGCAGTTGGGAAATCTTGCAGAAGAGATAGAAAACGAAGGAAAAGCCGGAAATCGTGAATTTGTGGAGTCACATTTAGCAGAACTGATAGAAAATCTTCGGGAAACGTTGCAAGAGGTGAAAAAGAAAATAGAAAAGCCTCAGGAAAATAAACCGCAAAAAGAAGAAATAGAGCGGAAAACTTTGAAGTACATTGCAGAAAAAATGGAAGAATTTGAATTAGAAGAAGCGCAAAAGGCATTAGAGGATTTGAAAGAATATTCATACCCGATGCGGGAAGAAGCGTTTTTGAAAGAATTAGAACGTATGATGCTAAATCTTGAATATCAGGGTACCATAGAGGAGATTCATGGATTTTTAGCAGAAGGTTAAGGGTACATAGTAACTGAAAGTATAGGAGAAAGAGAAGATATGGAACAAAAAGGGAGACTATCAGATCGTGCGGCAGATAGTATATTATCCATGATTACAGTAGAAAAACGTTTTTTACCGGGAGATAAGTTGCCAAACGAAAATGTATTATCAGAAGAATTGAAAATAAGCAGAACTACATTGCGAGAAGCTATTCGTATTCTTGTGACAGGGGAAATTTTAGAAATTCGCCGGGGAAGAGGAACATTTGTAAGAGAAGATTTGCAGATAGAAAATCCCAAGAAATTGGTTCCGCTCACATCAGCCAAGGTAAAGGCGCGTGATTTGTATGAGATGCGTTTGATATTTGAACCGGAAGCTGCATATTATGCGTCTCTTCGCGCCACGGATAAAGAGATAGAAAGAATCCTTAGTTTGGGCACGGAAATAGAAGAACGGATTCGCCGGGGAAAAGACCGAACTGAGGTAGAGCAGGCATTTCATAAGTCCATTGCAAAAGCAACTCATAATGAGTTTATGAATCAGTTAATGCCGGTGATTTATGAAGGAATTAACAAGGGGGTACGTTTATCTAAAATCCATGAAGAAGCAGTACAGGCAACCTTGATTGATCACAGAATGTTAATGGACTTTTTAAAAGGAAGAAATGCGGAAGGGGCAAGGAATGCCATGCGTATTCATATATTACATGCTATGGAACAATTGCAAATGGAATAAACAATTGTAATACAACTATATTGACGGCAGACAACTGTCAGAGTATAATAAAGGCAATAAAAGTTGAGAAGGAAAGAGGTAAAAGAATGAAAAGTGATAATGTAAAAAAAGGAATGCAACAGGCACCACATCGTTCTTTGTTTAATGCATTAGGATTTACAAAAGAAGAAATGGAAAAGCCATTGGTTGGTATTGTAAGTTCTTACAACGAAATTGTACCGGGACATATGAATCTGGATAAGATTGTGAATGCAGTAAAAATGGGAGTTGCAGAAGCAGGTGGTGTGCCGGTAGTATTTCCGGCTATTGCAGTCTGTGATGGAATTGCCATGGGACATGAAGGAATGAAGTATTCCTTAGTAACAAGAGATTTGATTGCAGATTCTACCGAATGTATGGCACTGGCGCATCAGTTTGATGCATTAGTCATGGTACCAAACTGTGATAAAAACGTACCGGGGCTTTTGATGGCAGCAGCAAGAATCAATGTCCCTACCGTATTTGTATCCGGTGGACCGATGCTTGCAGGTCATGTAAAGGGACATAAGACCAGCTTGTCTTCCATGTTTGAAGCAGTTGGAGCATATGCCGCAGGAAAACTGACAGAAGAAGAAGTCTGTGAATATGAAGAAAAGACATGTCCAACTTGTGGTTCCTGTTCCGGTATGTATACAGCAAACTCTATGAACTGTCTGACAGAGGCACTTGGTATGGGACTTGGCGGAAACGGAACTATTCCGGCAGTATATTCTGATAGACTTCGTCTTGCAAAACATGCAGGAATGGCAGTTATGGATATGTATGCAAAGAATATCCGTCCAAGAGATATTATGACAAAAGATGCTATCTTAAACGCATTAACTGTTGACATGGCATTGGGATGTTCTACCAACAGTATGTTGCATTTACCGGCAATCGCACATGAAGTAGGATTCGATTTTGATATTGCATTTGCAAATGAAATCAGTGAGAAAACACCAAATCTTTGCCATCTTGCACCGGCAGGTCCAACTTACATGGAAGACCTGAATGAAGCAGGTGGTGTATATGCCGTAATGAATGAATTAGCAGAAAAAGGATTGCTTCACTTAGATTGTATGACTGTAACCGGAAAAACAGTAGGTGAAAATATCAAAGGAGCAGTAAATAAGAACCCTGAGGTTATTCGTCCATTAGATAATCCATATAGCCAGACCGGTGGACTTGCAGTATTAAAAGGAAATCTTGCACCGGACGGAAGTGTTGTAAAACGTTCTGCGGTTGCACCTGAAATGATGGTACACGAAGGACCGGCAAGAGTATTTGATTGTGAAGAAGATGCGATTGCAGCAATCAAAGGTGGTAAGATTGTAGAAGGTGATGTAGTAGTAATTCGTTATGAAGGACCTAAGGGGGGACCGGGAATGAGAGAAATGTTAAATCCTACTTCAGCGATTGCAGGAATGGGACTTGGTTCTACGGTAGCATTAATTACTGACGGACGTTTCTCGGGCGCAAGCCGTGGTGCATCTATCGGACATGTATCTCCGGAAGCAGCAGTAGGAGGAACGATTGCATTAGTAGAAGAAGGAGATATCATTAAAATTAACATTCCGGAAATGACATTGGAATTAGCTGTTTCAAATGAAGAACTAGAAGCAAGAAGAGCAAAATGGCAGCCAAGAGAGCCGAAGGTAACAACCGGATATCTGGCTCGTTATGCAGGTCTTGTTACTTCAGGAGCAAAAGGAGCTGTATTGAACAAAGCACAGTAAAACTGTTAATATCTTGTTAAGAAACGAAAGGATTGATTGACACACATGGTTCCTTAGCATATCATGGATTTGTAATAAATTTATGGTAAAGGAGCAGTATAACAGCAGATGGACGATAGTGACAGTGATAATTCAAATACCGCTACATATTATCGAAAAAGGACATATTCATATTCCTTCTATCAGGATTATGGGTATGTCTTTTTGCGTCTAAAAAGATTATTAAGATGATAACAACAGAGAAAGAGTAGATGGATACGATAATAAAAAGTGGCTTTGGAGGATAAAATGATAGGACAGATATTATTACAAATAATTTTAATTGGATTAAACGCAGTATTTGCTTGTGCAGAAATTGCCGTGATTTCTATGAATGATACCAGGTTAGAACAGTTAAGCACCCAAGGAAACAAGCGGGCAATAAGGCTTTCCAAACTTACCAGTCAGCCGGCAAAGTTTTTAGCAACCATACAGGTGGCAATTACATTGTCTGGATTTTTAGGTAGTGCCTTTGCAGCAGATAATTTTTCAGAAAGTCTGACATTATGGTTTGTAGGAATTGGAGTGCCTATTCCGAAAAAGACGTTGGATACAATATCCGTAGTTTTGATAACCATAATTCTTTCTTATTTTACATTGATATTTGGAGAATTGGTACCAAAACGTCTTGCAATGAAAAAGACAGAGCAACTTGCACTTGGAATGGCAAATCTCATTTCTGTGTTAGCACAATTATCTGCGCCCATTGTATGGGTGTTGACGGTATCTACCAATGGAATATTGCGACTTTGTGGAATTGATCCGTCAGCAGAAGAAGATGAGGTCAGTGAAGAGGAAATCCGTATGATGGTAGATGCGGGAAGCCGAAAAGGAATCATTGATTATGAAGAAAAGGAATTTATTCAAAATGTATTTGAATTTGATGATTTAGCAGTAGGAGAATTTGCCACACACAGAAAGGATATTGTTATTTTATGGAAAGAAGAAAACATGGAGCAGTGGGAAAAACTGATTCATGAAAGTCGACATACCAGATATCCTGTATGTGGTGAATCTGTGGATAATGTGGTGGGAATTTTAAATGTAAAGGATTATTTTCGTTTAAAAGATAAAAGTCGTGAAAGTGTTATGAAAGATGCAGTACAGTTACCATTTTTTGTCCCCGAGGGAATTCGGGCAGATGTATTGTTTCGACAAATGAAGGAATCCAGAAATCATTTTGCTGTTGTATTAGATGAATATGGTGGAACAGAAGGAATTGTTACTATCAATGACCTGTTAGAACAGTTGGTAGGCGATTTAGAAGACGAAGATTCCCCAAAAGAAAAGCAAGAAGGAATGGAGCAGATAGATAATACGAACTGGAAAATTTATGGGAATTTACCATTAAATGAAGTGGCTGAGATGTTGGAGATTGCATTACCGGTTGAAAAATATGATACTTTTAGTGGATATGTTTTTGCTACATATGGTTCTATTCCAAGAGATGGAAGTAAAATAGAGGTAGAAACAGATAAAGTCCGGATTTCGGTAACCAAGATATATGAACATCAGGTAGAAGAAGCTTTGATACATATGATATAATGTACGCGAAGGCAAAAGTGAGCATAGATTGAAGATGTTTGAGGATACTTGTATCAGCAAACATCTTCAATCTATGTGAACGCGCCCGCGAGCCAGCAAAACCGCAGGTTTTTCTGGCTTTTGCCGGAGCTGATTTTGCACATGATATAATGAGTGCAAGTGAGTCAACATGCTTGCATAATTGACGAACGACGAATGTTGGTCATGAAGCTTTGCTTCATGATATAATGAATACAAGTGAGAGGAAACAAAAATGTTAAGAATCGGATGTCATTTATCTTCTTCCAAGGGCTATCTTGCTATGGGGAAAGAAGCAGTCAAAATAGGAGCAAATACCTTTCAGTTTTTTACCAGGAATCCCAGAGGAGGAAAAGCGAAGGCGTTAAATGTAGCGGATATAGAATCTTATCTTGCTTTTGCAGCAGAAAATGGAATCAAACAGATTTTAGCTCATGCACCCTATACCATGAATGCCTGTGCAAAGGATGCAGACTTGCGGGAATTTGTCTATGAAACCATGTGTGATGATTTAAGCAGGTTGGAGTATTTACCAAATGGAATGTATAACTTCCATCCGGGAAGTCATGTGAAACAGGGCGTGGAAGTGGGAATTGATTATATTGCGCAAATGTTGAACCGTATAAATGAAAAACAATATAAGACTACCATTCTCTTAGAAACCATGGCAGGAAAAGGAACGGAAGTAGGAAGAAGTTTTGAAGAACTTGCATCCATTATAGAAAAAGTAGAGGATACCGGTCATTTGGGCGTTTGCTTGGATACTTGCCATGTGTTTGATGCAGGGTATGATATTGTAAATGACTTAGAAGGAGTATTAGAACAATTTGATAAGGTGATAGGAATTGAGCGGCTAAAAGCAATTCATTTAAATGATAGCAAAAATGAATTAGGAAGTCACAAAGACCGACATGAAAAGATAGGAGAAGGGCAAATCGGATTTTCGGCATTTGAAAAAATAGTAAATCATCCGAAATTACGAAAACTTCCGTTTTTCTTAGAAACACCAAATGAATTAGAAGGATATGCAAAAGAAATTGAAACGTTAAGAAAATGTTATCATGAGCCGATATAAAAGAAGTAATCAAAAATATAGAATAAAAAGGGGATGGGTGAATGAGACATATTAGTCGGACAGCTATGAATGCAGCAAAAATTGTCGGTCAGAGAAGTTTGCAGAGTGCACGAAGAAAAGCTGCTTTAATAGGAAGCTCTAGAACAAGTAGTACACGATTGAGCAGTACAAGTACAAAAAATACTACTACTGCCAAAAGCACAAGTGTTAATAGAAATAGTATTTTAGGAAATAGTTCATTTCTTTCTAAATATCAATCAGGTACCACGAATACTGCGTTAGAAAAAAGCTATTATACAGATATGGGAGAATCGGCTGCAAGTATTCAAGATCGCGTAATAGCATTTTTAAAGCGTGGAGAGAATACGTTGTTCGGAACGGAAACAAGTAAAGCCGAAGAGAGTAAGACAGAAGAGAGTAAAACAGAAGAGAGTAAAACTGAGGAAAGCAAGACAGAGGAAAGTACAGGCGATACTTCTCAAGTTTCCGCGGAAACACAAAAAAATAAAATTGTGAAACAGATTCAAGGATTTGTGGATGATTACAATACGATGCGAAACAGCATGGAAAAGCTTGGAGGACAGGTACGTCAAGTTTATATTCAACAATTAGACAGGCAGGTTACCAAGAATGCGAAAGCCTTAGAAGAGATTGGAATTACACAGAATAAAGATGGAACCCTTAGTGTAAAGAGTTCCACATTAAGAGAAGCAGACTTAGAGAAAATAAAATCACTCTTCGGAACAGCGGACTCTTTTGCAAATAAGGTAAGTGACATTAGTAACGGTGTGGAGAAAAATGCAAGAGATAATTTGTATGAATTAAAATTCCGCAGTTATAGTTCCGGCTATAGTAAGACCGGTAGCTATTCAGAAAGTTACAAGAGTACAACCGGAAGACGCTATAATGTAAGCAGATAGTGAAACTGAGAAATACGTTGGTATTTATTTGCGTATTTCTCAGTTTTTATAATAGGACAAGGAATAGGAACAAAAATGATAAAGGAAAATTATAGAGAATATTTAAAATATGTACGAGAATACCTAACAGAACATCATGGGATAAATTCTCCCAATCCTTTGCATCCGTTTCGCTCCAGATACCATCACACCATTCGGGTGTTACATTGGTGTTTTCGATTGAAAGAAGATGCCAGAGAAAATGTAGATTTAGAAGCATTATATACCGCTGCTATTTTTCATGACATAGGATATGCAGAGTGTGATAATGAAAATCATGCAGAGCGTAGTTATCATGCATTTTTAGAATATGCCCAAAAACAAAACATGGATACTGTATTTGCCAATAAAGTGGCAGATATGATACGAAAACATTCCAATAAGGAATTACTAAAGGAACCGGAAACATCCAAGGAGTTGATTCTACTTATGGAGGCAGATTTATTAGATGAGGAAGGAGCAATGGGAATTGTATGGGATTGCATGACATTAGGAAATGCTCATGCAAATAGTTATGGAAATGCTTATACCCATATTATGGAAAGTTCCAATAAGCCGGAGCCAAATCCGATGGTAACTCCAAGAGCAAGCCAAATCTGGGAGCATAAAAAGAAAATTGCTGCCGAATTTGCAGAAGAACTGAAGGAAGACTTAATGATAGGCAGCGAGTATTTTGATATTTGATAGGTTATTGAGAAAAAATATTGACAACCGCCTTTCCCTAAAGTAGAATGGGAAAAGCGGTTCTTTTACGCTAAGATAAAAATATAATTGCAGAAGGTGCCTGTATTCTCCACAGGATAATAGGGAAATGGGTGAAAATCCCATACGGTCCCGCCGCTGTATAAGTGGAGTCTTATCTTAATGCATGCGCATAACCACTGGGAAACCGGGAAGGAAGATAAGGCGAAGAAACTTGAGTCAGAAGACCTGCCTTTTGTAAAGGAATGCATGAAGTTACGAGAGATGACTGGTTGCAGAGAACTGATTACTATGGAATTCTGTGATGTTTGGAAGAAAATAGATAATCGGTTATTTGAAGTATCAGTTTACTGCGTGGGAAAGCAGAAATGTGATACTTTTTTTATGACAAAACAACGGAATGCCCGAAGGGACGGAAAGGAGAAATTTATGACAAAACATCAGAAGAAACTAATTGTGTTAAGCATTGCATTTGCAGCAGCATTTGGAATTGTACCACAGGTAAATGCTATGCATATCATGGAGGGATATCTGCCACTTGGATTTTGTATCGGATGGGGTGTGATTTGTATTCCATTTTTACTGAGCGGATTTTTTTCCATTCAGAAGAAATTAAAGGCTAATCGAAAGAATATTACACTTCTTGCAATGGCAGGAGCATTTGTATTTGTAATCTCATCCTTAAAGATTCCATCTGTAACAGGAAGTTGTTCCCATATGACAGGAACAGGATTAGGTGCCATTTTATTTGGACCAAGTGCGGTGGGTGTCCTTGGAATTATTGTGTTGATTTTCCAGGCAATTTTATTAGCACATGGCGGATTAACTACTTTAGGAGCAAATACATTTTCCATGGCAATTGCAGGACCATTTGTTTCCTACGGAATTTTTGTATTATTAAAGAAATTAAAAGTAAATCGAAGAGTCAGCGTATTTTTAGCAGCAATGTTAGGAGATTTATTTACATATTGCGTGACCAGTGTACAGCTTGCATTGGCATATCCTTCTTCCGAAGGCGGAGTTGCAGCATCAGCAGTGAAGTTCCTTGGCGTATTTGCACCAACACAGCTTCCATTGGCAATCATTGAAGGATTCTTAACTGTAATTATTATGATTACTTTGGAAAATTACGCACAGAAAGAATTAAAAGATACCAAATATTTAGAGGAGGCATAGAAGGCATGAAAAAGAAAGATAAAAAGTTAATAGCAGCAATTTTAATTGTTGTACTTTTGATGATTGTAATACCATTATTTGCCTTAAAAGGTGCAGAATTTGGTGGATCAGATGATGCAGGAAGTCAGGTAGTAGAAGAAATCAGTGGTGATTATGAACCATGGTTTACTCCGGTTTTAGAAACTCTTATTGACGGCGAATTACCGGGAGAAGTAGAAAGTCTTATGTTCTGCGTTCAGACCGGAATCGGTGTAGGAATTATTGCATTTCTTATGGGACGTTTTGTAGAACGTAAGAAATGGGAAGATAAGAAACAGGAAAACTAAGAGGAATGAATATGGAAGGGCAGAAACACAGACACAAACACAGACATCATTCCCACGGCGTGCAAACCATGGACTTTTATGCATATCAGTCAGGATTGCATCAATGGAATGGAAGTTATAAAGTTTTATCTGCCCTTTTGATTCTTATATTATGTATCGGGCTAAATGATATCTGGGTGTCCCTAACAGTAATTGTTACAGTAGGGATGTTAAACGTAATTGGAAATCGGGTTCCGTTCCGTCAATATGTGGAACTGATGAAGATTCCAATTGCGTTTTTGGTACTCGGATGTGTCGCTATTGCATTTGGAATATCTACAAAACCGGTGGGCGAATATCGTATTTATTTAAAATGGTTCTATTTCTATATGACGAAGGCGGATATATGGAAAGCAATAGAATTATTTTTTAAGGCATTAGGTGCAGTAGGAGCTATGTATTTTATGGCATTGTCTACCCCGGCAGGGGAATTGATTAATGTATTGCGCAAGGCTCATGTGCCGAAACTTATTGTGGAATTGATGAATATGATATATCGTTTTATTTTTATTTTGACAGATGTGCAAGGCAGAATGAAGCGGTCAGCAGTTTCAAGGTTAGGCTATATTGACTTTAAAACCTCTTGTGGCTCTTTTGGAAAAATTGCAGGAAACCTGTTTATTTTATCGCTGAAAAAAGCAGATACTTATTATGATGCAATGATTTCAAGAGGATATGACGGAGAAATCAGATTTCTGGAAGAAGAAAAAAAGGTAACATTTGTACAAATTGCAGGAATGGCAGCATATCTGATAGCATTAGTTTTGATTTGGTATATAGGAAGATAAAGGCGGAAAAATGGCAGAAGAGATTATAAAAATAGAAAATTTGGCATATGCATATCAGACGGGAACACATGCATTGGCACATATTGATATGACTGTAAGAGAAGGCGAAAAAATTGCAGTAATGGGTTCTAATGGTGCCGGGAAATCCACGTTTTTTTTGAATCTGAACGGTGTGTTACAGCCGGACGAAGGAACGATTGCATATCGCGGAAAAGTAATTGGAAAAAAGGATTTAAATGAACTTCGTAAAAATGTAGGATTTGTTTTTCAGGATGCAGACAGTCAGATGATTGCATCAGATGTACAAGGGGAAATATCCTTTGGACCAATGAATCTGAAGTTACCACGAGAAGAAGTAAAAAAGCGGGTAGACGAAGCAATAGAATACATGAATCTGAACGAATACAGAAACCGTCCGCCACACTATTTAAGCGGTGGTGAGAAAAAGCGTGTCAGTATTGCAGATATTATAGCGATGAAGTCAGAAGTAGTATTGTTTGATGAACCAACGGCTGCATTGGACCCACTAAGTGCAGAGATGTTAGAAGAAGTACTGGCAAAAATGTCAGCAGAGGGAAAAACATTGCTAATCTCTACCCATGATGTAGATTTTGCTTATCGTTGGGCAGAGCGAATTGTAGTATTTTGCGGTGGAAAGATTATTGCTGACGGAACACCGTTAGAGATTTTTCAAAACAAAGAAGTGTTAAAACAGGCACACCTGAAAAAACCGGCAATGTTTACCGTATATGAGACTTTGGTAGAAAAGGGATTGGTAGAGGACGGAAGCTATCCCAGAGTGCCGGAAGAATTAAAAGGCGTACTGAAATAAAAGAAAATAAAATAATAGGTTACGGATTTCCGCTTTTTTATATTTGTGGTATACTAAAAAAGCAGAGATTTTTGAACGTATACTGCGATACATTATCTTATGATATAAGTAAAAAGTGGAAGGAATGAAAAACGTGACCAAAAGTATGACAGAGGGCAATCCGCTAAAACTGATGTTACAGTTTGCGTTGCCTCTTTTTATTGGAAATTTATTACAACAAACATATAACATTATTGACGCAGCTATTGTAGGAAGATTCTTAGGGCAGGATGCATTGGCAAGTGTGGGAGCTTCCAGTAGTGTGCAGTTTTTGGTATTAGGATTTTGCATCGGCATATGTTGTGGCTTTGCAGTTCCGGTGGCAAAATGGTTTGGTGCGAGAGATTATGATCGAATGCGAAATTATATTTTTCAGGCAATGATATTAACGGTTGGAATTGCAGTTGTTTTGACAGCTGTTTGTGCAATACTGTGTCCTCAGATTTTACATTTACTGTCTACCCCGGAAGATATATATGACGGAGCATACCAGTATTTGTTAGTTATTTTCTTGGGAATTCCGGCAACACTTTTATATAATTTTCTGGCAGGAATCTTACGAAGTGTAGGAGACAGTAAGACCCCGTTTTTATTTCTTGCGTGTTCTACGGTATTAAATATTTTTTTAGACTTATTGTGCATTATTGTATTGCATTGGGGGTGTGCAGGAGCAGCAATTGCAACCATTACGGCACAGGCAGTAAGTGGAATCTTATGTTTGATTTTTATACATAAACGCTTTGAAATTCTGCATTTGGGAAAAGAAGACCGCAAAATGAGCGGAGCAGTTACGAAGGATTTAATTGTTATGGGGATACCTATGGGATTGCAGTATTCCATTACGGCAATCGGAAGTATGGTGATGCAGTCAGCCAATAATTCTTTGGGAAGTGTGTACGTTTCCGGATTTACAGCAGGTATGCGAATCAAACAGTTCTTCATGTGTCCGTTTGATGCGGTAGCAACAGCAGTATCTGTATTCTGTGGACAGAATCTGGGTGCAGGAAAAATAGAACGAATCAAGAAGGGAATCCGCCAGGGAGTAATGGTAGGAGTTACCTATGGACTGATTGCAGGAATTATTTTGATTTTCGCAGGTAGAACATTATCCCTTATTTTCGTAAAATCAAGCGCAACGGCAGTATTAGACGCTTCAGCAAAATATTTACGTTGCATGGGATATTTCTTCTGGAGCCTTGGAATTTTAAATGTTTGTCGAATGACAACACAGGGACTTGGATTTTCAGGAAGAGCTATTTTTTCCGGAATGACTGAGATGGTAGCGCGAATATTTGTAAGTATGGTCTTTGTATCAACTTATGGATTTACAGCAATTTGTTTTGCGGACCAGACAGCATGGATATCTGCATGTTTCTATATTGTTCCGGTTTGTATTTCTTGTGTAAAGAGAGTATCTAAAACAGTAAAATGATATAGAGTGGTAGTAGCTATTAGTTTGCTCATAATGGGTATTGCCATAAGCAAAAAGAATGATAGGTATAAAAAAGGAGAATAAAAACACACTTTAACGCTTTAATGTTGTTGCGCTTTACAGAATTTTTGATAAATTCATTGAATTTTCGGTAGAAGTATATTAGAATAGAAACGTTGAATAAAATGTACGAAACTAAGTTGCGGAGGTTTAAGAATGTACCCAATCGTAAAAAAGAAAAAACTGGCTGATAAGATTTATCTTATGGAAGTAAAGGCACCACGCGTTGCTAAGTCTTGTCTGCCTGGAGAATTTGTAATTGTAAAAATGGATGAAGAAGGAGAACGTATCCCTCTTACAATTTGTGATTACAATCGAGAAGCAGGAACCATTACTATTGTATTCCAGACAGTAGGTGCTTCTACAGAGAGAATGGTAAGTTTAGAAGAAGGAGATGCCTTCCAGGATTTTGTAGGTCCTTTAGGATGTGCTTCTGAGTTAACTGAGACACCAATTGAAGAGTTAAAGAAAAAGAAAATTGTATTTATTGCCGGTGGTGTAGGTACAGCTCCGGTATATCCGCAGGTAAAATGGCTGCATGAAAATGGTGTAGACTGTGATGTTATCATGGGTTCTAAGACAAAGGACCTGTTGATTTTAGTAGATGAGATGGAAAAAGTAGCAGGAAATCTATATGTAACAACCGATGACGGTTCTTATGGTTTCCACGGTATGGGAACCAATCAGTTAGAAGAACTGGTGAATGCAGGAAATAAATATGATTTATGTATTGCAATCGGACCTATGATTATGATGAAGTTTGTCTGTCTGCTTACAAAGAAATTAGAGATTCCAACCGTTGTTTCCTTAAATCCAATTATGGTAGACGGAACCGGAATGTGTGGAGCATGTCGTGTAACTGTTGGCGGAGAAGTGAAGTTTGCCTGTGTTGATGGTCCGGAATTTGATGGACATAAGGTAGATTTTGATCAGGCAATGAAACGTCAGCAGATGTATAAGACAGAAGAAGGAAGAGCCATGTTAAAATTACAGGAAGGTGATACACATCACGGTGGCTGTGGACATTGCGGAGGTGACAAATAATGGATGTAATGAAGAAAGTACCAGTAAGAGAGCAGGAGCCACAGGTTCGTGCCAAGAATTTTGAAGAAGTATGTTTAGGATATAATAAAGAAGAGGCAATGGCAGAAGCTACCAGATGCCTGAATTGTAAAAATGCACAGTGTGTAAAAGGTTGTCCGGTTTCCATTGATATTCCGGGATTTGTTTCTCAGGTAAAAGAAGGCAACTTTGAAGAAGCATATCATATTATTAGTAAGTCCAGCGCACTTCCTGCTGTATGTGGTCGTGTATGCCCACAGGAAAGCCAATGTGAAGGAAAGTGTATTCGTGGTATCAAAGGAGAAGCGGTTTCTATCGGTAAGATGGAACGTTTTGTAGCTGACTGGGCAAGAGAAAATGGAATCAAGCCACAGCCTGAAACCGAGAAGAAGGGACATAAAGTAGCTGTAATCGGTTCTGGTCCGGCAGGTCTTACCTGTGCAGGAGACTTAGCAAAGATGGGATATGATGTTACCATTTTCGAAGCACTCCATGAAGCAGGTGGAGTATTGATTTATGGTATTCCGGAGTTCCGTTTACCAAAGAGCAAGGTAGTAGCCAAGGAAATCGAGAATGTTAAGGCACTTGGCGTTAAAATAGAGACAAATGTTGTAATCGGAAAATCTACTACCATTGATGAGTTAATGGAAGAAGAAGGATTTGAAGCAGTATTCGTAGGTTCCGGAGCAGGGCTTCCAAGATTTATGGGGATTCCGGGAGAACAGGCAAACGGAGTATTTTCTGCAAACGAGTTCCTTACCAGAAATAACCTGATGAAAGCCTTTAAAGAAGAGTATGATACTCCGATTATGAAAGGAAAGAAAGTAGCTGTTGTTGGCGGTGGAAATGTTGCTATGGACGCTGCAAGAACAGCATTAAGACTTGGTGCAGAGGTACATATTGTATACCGAAGAAGTGAATCCGAGCTTCCAGCCCGTGTGGAAGAAGTTCATCATGCCAAGGAAGAGGGAATTATCTTTGATTTATTGACCAATCCGACAGAGATTTTAGTGGATGAAAATGGATGGGTAAAAGGAATGACCTGTATTCGTATGGAATTAGGTGAGCCGGACGAGTCCGGAAGAAGAAGTCCGGTAGAGATTCCGGGTTCTGAGTTTGAATTAGACTTAGATACTGTTATCATGTCACTTGGAACATCACCAAATCCATTAATTTCTTCTACCACAAAAGGACTGGAAATTAATAGAAGAAAATGTATCGTAGCAGAAGAAGCAAACGGTGCTACCAGCAAGCCGGGAGTCTTTGCCGGAGGAGATGCAGTAACAGGAGCTGCTACTGTAATTCTTGCAATGGGAGCAGGAAAAGCTGCTGCAAAAGGTATTGACGAATATCTTTCTAACAAGTAAAATAAAAGAAACCAAAGAAAAGGGATTGCCGTAAAGGTAAGTCCCTTTTCTGGTATATAGAGAAATATGTTGCGTTAACGTATGAAAGCTAATCAAGGAGGAAAGAATAATGAAGGATACTACAATTACACAAAACATTTTGTATATTGGAGCAGATGATAAAGATATTGATTTATTTGAAAGCCAATATCAGGTTCCAAATGGAGTTTCTTATAACTCTTATCTTATTATGGATGAAAAAATCGCGGTTATGGATACGGTAGATGCAAGAAGAACAGAGGAATGGCTTACTAATCTGGAAAAAGCATTAGCAGGAAAAACACCGGATTATTTGGTAGTTTCCCATATGGAACCGGACCATGCTTCTAATATTCAAAAGTTAGTAGAGAAATATCCGGATATGAAAGTAGTTGGAAATGCAAAAACATTTCCAATGATTAATCAGTTCTTTGATGTAGATTTATCCCAGCGTTCTGTTGTTGTAAAAGAAGGCGATACCTTAAGTCTTGGACAGCATGAATTGCAGTTCTTCATGGCACCAATGGTACACTGGCCGGAAGTTATGGTTACTTATGAAAAGAGCGAGAAAATTTTATTCTCAGCAGATGGATTCGGAAAATTCGGTGCACTTGATACAGAAGAAGACTGGGCATGTGAAGCAAGACGTTATTATTTCAATATTGTTGGAAAATACGGTGTACAGGTACAAGCCCTCTTGAAAAAGGCTGCAACATTAGATATAGCTATGATTTGTCCGTTGCATGGACCGATTTTAAAAGAAAATTTAGGATATTATATTGGAAAATATAATACCTGGAGCAGTTATGAACCGGAAGACGATGGTGTACTGGTAGCATATGCTTCGATTCATGGAAATACCAAAAAGGCAGCAGAAAAGATGAAGGAAATATTAGAAGCGAAAGGAGCTGCCAAGGTTGCAATTACAGACTTGTCAAGAGATGATATGGCAGAGGCAGTAGAAGATGCATTCCGTTATGATAAGGTGGTGCTTGCAGCAGCAACCTATGACGGCGGAGTATTCCCGTGTATGGAAGATTTTCTTCATCATTTAAAGAGCAAGAATTATCAAAAACGTAAGATTGCCCTGATTGAAAATGGTTCTTGGGGGCCAATGGCAGCAAAGACCATGAAGGGAATTTTAGAAGGAATGAAGGAAATTACAATTTGCGAGAAAACAGTTACCATTAAGTCCACCATGAAACCGGAAAATGTAACACAAATGGAAGAACTTGCAGAGGAATTACTGGAAAAGTAGGAAAAAGAAATGAATTTATTTGATATTGTGGGACCTGTAATGGTAGGTCCTTCCAGTTCCCATACAGCAGGTGCTGTGCGGATTGGATATATTGCACATTTGTTATTGAATGAAAAAGTACACAAGGCAGAGATTTACCTCCATGGCTCTTTTCTGGCAACAGGAAAGGGGCATGGAACAGATCGTGCCATTATTGCCGGACTATTGGGAATGCATCCGGAGGATGAACGAATTCCAAATAGTTTTCAGGTGGCAAAGGAATGCGGGATGGAGTTTACCGTTGCGGGAATTGAACTTCGGGATGCCCATCCTAATTCTGTCTTATTAAAACTTACCGGAGAACACGGAAGAGAATTGGAGGTTCAGGCAGCGTCTCTTGGTGGAGGTAGAATTAAGATATGCAAATTAGATGGATTAGAGGCGAATTTCTGTGGAGATTATCCTACATTGATTGTGCATAATCAAGACCAGCCGGGACATGTAGCAGAGGTTACTTCCATGTTGGCACATAAGTCTGTGAATATTGCTACCATGCAGTTGTATCGAGACAGAAGAGGCGGCAATGCAGTTATGATTATCGAATGTGATAAAGAATTGCCAAAAGAATCTATTGAATGGTTAGAAAAATTAGAAGGAATTCGAAAGGTCACATATTTGAGTTTGGTGGAAAATTATGAGTTTTAAATCTTTAAAAGAAATCGTGGATTGTGCCAATAAAGAAAAGAAGCCTTTTTGGCGAGTTATTTTAGAAGAGGATATGTCAGAACGTATGGTATCCGAAGAAGAATCTTTTGGAACGATGCAGGGAATGTACGATACTATGCGAATGGCGGATGCCTCGTATGATGAAAAATTGAAATCTGCCAGTGGTCTGGTAGGTGGCGATGGGAAGAAAATGAAAGAGGCAGTAGAGGCAGGAAAAACCATGGCGGGAGATTTCATCGGAGATGTTATGGTAAAAGCATTGAAAATGGGAGAATCCAATGCCTGTATGAAACGAATTGTTGCAGCACCCACAGCAGGCTCTTGTGGTGTTATGCCGGCAGTATTTTTAACCTATCAGGAAAAATATAAAGTGTCGGATGAAAAAATGATTGAGGCAATGTTTGTGGCTGCGGGTATCGGTGAAATAATCGCAGAGCGGGCTTTTATCGCAGGCGCAACAGGAGGCTGTCAGGCAGAGATAGGAAGTGCCAGTGCAATGGCAGCAGGTGGATTGGCTTATCTACAGGGTGGTGCCGAAGAAGAAATTGTACATGCGGCAGCAATGTCCTTGAAGAATCTGTTAGGATTGGTATGTGATCCGGTAGCGGGATTGGTAGAGGTTCCCTGTGTAAAGCGAAATGTGATAGGAGCAGTAAATGCGATTACCAGTGCGGATATGGCAATGGCTGGAATTGTCAGTCGCATTCCGCCGGATGAAGTAATTGACGCTATGCGCGCAGTAGGTATGGCATTGCCCGGAACGTTAAAAGAAACAGGAGAAGGCGGTTTGGCAGCAACACCTGCCGGAGAAGAAATCGCAAGAAGAATGTCAAAACAAAAGAAAAAAGTATATGAGGCCGAATCTTGAAAGAGATTTGGTCTTTTTCTATGAAAAAAAATTCTATGAAAAAAATTTATTATTTTGAAGACATTTATGGATAACTCTCGTTATAATAAATGAACAGATAGTAAAAAAGAAAGGAGGCGGATAAAAATTAACCAAGAAGAATATTTTGATTATCTGTTAGATACATATCAGAAATTAGTGTATTCTATATGTTTTAAATTTACAGGTAATCAGTTTGACGCAGAAGATTTGACTCAGGATACATTTTTATCCGTCTATAAAAATTTAGCTACATTTCAAAGGGATTATGAAAAGGCGTGGATTTGTAAGATTGCCACAAACAAAGGATTAGACTTTTGCAAGGCAGCAGGAAGAAGAAGTGAACCTACGGAAGATACTTATTTTGCAGAAGTAAAAGACAGCAGAGATGGACCGGAAGCGGCATACTTACAGGAAGAATCCAAAGAATATGTATTTACTATCTGTCAAAGCCTGAAAAGTCCATATAAAGAAGTAGCGACAGAACATTTTTACCGGGAAAAATCAGCAAAGGAAATAGCAGAAGAAACGGGAAAAGGAATAAAAACAGTACAAACCCAAATATATCGAGCGAAAGCGATGATTAAGAAGTTGATAGAAGGGAGGGCAACCAGAAGATGACAGAAGTAAACAAAGAACATATTACAAAAGAAATGTTTGAAAACTGGCAACAGGGAACGTTGAATAGTCAGGAAGAAGAAGCTTTTTTGTTACATACAGGAAAGTGCACCTATTGTGCAGAACAATTTGGAAACTGGATGGAACAGGACTTAATGGAACCACCTGCTTATTTAAAAGAAGAAATTATAAAGAGAACCAGACAGGTAGATGTACAGACGGTAGTCAAAGTAAAGCGGACGACAAAGAGAATGCAATTAATGATATATAGCCTGAAGGTAGGTCTTGCGGTTGTGGCTTCCATATTTTTATTAACCATAACAACAAACTTTCAAAATATGAAGTCGGTAGCACCACAGGAACAACCAAAACAGACAGAAAGTGTTCAGAGAAAGGAAAGTATTACAGATAGATTAAATCAAGGTAGTAGTTTTGTTAATGATGCATTAAATAGTATAACAAGCGGTTTCTTTCAGATAGAGCGAGAAACACCGGAAGAACAGAAATAGGAGGAATTGAGATGACAGGAAAGAAAAATGGATTTTTAGCATTTTGTTTTTCATTGATACCGGGAGTGGGAGAAATGTATATGGGATTTATGAAACAGGGATTAAGCATTATGGGAGCATTTTGGGGATTAATATTTGTAGCTTCCTATCTGCAAATCGATCAGGTGCTATTCGTATTACCGATATTATGGTGTTATAGTTTGTTCCATGTACACAACTTAAGAAGTTTGCCGGATGAGGAGTTTTATGCAGTAGAAGATGACTATCTGTTTCATATAGAGCAGGTATTTCAAAAAGAAAAGTGGGAAAAAAAGCAGAAAAATGTTGTTGCAGGGGTTTTGATTTTTGTAGGAGCAGCAGTATTGTGGAGACAGTTTTCTGATTATTTATATGATTTTCTACCGGAAGGAATTTGTCTGGAGGTTATCGAACAGGTTCCACAGATTGTAGTAGCAGTAATCTTGATTATAATAGGAATTATGATGATTCGTGGAAAAAAGGCAGCATTAGATAAAGATGAGGAAAAGGAGGAAAACTTATGAGAACCAGAAGAGTAGGAAGTATTACTTGTGGGAGTTTGTTAATCGTATTTGGAATGTTGTTTTTCGTGCATATGATTTTTCCATCCTTAAGTCTGGTAATCATTATGAAGCTATGGCCTGTAATTCTAATTGCATTGGGAATAGAAATGCTTGTGGCAAATATACGGCAATCTACCTGGGAGAAAGAGATTATCAAGTATGACAAAGGAGCCATTATTATTACATTTTTGCTGATATGCTTTTCTATGGGAATGGGAATTCTCCAAATGGGAATGGAATATTATGTGCAGCACGGGTATGTGTATCTTTCTTAAAATGAAATTAGTCGTGAGCGACACCGCTCGGGCGCGCAAGAGTCCGCTTGCCGGACTCTTTTGTGCTGCAATAGGAAATAAATTGTGCGTATTTCACAAAAAAACAATGAGTAAACTGTAAAAAAGAAACAAAGTCACAAAAGAAATACAAAATACTATTGATTTTTTCTGAAATAGGCACTATACTTATACTATCAAATGAAAACGTTACCGGAAACGCTTTCGGAATCGTTTTCAGAATATGATTCATATCATTATATTAGGAGGATGTATACTATGAAAAGAAAATTAGTATCACTTATGTTAGTGGCTGCTATGGCTGTATCAATGCTTGCAGGATGCGGTAATAGCAATGGGAAAACTAGTAATTCAGGTGGGAAAAAAGATGCAAGCAGCGAAGGAACCGTATACTTTTTGAATTTCAAGCCGGAACAGGCAGATCAGTGGAAGGAACTTGCTGAAAAGTACACAGACGAAACAGGAGTACCTGTAACTGTTGAAACAGCAGCTTCCGGAACTTATGAATCTACTTTGAAGTCTGAAATGGCAAAAGACGAAGCTCCTACATTATTCCAGGTAAATGGACCGGTTGGATTGGCTTCATGGAAAGATTACTGCTATGACTTAAAAGATAGCGATCTTTACAGCCAGTTAAAGAGTGATGATTTCGCATTAAAATCAGATGATGGACAGGTATTGGGAATTGCATACGTTATCGAAACATACGGAATCATTTACAACAAAGCGTTAGTAGCTGATTATTGTGCATTAGACGGAGCTAAAATTTCAGATGCTTCTGAAATTAATAGCTTTGATAAGTTAAAAGAAGTAGCTGATGATATGCAGGCTCGTAAGGATGAGTTAGGAATCAACGGAGCATTTACTTCCGCTGGTATGGATTCTTCCTCAGACTGGAGATTCAAAACTCATTTAGCAAACCTTCCAATCTACTATGAATACAAAGCAGATGGAATCGAATCTACCGATGCTATCAAAGGAACTTACCTTGATAACTACAAGAATATTTGGGATTTATATATCACAGATTCTACAATTGAACCAACAATGCTTTCTAGTGCAACCGGTGAAGATGCAGCAGCAGAATTTGCAATGGGTGAAGCTGTATTTTACCAGAATGGTACATGGGCATACAACGATATCAAAGACAACGAAGTAGCTGATGATGATATGGGAATGCTTCCAATTTATATTGGAATTGACGGTGAAGAGAATCAGGGACTTTGTACCGGATCTGAAAACTACTGGTGTGTAAACAAGAAAGCTTCGGAAGAAGATATTAAAGCTACATTAGATTTCATTAACTGGGTAATGACAAGTGATGAAGGATGTGAATTTGTAAGAGACGAATTACAGTTCGTAACACCTTTCAAATCTATGGATGATTACTTACCAGAGAACCCATTAGTAAAAGCTGCAAATGAATATGTAGATGATGGAAAAGAATCTGTTGCATGGTGCTTTACAACAATGCCATCTGAAGAGTGGAAGAATGGTGTAGGAAGTGCATTACTTGAATATGCACAGGGCACAGGCAATTGGGATGCAGTTAAAACCGCATTTGTTGACGGATGGGCTTCCGAATATGCAGCAGCAAACAAATAAGACGCAAATAGTTTAGCAGAATTTAAGTGAATAGGGCAGGTAATGCCTGCCCTATTTTTAATAGAAAGGAAGAAAGGTATGCAAAAATCAATAAAAAAATACTTTCCTATTTTTGCACTGCCAACTTTAGTAGCATTTACAATTGGATTTTTAGTTCCTTTTATTATGGGTATTTATTTATCGTTTTGTAAGTTTACAACGGTTACCGATGCGAAATTTGTAGGTATTAGTAATTATTTAAAAATATTTACGGATAAAAC
>ERZ1034984.822-NODE-822-length-32890-cov-23.732085_pt1 | contig 32890 bp, 23 predicted proteins | sample MGYA00520589_ERZ1034984 | MGnify/ENA primary metagenome ERZ1034984 (study PRJEB33766, sample SAMN09781790) | gut metagenome | biome: gut microbiome | host: Homo sapiens | place: Madagascar | study: EMG produced TPA metagenomics assembly of the PRJNA485056 data... | reverse complement strand
TTCCATGGGTTATACCCTAAGAGCAAACCACCCGCTATGCGGGTGGTCCTGATTTCTATGGGTTTGTGTGGCCTGTGCCTACACGTTCTTCAGCATGATGGTGTTCATGACGTCGGCGGCAAGCTCGCATGCGTCGCAGCAGGCTTCCATGCTGTCGAACAGGTTCGTCCATACGTACACGCGCATGGGGTTGTCATAATCTTTCACGTGTAGGTCGCGGATGACCTGGGTGTAGAGCTGGTCGGCCTGCTCCTCGAGGTCGTGGACCTTCACGATGAGGTTCACGAAGTTCTTCGACTTCTTGAAGTTGTGGAAGTCGCACATGGCGTTGTCGAGCGCCTCGCAGCTGCCCTGGATGAGCTTCGCGAACTCGATGGCCTGGTCGTGCATGAAGTGGATGTCGTACATGTAGAAGCGCAGCATGACGTCTTCGATGTCGTCGACGATGTCGTCGAGCGCCTGGCACATCTCGATGATGTCCTCGCGGTCGATGGGGGTGATGAAGTCGGTGGCGACCGTCTTGAAGATCTTGTGGTTGATCGTGTCGCCCTCGTGCTCGATCTCATGCGCCTTCTGCGTGTTCTCTTCGAGCGCGGATGCTTCCGTGAACTGCTCGATGGTTTCAACTAGCAACGCCGACTCGGCGACGGCCAGCTTCGAGTGCTGCTCGAATGCGCCGAAATAGTCGAACTTGTGCTTCCTGCCCATGGGGTCTCCTTCTAAGAACAAGTACCTACCACGTTCGCACGTGCGATTCCAAAGTGTAACGCAAGTTAACGTGCTGGAAACGGGGAATCCACGGTGGCGTTGCGAAAGACGCGAACCGTCAACATCCCGTTATATTGCAAGCCCCGTTTCCGCAACAGCTGGGGCGGATGCCCCAGCTGGCGGTGGGGGTGAGGCTGCCAGCTGGGCGCCCGGGGCCGTGGACGCTTTTGCCGGTGGAAGTCCTAACGGACGGGGCGGCTGTCAGTCGGGGCCGCGCACGCTTTCCCGATGGAACTCCCGGCAGACGCCCGGCGCGGCTTGTGGAGCCCTTACGTCTCGCTCTCGGGGCGCGGGGGCTGGTCGTCGCTTTCCGGATAGCAGCGGTTCTCGCCGTCGGTGCTGGTAACCCCGTTGCCCAAGGCGCTATCCGACGACGAGCCGTCGGCTGCGATGGGGGCCATGCTGCCGGTGGCGCTCGGAGAGGTGATAGGCGGCATGCTGCCGGTGACGCCCTTGGCGGTAACCGGGGGGATGGGGCCGGTCAGGCCGGTGGTCTGAGCCTGGAAGCCGGTGGGGCGGCGACGGGCGCGCACGCGGTTCGCCATGCGCTTGACCGGTTGGGCGACGGCCTGCGTGACCACGTCGGAGTAGTCACGCGCCGGGCGGGTTCGCCAGCCGAACGCCAGCGAGGCGTAGCGGATGCCCATGACCAGCACGACGCACGTGATGGCCGCATACTGGTCGAGCAGGTGGTTCTGCTTCATGACGGCGAAGGCAAGCGCTCCGATGAGCGCCGCGCTCACGTACACCGTGCCCGCTTGGAACGCCTCTGGTTCCCGGTTCATGCAGATGTCGCGCACGATGCCGCCGCCGTTTGCGGTGATGGTGCCCAGGATGACGGCGGGCACCAGGTCGAGGCCGGCGGAGAGCGCCTTGCCCGTGCCGATGATGGCCCACAGCGCCACCGACAGGTTGTCCAAGAAGTCCATGAACGGGTCGAAGTACGTCATGAGCTTGCCGAAGTAGAACGCCACGATGCCGGCTACGATGCAGGCAAGGATCAGGTTCGGCTTCTGGAAGGCGTAGATGCCGTAATCCTGCAGCAGGATGTCGCGCGTGATGCCGCCGGCAAGACCGACGACGATGGCGATGCAGCACACGCCGAAGATGTCGTATTTCGCCCGTACCGCGCTGAGCGCTCCGAAGATGGCGCCCGCAATGGTTGCGGCGAGCTCGAGCCAATAGGGGATAGCCAGGGCTACTTCCAGCATGAATACCCTTTCATATGGGAGTCGTTATATAAGATGAGGTTGCCGCCCGCATCGCTGCGGGCGGTCTGATGTTCGGATGTTCGGACGTCCAGGTTGCGCCGCGGGTGAGCAGGCGCCGGCGTGCGTGGCATGCGGACCGGCGACGTGCGAGCTGCCGGGTGCGCGGACCGTGCCGCGGGTGGATGTCTGCGTGCGGATCGCAACCGCTACTCTACCACCAGCACCTGGGCTTGCGTGGGGCGGCCGGAGAAGTCCAGCTCGCCGGTCAGCTCGCGTGTGCGTTCGACGGTGAAGCCCGGCTGATCGAACGCGGCGATCAGGTTCTTCGCCTTGTACTGCGCCTGATCGTAAAGATCCCAGAAGCCGGTGGTGCGCACGTCGCCGGTGAAGGGGTTGGTCCAGGCGTCGTGCTCGTGGTTGTCGAACACGCTTTCGGCGGCGGCCACCGGGCGATGGCTCATGGACTGGTAGAACGAATGCGGGCGCGCCAGGCGCTCGATGCGGCCGATGAGGTCGCGCTTGATGCCGGTGGGCGACCAGAACAGGCGCTGCACCAGGCGGAACCCGTGCACCGACAGGCGGAACAGGTTGTGCGGGATCACTTCGCCGTACACGTTCAGGGCCAGGTAGGCGTACATCTTCGACACGGCTCCGAGCACTGCCTCGCTTGCGTGCAGGATCTCGCGCGAGGGGTTGAACGCGGCCACGGTGTCGCCGCGCTTGGCGAACAGCACCATCTCGTCCAGCTCGCTTTCGATGACGCCGTGCACCTCGCTGCCGTCATCGCGCGTTAGGCCCGGCTCGCCTGCGTCACACAGCGCGTGCTCGTGGCAGTACACCAGCGGGTGCACGGTGGAATCGAGCGCGTAGTGACAGAGGAACCCCAGCGCATAGGCGCGTCCGAGCGGCTTCTCCTCGGGGTCCAGGACGCCGAGGGAATCCTTCAGCGCCGCCAGCAGCTCGGCGGGCTTTCGGCTGTGCATGGTGTTGCCCAGCTTGTGGTACGCCGTGGCGCGGAAGTCGGCCACTGCGTAGAACAGCGGGTCGGGGCCTTGGTTTCCCAGCAGGAACGCGTCGGCTTCGTCGCGCGATCCGCCGATGGTCTGGAACAGCGCGTCGTACACGTCGCGTCCGAAGAAATCATGGGTGATGATTGCTGGCATTCCGTATCCCCGTTTCTCGTGTGGCTGACATTCATTTTACGTGGACGATTATAGCCATCATATACAATGGTTTGCGCGCCGCTCGGCGGCGTTCAACGTACATGCACGATTCGGTGTTCGGAACCGCACGGGCCTGCGCGTCGGCGGGTTCCCGCGGACGGCGCGGGCCTTGCCGATAGCAAGGAGCAGCCATGGGATTGGGCCTTCGCAGCCTGTCGAAACGCGAGCGCAGCTGGGTTTTGTACGACGTGGGAAACTCCGCGTACGTCATGTTGGCGGCAACGCTCATCCCCATCTATTTCTCGGCCATCGCCGAACCTGGGTCGTCCGCCGTGGTGGCCTGGGGTTATGCGACCACGGTGGCCTCGCTGGCGCTTGCGCTGCTCATGCCGTTCCTGGGCAGCCTGGCCGATCTGAAGGGCAACAAGAAAAAGTTCCTTGCGGGCACCATCGGCACGGGCGCGGTGTCGCTCGCGGTCATGGGCGTGCCCGGCAACGCTATGGTGTTCCTAGTGATATACGTGTTCTCGTCGGTCATGCTCAACGCGTCGCTGGTGTTCTACGATGCGTTTTTGGTTGACGCCACCGAGCAAGATCGCTACGACGAGGTTTCGTCGCAGGGCTATGCGTGGGGCTACATCGGCTCGTGCATCCCGTTCATCGTGTGCCTGGTCATCGTGCTGTTCGGCAGCAGCTTCGGCATCGGGCAGCTTGACGGCATCCGCATCTCGTTCGTCATCACCGCGGTGTGGTGGCTGGTGTTTTCCGTGCCCGTGCTGCGCGACGTGCATCAGACGCACTTCAAGGCGCGCGAGGCGCATCTGTTCCGTCATACGCTCAAGGGCCTGGCGGGCACGTGCAAGAAGATCGCCCGCGACAAACGCCTGCTCATGTACATGCTGGCGTTCTTCTTCTACATCGACGGCGTGCATACCATCATCACCATGTCCACCAGCTACGGCACCGACCTGGGCATCGACTCCACGCAGCTGGTGCTCGCGCTTCTGGTGACGCAGTTCGTGGCGTTCCCGTCGGCCATCGCCTACGGGCATCTTGCCGGGCGCTTCGGCACCAAGCGCATGCTGCTGATTGCGGTGTTCGCATACTTCTGCATCACGCTGTTCGCCGCATTCTTCCTGCGCTCCGCCGCCGAGTTCTGGGTGCTGGCCGTGTGCGTGGGCCTGTTCCAAGGCGGCATCCAGGCGCTGTCGCGCAGCGAGTTCGGCAAGCTCATCCCGAAGGAGAACGCCAACGAGTACTACGGCTTCTTCGACATCTTCGGCAAGTACGCCACCATCATGGGCACGTTGCTCGTAAGCGTGTTCACCCAGCTCACGGGCTCAAGCAGCTACGGCGTCCTCAGCGTGGCCGTGCTGTTCATCGTAGGCTTCATCCTGCTCTGGAAGATGCCCGAGAAGGCCGCCCGCTAGCAAGCGGTGAGCGTGCGCGGGCGCGTGGGGCGAGGGCGTTGCCCCGTGCCTGCAGGCGCCTGCTGCTCGGTCGCTGCAGTTGCCGCCCGCTAGCCACCCTTGCAGCTCGCCCTCTCGCCTGGGCGTTTTGCCGAGGATGCCGGGGCCGGCCTTCTCGTTGGGAAGGGTTTCGCGAAAATATGGCTGAGATTGCGAGTTTTCCGAATCTTAGGCACCGCTTACTCGCTTCGCGCTGATGGTGGGAAACGAGTGACCTGGGGAAACGCAGGGAAGTGACGTCGTCGTTCGTTTTCGCGCTCGGAATTCTTGGTGAATCTCGTCATCAAATTCGGAAAACTCGCAATCTGTGACACGAAACGCCAAAAACCTTCCCTAGCGGTAGGCGCGAGTTCGGCTTCGACTGCTTGCGAGGGGGGCGCAACGGGCCTTCGCTGATTGCGCGAAGGGGAGGCGAGTCCGCTGTCGCTTTCTTCTCTATCGCTTTTATATCTCCGGGCCGCCGTTTGGCCGAAGGTGCGCATTCGTGAAGACGGGATTATTCGTGCATTGTTTTCGGCTATTTCCTTCGGAAACCCTTCCGTCGCCCTCATATCTCTGGTTCATCGCGCAGTCGAAGGTGCACATTTGCGAACTCGTGACCATCCGTGCGCTTTCTTCGCTTTCTCCTTGGTGGCCCTCCCATCGCGCTCATATCCCCAGGTCATTGCGCAGTTGAAGATGCGCTTTCGTGAAATCGGGGTCTTTGTAGCGTAGCCTGTGGTTTGCTAGAGCGGCCAGCTGCTTCGCAAGTTCGTTGAACGCCCCGCTATTGCGCACCTGCTCCGAAGCGACGTTGACGGACGTGATCCCCATGGCCTCGAGCGCGGCTCTTCGGCGGCTATCGAGCAGCATTTTCTCCTCGTGTGCGTGGAACGCGTTGCTGTCGTATTCGACGTCGAGTTTCAGCTCCGGCCAATACAAATCAAGCACGTACCGCTTTCTCGCTCCAAGATGTTTCGGTAAGTCAACGACATAATTAAGTTTCGGTGCCGGGAACCCGTAACCGCCGTGGCGATAGGGAAGCGAAAGCATCATGGCGAGCTGTGTTTCGCGAGGCGATGCCGACCCGTCGATGACATGCCGTATCGCGCGCTGTGCGGCTTGCTTGCCTTGGAAGCTGGCCGACTTCTCGATGAAGCCGGATATCCTCGCGACGTTTGTCAACGGAATGGCCTGGTAGGAGGTTTCCTCTTGGCCGAAGGAGGAGTACGTCCCGCAAAGCTCGAATCCGAGCATGACCAGCCGCGTGAAGCTAAGCTGCTTCGCCATCTGGACAAACGCCAGCTCCGGCGAGGCCGCGGCGTACTCCGGCCCTATGCGCACGAGCGAGCTCGGCGGCAGCGCGGCGGTTCGCAGGTGCGTGACGACTGACGCGCTTTCCGTGCGGGCGCGTTTGTCGGTGATCATGACATGCAAGGGAGCCGTGCATTCCGGTGGCGCATCGTGCAGCCGGGCAGGGGGTTTGACGGATGCCGATTCCAGCGCCAGCTTCGTATCCGCCCAGCGGGTTTTCGCCGTCCCCAGGAGCTGCTCCCGGCTTTTGCGCGAGCACCGTGCAAAAGACCAGTATTGCAGCGCGCTCAATCCGTGAAGCGTTACGAGCCTACGAGCGCCCGTGCCCTTCGTCGCCATTGCGCCCCTTTCCATTCTCGTCCCGTCGAAGTTTCGCTTCTGCCCTTTGAGCTCCCGTTCTTGCGTTTCGGGTTTCCGCTTCCGTCCCTTCGAGTCCGTGAACCATATCCCTCGGACATGCTCGCGTCGATGGATCGGTCGTTCTTGGCACCGATCCGTAACGCGCGGCGGCGCAAACCCCTTCGTTGTCTTCGCTGATGCCTCCGATTGCGAAGATACGGTGAAGAGACGTCCGAATGCGTAGCGGCGTTTCCCGGGAAAGCGCATTGGCGTGCGGCTGGGCATCCCGAGGCAAGGCGAATCGGGTTTTCCGGGGAAGCGCGGCGGCGCGCGGCTGGCATCACGGGATATAGAACACCCCGGGTCTTTCATGGAGGAGTTCGGTTGCTTTTCGGGGCGTGCATGTTTCGGCTCGAGATGCCTCGGTTTTCTAGGGCACGACAATATCTGCGGTGGGATCTCGTTGACCGCGCAAGCTGGAGAGATTGCGTTGTTCGGGATATGGGGGGTGGGGTTGAGTTTGGGGATGTTTGTGGCCTTCCCGAAATGCGGAAAGGCGCTTTGTCATGAAGCCTTATCGGTAACGCGGGCCGGCGAGTGCGCGGTGGGGGGCGATGCGGACAGGTGTTCCGACATGAGATCTTGCGGGGATGCGGCAGGCTTTGTCGGACGGTGCGGCAACGTTTCTTGGGGGCTTCAATCTCGGGAGACCTGCGGTTTCTTCGCGTGCGGTTGGAGTGCGATGGGGCCTGATGCTCTTGCGATGCACGGTTCTTCGGCTTCGCGAAAAGAGCGTGCTGCTAAGTACGCCCGGGCTGTGAGGAAGGAAAGTCGTTGCGACGTGTGGCCATCTGACTTGGGAAGGAGAGGTGCATCGACGTGCGGCTTCCTTTGTCTTCGGGGAAGGAAATCGGCCGATTGTGTCTCAAAATGCGAGTTTTCCGAATTTTTGCAGATGGGTTAGCGGGGGTTTGGGTGCCTCTTTGTGGACGTCGCCGAAAGCCGCGAAGATCATGCCTGGTGAGGGCGTCGTCGCTTTGGGCCCTATTGAGATTCACCGATTTGCCCCAAAGCTAACTTTCGGAAAACAAGCGATTCGAGCCGTGAAACGCGAAAAACCTTCCTTGTGAACGTTTCGCGGCCCGCGCAGAGCGTGCGTTGGTCCTCGTTGAGCGCGCATCGGTCGGCGTTGGGGGATCAGTTAACCCTCTCCGAGCGTGATTCGGCTTGCGCCGAGCGCATATTGCCCCGCATCGAGCGCATGTTGACTTGTACAGTTGCTTGGGATGGCGAAAGGAGCTCTTCTGCCCTGCTTGCGACGACTCGGCATGGACGGAGCTCTCGCCAACATGCTCGCTACGGCTCGAAACCAAAGGGAAGCTGTTGCCGGCGCTCTCTCGGACATTTGACGACGGCGGGCTTTTGGTGCGGAATCGGGCGGAGTGCCTGCTGGCGGACAGGTACAGGGGGTCGGGGATTCTGCCGCCCGCTAGCCTTCCCCTCGCAGCTCGTCCTTTCGCCTGGTCCTCCCGTCGCTTGTGTCGCGCTTGCCGCCCTTTCGTGTGTTACTGTGGCGGTTGCGGTTTTTTCCGCATATGATGATTTTTTTTCGGTCGCTCGTGCGCTTGCGCGGGCGGCCGCCGCGCTGTGGGGGTGCGGAAGGAAGAGGGGGCGCCGCAACGCGCGCATCCGGAAAGGGAAAGGGCGGAATGGAAGCGGCTATCGAGCGTTTCTTCAAGATAGGCGAGCGCGGCAGCTCGCTGGGCACGGAGGTGATGGCGGGTCTGACCACCTTCCTGACCATGGCCTATATCGTGGCGGTCAACCCCGCCATGATGGAGGCGGCGGGCATCCCGTTCAACGCCGCGCTTACGGCTACGTGCTTCGGCGCCGCCGTCATGACGGCGGCCATGGGCCTGATCGCCAACCGTCCCATCGCGCTGGCGTCGGGTATGGGCATCAACGCCATCGTGGCCTTCACGCTGTGCGGGTCGATGGGGCTCGACTGGCGCATCGCCATGGGCGTGGTGTTCTTGGAAGGCGTCATCATCCTGGTGCTGGTCATGCTGGGCTTGCGTGAGGCGGTTATGGATGCCATCCCCGTGGCGCTGCGCCAGGCCATCGGTATCGGCATCAGCTTGTTCGTGGCGTTCATCGGCCTGAAGGGCGGCGGCATCCTGGCGCCCGACTCCTCCACGCTCGTCACCATGGGCAGCCTGACCGAGCCTACGGCCATAGTGTCCGTGGTGTCTATCGCCCTTGCCATCATATTGACGGTGCGCGGCACGAAGGGCGGCCTGCTCATCTCCATTGTGGTGGCCACCATCGTGGGCATCCCGCTCGGCGTCACGACGCTGCCCACCGAGTTCGATTTCGTTCCCGACTTCAGCGCGCTGTGCGCCCCGTTCCAAGAGCTGCCCGACGGCAGCGGCCTGGCCATTGCGCAGGTGTTCGTGCAGCCCGTGCTGCTCATGTTCGTGTTCAGCCTGCTCATGAGCGACTTCTTCGACACCATGGGCACGATGATGGCGGTGGGCCAGCAGGGCGGCTTCGTCGACGAGGACGGCAACGTGGAGAACACGCGCGAGATCCTCATGGTCGACTCCGTGGGCGCCATCGTCGGCGGCTTCGTCGGCGCAAGCTCCATCACCTCGTTCGCCGAGTCCACCTCGGGCGCGGCGGCGGGCGCGCGCACGGGCCTGTCCAACATCGTGATCGCCCTGGCGTTTTTCGTCTGCGCGTTTTTGGCTCCCATCATCGGCATGGTGTCGAGCTCGGCCACCTGCGGCGCGTTGGTGGTCGTGGGTTACCTTATGATGAGCGACATCGGCAAGATCGATTGGGGGAGCCTCGAGGCGGCCATCCCCGCGTTCGTCACCATCATGGGCATCCCGTTCACCTATTCCATCACCAACGGCATCGGCTTCGGCTTCATCACCTACGTGGTGGTGAAGGTGACGCAGGGCCATTGGCGCGACGTCAAGCCGCTCATGTGGATCGTGTCCGCGGCATTCCTGTTCACGTTCGTCGCGTTCTCGTAGCGGATGGGTATTGCCCCCCGCTATCCCGCAAACCGATAGCGCGCTGCCGTTCGGCCCGATATCGCCAGCTCGTCCATACGTTCGCTGTGAAAAAACAACCTCGCAACCATCGTTTGACGCGGTGGTTATAAGGTTGTTTGCTATAGTGGCAAACAATCGAAACCCCGTCCGAAAAAGGAAACGCATGTCGCTAATCGTATGCAAATTCGGGGGCACGTCCGTTGCAAGCCCCGAGCGCATCCAAATGGTTGCGAAGAAGCTGATCGCGAAGAAGCAGGCCGGCCACGACGTGGTGGCCGTGGTGTCTGCCATGGGCAAAACCACCGACGAGCTGGTGGGCCTGGCTGCCGCGCTCAACGACAATCCGCCGGCGCGCGAGATGGACCGTCTACTGTCTACGGGCGAGCAGGTGTCCATGTCTCTTCTGGCCATGGCCATCGAAGCGCGCGGCTACAAGGCCATGAGCTTCACCGGCCGTCAGGCTGGCATTGAGACCGACAAGTTCCACAACAAGGCGAAGATCGTCATGGTGCACAGCGAGCGCGTGCGCGATGCGCTCGAGCGCGGCGCCATCGCCGTCGTCGCCGGCTTCCAGGGCGTCGACGCCGACGGCGACATCACCACGCTCGGTCGCGGCGGCTCCGACACCACGGCGGTGGCCGTGGCGCACGGCCTGAACGCCGACGTGTGCGAGATCTACTCCGATGTGGACGGCGTCTACACCGCCGACCCGCGCATCTGCCCGCGTGCGAAGAAGCTCGACGTCATCAACTACGACGACATGCTGGAGCTTTCCGGCTCCGGCGCCGGCGTCCTGCAGATGCGCGCCGTCGAGTTCGCCCGCAAGTACAACGTGGTCATCCATTCCCGCTCGGCGTTCTCCGACGCCGAGGGCACCTATGTCAAGGAGGAAACCGACATGATGGAGGAAGCCGTCATCACCGGCATCGCACACGACACGTCGGAAGTGAAGGTCACCATCCGCGGCGTGCCCGACATGTCCGGCGTCGCCGCCAAGCTGTTCAGCGCCTTGGCGGGCAACCAGGTGAGCGTGGACATGATTATCCAGAACGTGTCCGAGGACGGCATCACCGACATCAGCTTCACCTGCCCGGGCGCCGACGAGAAGCGCGCCTGCGAGACGGTGGAGCGCATCCTTCCCGACGTCAACGCGCGTGAATACGTGGTCGACGAGGATATCGCCAAGGTCAGCATCGTGGGCACGGGCATGAAGTCCAGCCCCGGCATCGCCGCCAAGGCGTTCCAGACCCTCGGCGAGAACAACATCAACATCCTGGCCATCTCCACGTCGCCCATCCGCCTGTCCGTGGTGGTCGACGGCGCCCAGACCGCTGCCGCGGTGCGCTGCCTGCACACGGCCTTCGGTCTGGACTCCGACAGCGTGTTCGAGGAGACGCAGCTGTCCGCGGAGGAGATCGCCGCGAAGATGAACAAGGGCAGGTAGGTGTAGCTCCGCCTGCCTGGCGGCAGCCGGACTGCTCGACGTTGCGGCCGCCTGCGGCACCCCGCCTTCGCACGAGCCTAAGGGCTTACGTACCAAAGGCCGCCATACGGCGAACGGACCGCTTGGAGCCGCGGGGGCGAGAAGCATCCCGCGGCTCCTTTCCCATTGCGCGCAGGCAGGTGCCGGCGCGCATCCCCCAAGGCAATATGGGGCGCAAAAGCACCCATCTTGACGATATATCAACCCGGAACGTGAACGAGGAGGACCTCATGGCTTGGACGAAAGTTATGCCGGCTAACCCGGTGGTTGCGGTTTGCGGCGCTACGGGCGCCGTCGGCAACGAGTTCTTGAATGTGCTGCACGACCTGGATTTCCCCGCGTCGAAGGTCATCGCGCTGGCTTCCGCGCGTTCCGCCGGTAAGAAGCTGCCGTTCAAGGGCTGCGGCCAGGTTCCCGCAGGCGAGCTGACCGTGCAGGAGATGACCCCCGAGTCGTTCGAGGGCGTCGACATTGCGCTGTTCTCCGCCGGCGGCTCCGTGTCGAAGGCCATGCGCGAGGCCGTGGTCTCCCATGGCGCCGTCATGATCGACAACTCCAGCGCGTTCCGCATGGACGAGGATGTGCCGCTGGTGGTGCCCGAGGTGAACCCCGGCGACGTGAGCTGGCACAACGGCGTTATCGCCAACCCGAACTGCTCCACCATCCAGATGGTGGTGGCCCTAAAGCCGCTGTACAACCTGGCGCGCATCAGCCGCGTGGTGGTGTCCACGTACCAGGCCGCATCCGGCGCCGGTGCGCCGGCCATGGCCGAGCTGTACGACCAGACGCGCGAGTTCCTGGACGGTAAGCCCGAGGACGAGCTGACCATCAGCGCGTTTGCGCATCGCATCGCGTTCAACACCATCCCGCACATCGACGTGTTCCTGGACGACGATTCCACGAAGGAAGAGTGGAAGATGGTCGCGGAAACGAAGAAGATCATGGGCGACGAGGGCGTGCAGGTGGCCGCCACCTGCGTGCGCGTGCCCGTGCTGCGCTGCCACGGCGAGTCCATCAACGTCGAGTTCGTCGGCGACGTGCCGCCCGAGGCTGCTCGCGAGGCGCTTGCCGCCGCGCCGGGCGTCACCGTCATGGACGACCCCGCCAACGACGTGTATCCCATGCCGGGCCTGCTGGCCGGCACGAACGACACCTACGTCGGCCGTATCCGCCGCGACCCCACGGTCAAGCACGGCCTGGCCATGTGGGTCGTCGCCGACCAGATCCGCAAGGGCGCTGCGCTCAACGCCGTGCAGATCGCCCAGCTGCTGCTTCCGCAGGAGTAGGGAACTGGCGAAGGGCGCGCCCGAAAAGGTTCGCCCGAACAGCTTATGAAACGTGAACGGGGAGCTGCGGCACGGAGCCGCAGCTCCCCGTGTTTTTGGGCGGGGTGTTCTTGCTGTTCGTCTTTTGAATCGGCGACGCGCTCCCTTCGGCTCTCCGATGAGAGGGTGAAACTTCGCGAAAGGCGCTTTCGCGGTGCTGATGGGACCCTGCTGTTCCGCCGCCGCAAAACCACCGCGGGCGCTCGCAAGGCGTGGGAGGTCGAGCGCCTGTGGGCGATATTCCGGTGGGGCGGCGCGTTTGCCTGCGGGGTTGACGAGGTCTTTCGCTATAATGGGCCGCATGACTAAGAAACCGAAAAAGATACGCTTGGATGAGCTGCTGGTCGAGCAGGGGGTGTTCCCCGACGCCGGCACCGTGCTGCGCGCCGTTTTGGCGCACGAGGTGAAGGTGGACGACGTGTACGTCACCAGCGCCGCCATCAAGGTTGCGCCCGACGCCGACATCGTGGTGAAGGGCCGCAAGAAGTTCGTCTCGCGCGGCGGGCATAAGCTGCAGGGCGCGCTCGATGCGTTCGGACAGGACGTCTCGGGCATGCGGTGCATGGATATCGGCAGCTCGACGGGCGGATTCTCCGATTGCCTTCTGCAGGCAGGCGCCGGCAGCGTGGCGTGCGTGGACGTGAACTACGGGCAGCTGGCGTGGAAGCTGCGCCAAGACCCGCGCGTGGCGGTGTTCGAGCGCACCAACATCAAGCTGGCAGACCCCGCCGAGCTGGGCGCGCCGTTCGACCTGCTGGTGGCTGACCTCAGCTTCATCGGCTTGGCGGCCCTGGCGCCCACGTTCGCGCGGTTCGCGCAGGCGGGCACTATCTTCATCGGCCTGATCAAGCCCCAGTTCGAAAGCCAGCACGACGAAACCGACCACGGCATCGTGCGCGACGAGGCGGTTCGCCTGCGCACGGTCGACGAGGTGCGCGCGGCCCTGGAAGCTGCCGGCTTCGAATGCACGGGCGTCACCGAAAGCCCCATCACCGGCCACGAAGGCAACGTGGAATACCTGGTGCGGGCAGTTTTTCAGGGGTAGCGATCCCTGTTACACGCGGTAGACGGCGATGCCCGTGAAGTTGAATATGCGCCTGCCGTTGCCGCGTACCGCCACATATGCGCGGCCGGTCGTCCCGTCGTTGTTCACGATGGGCGCATAGTATTCGTGGCGATAGAGATGCGACGGATGCATCATCTGACGTTCGTCGATAAGCGGCAGCTGATAGGCGACGAAGGGAGCGCCCGTGTTGCGCGGCGCGGCAAGGTTGCCCTCGCCTTCGCCGAACAGGATGTCCGTGAGCGTCTTCTTCTTGTCGTAGTCAAGGTGCATGTTGACCAGCTGGTCTTGCGTGAGAACGCAATGACCTGCGGAATCTTTCATGAGCTGCTTTTGCGTCATACCGCCGTCCTTGGTCGTGTGCACGTTCGCGGCGTTGGCGGCGATCTGCACCTGATGCCCCGGCACCTGGTAGTAGCGGATGTTGTCGGCCCGCTTCACCAGCTTTTGCGCGGTGGCCATCGCCGCAACTTCGTTGGAGACGCCCGTCGCGGCGCCGTCGGCATCGTCGTCTTCGGCAAGCAAGGTCAGCGCCGACTGGGGCAGGGTGGCGGTTCCGAACAGACCCTTCCAAAAGCCCAGCCACTCGGCAAGCTCGGTCTTTTTCTCGGGGTCGTCTTTGATGACAAGGTAGTGCTCGTTGAGGCAGAACGTCGAGTAGTTGATGAGCGCCATGAAATTCGACAGCACCGAGCTTTGGAAGTTGGCGCGCATCTCGTATCCGTGGTGCTCCCATTTGTAGCTCAGCACCATGAGCTCGTCGAACGCGCCGAACAGGTTCTTGTTCGTGCCGGTGTAGCACTGCATGATCTCGTTGCCCAGGACGCCGGCCATGTCGTAAACGTATCTGCCGCACACCTGGTAGCGGGGGTTCGAGTACAGGTTCTCGGCGAACTCCTTGCGGCGGGCTTCCTTCTCTTCCCCGTCGGGCAGCGCGTCGATGGATTCCGTCATGCTGCTGAGCTTCGAGAGGTCCCATCGCATCTGGGCGGAGAACTTGCTAAGGTAGTTGTTCACCTGCAGGTAACAGGCCTGCTTGTCGAATTGGGCTATGACCTGCGCGATCTCGCGCTCGATGTCGTCGAGCTGCCCTTGGATCTCGGTAAGCTTCGAGATGATTTGCGCCGATTCGTCGTCGCCGCCGAACACCAGCTCGAGCAGCGACGAGCTCCCGTACTCGAAGGCGCGCCCCGCCGTCTGCTCGCCGATGAATTTCAGGCCGGCGATCAGCAGGTCGATGGCCTCGATCGCGACGTCGGCCTCGGGGGCGGGGTCTTCCGCGCCTAGCGCGGCCACATCTTGTTGGAAATCCTCGGCCGGCTGATCGTCGGATGACATGTCGGGCTCGCCGTCGGTTTCCAGGGGTTCCCCGGGCGTGAAGGACAGCAGGTTCTCGTCGTTGTCGTCGTCGGCCGTATCCTCCGTGTCGATGACGACGTCGCTCGCGGCCTCGTCAGCGTAGACGGTTTGAGGGGCGAAGGGGTTGGCGAAGGCAGCGGCGGTGCTGGCAGCGGTTGCGGAAGCGGCGCCGCTGCCAGCGGGCGCCTTCGCCTGCTGGACGGTTGCGGTGCCGGCCAGGGCGGCGACGGCGTCCTCCCAGGCCGCATCGTCGTTCGCGGCCTCGAGCAGCGTGCCGTGGCGCTGCTCGGCGACGCCTTCGTCGCCGGTGATAGTCACGCGCGCGCCGCCGGCTCCTTCGCCGGACACCTGGGCCTCGAAGGGCGCGTCGACGTCGCCCACGGAGCTGTTCGCGTTGATGACTAGGTCGGCGCACGAATCACCCAGCGTTGCCTGCCCGATGCGCGCGCCGTCATGCGCGACGGCGTCGCTTTTGCCGACGACGATGAGGTGGTCGACCGACCCTTCGATATCGGCGGTTTTGATCGAGCCGAGGCTCAAAACGCCGATCGCCGCGTCAGGTTGGATGGAAACGACGCCGTCGGAGTTCACGCCGTCGACGTTGAGCATGCGCAGCGTTCCCGTCACGACGACCGGGGACCCGAGCGGCGCCAGCGTCGTACAGCAGGGGTCGGGGTTTTCGCCGTCGCGATAGCAGAGCGCTATGGTCCCGTCGGCAAGGTTCGGGACCAGGGAAAGCGCCGCGCCCGAGAACGCGGTTCCCGCAGCGTTGCCGTTGATGAAGAAACGCTGGTCCTCGACGTGAAGGGTGACCTGGTCGGACTCGTTTGAGGAAGCGCCGCCTCCGTTGTTGTCCGCGCTGCATCCGAGCGAGGCGACGCTCGTGAAACCGAGCGCGCACGAGCCGATGAGCACGGCGGACGTTTTGATCATGGTGCGGCGGGTGAGGCCGTTTCTGGCGGGTCGAGCGTCGAAGCTTGTCATAGGGGCTCCTCCCCGAAGGTGAAAACGTTGCGCACATGATATGACACGCGCGATCGTTTTCGGAAGGGGGATGCCCGCCTTTTTCGGCGGCGTGCGGCTGCTGGGCGGGTGCGCGAATCCGGGGCGTTGCCCTTGCCTGTTCGTTCGCGTCCCCCGGCGGCGGACGGCGGGGATGGCGGCGTCGTGTTTCCGGTTTCGAACGATGTTGTTTCCAGCTGGTTAAGCGCGGTGGCGGAAATAATCGCGTAACACGCGGCCTGCACACTGGATGCGGGCCGCTTCTGTTCTCCGGCGGCCTTATCATCACAGACGAAGGACCGCATATGAACGCTGAACTTACCGAACAAGCCGAGGCAGCCCGCGAAACGGGGGCGGCCGCTGGCTTCACCGGCGCGCAATGCGCGAACGAAACGGCTGGTTGCGCGCATGCCGCACCCGCGGCAACCGCAGCGCGCAAGCCCGGCCTGTACCGATCCAGCTACGAACACGACGCGTGCGGCATCGGCGCCCTGGCCCATCTGAAGGGGCAGCGCAGCCATGCCATGCTCGACGACGCGCTTTCTGTGCTCGTGAACCTCGAACATCGCGGCGGCACCGGCTTGGAGCGCAACACCGGCGACGGCGCCGGCGTGCTGTTCCAGATTCCGCACCGCTTCTTCCGCAAGGAAGCCCAGAAGGAAGGCCAGCTGCTGCCCGACGAGGGCGATTACGGCGTGGCCATGCTCTTCCTCCCGCACGACGACCCTACGGGCGTGCGCGACGCGAAGCGCACGTTCGAGGAGGGGTGCGCGAAGTGCGGCATCCCGCTGATGTTCTGGCGCGAGGTGCCGGTCGACCCGCACGACCTCGGTTCCACCGCGCAGGCGTGCATGCCCACCATCCTGCAGGCGTTCCTGCGCCGTCCCGCCGACGTTGACGCAGGTCAGGCGTTCGAGCGCAAGCTGTACGTGTGCCGCCGCACCATCGAGCGCGCCGCCGATGCCAACCCGGCGCTTGCGGGCAAGATCTTCTACGTGTGCTCCATGTCCTCCCGCACCATCGTGTACAAGGGCATGTTGGTGGCCACGCAGATGCGCCGCTTCTTCATCGACCTCAACGACGCGGCGGTGGAGACCAGCCTGGCGCTCGTGCATTCGCGCTATTCCACGAACACCACGCCTAGCTGGGAGCGCGCGCATCCGAACCGCTACATCATCCACAACGGCGAGATCAACACGCTGCGCGGCAACATCAGCTGGACGCGCGCCCGCGAGCCGAAGCTGTACAGCCCGGCGCTGGGCGATGACCTGCGGCAGGTGCTTCCCATCATCAACCGCGAGGGCTCGGACTCGGCCATTCTGGACAACGTGCTGGAGTTCCTTACCATGAACGGCCGCCCGCTCGACCGCGCCGTCACCATGATGATCCCCGAGCCGTGGGACCATAACGACCGCATCTCCGACAAGCGCCGCGCCTATGACGCGTACCAGTCCATGCTCATGGAGCCGTGGGACGGCCCGGCGGCCATCGCGTTCACCGACGGCCGCATGCTCGGCGCCGCGCTCGACCGCAACGGCCTGCGTCCGGCGCGCTACTACGTCACCCGCGACGACTGGCTGATCCTGTCGTCGGAGGTGGGCACCATCGACGTCGACCCGGCCAACGTGCTGCAGGCCGGCTGTCTGGGCCCCGGCGAGATGCTGGAGGTCGACCCGGGTCAGGGCCGCGTCATCTGGAACGACGAGATCCGCAACCGCTACGCCAACGAGAAGCCGTACCGCGATTGGCTGGACGAGGAAACGCTGGCGGTCGACGACCTGGAGGCCCCGGCGCCCGGCAAGCTGCCCGTCGAGCGCGACGCGAACGTGGGCTTCACGCGCCGTTTGGCGAAGCTGGGCTACCATTACGACGACGTGCAGGAGCTGGTGCGCCCCATGGCCGAGCAGGGCAAGGTGCCGCTGGCGTCCATGGGAACCGATGCCCCGCTGGCGTGCCTGTCGAAGCGCCAGCGCAGCTTCTTCGACTACTTCAACCAGCTGTTCGCCCAGGTCACGAACCCGCCGATCGACGCTCTGCGTGAAAGCTTCGTTACCAGCAGCGTGCTCTACGTCGGCAACCACGGCAACATGCTCGAGGACTGCCGCGACACGTGCCGCCTGGTGCGCCTGGAAAGCCCCATGCTCACGCATGACGAGTTCGACCGTCTGTGCGCCATCGACCGTGTCGGCTTCAAGACGCAGCGCTTCGTGTGCGCCTACGACCGCGACGCCGCCGAGGGCGCGCTCGAGGCGGCGCTCGACGAGCTATGCGTCGACGTCGAACAGGCGGTGCGCGATGGTGTGAACCTGGTCGTGCTGACCGACCGCACGGCGGAAGGCGAAGTTCCCATCCCCAGCCTGCTGTCGCTGGCGGCGGTGCACAACCACCTGATCGCCGTGGGCTTGCGCACCGACGCCGACCTGATCGTCGAGACCGGCGACGCGATGCGCGCGCACGATTTCGCCTGCTTGGTGGGCTATTCTGCGTCAGGTATCTACCCGTATGCGGCCCACGAGTGCATTCGCGACCTGTGCGAGCGCGGTGAGATCTCCATCCCCGGCGACCAGGCTGTGGCCAACTACGACCGTGCCGTCGTGGCCGGCATCACCTCCATCATGTCGAAGATGGGCATCTCCACGATGCAGGGCTACCACAGCGCGCAGATCTTCGAGATCTTGGGCCTGGACGATTCCCTGGTGGAGAAGTACTTCACGCACACCTCCACGCGCATCGGCGGCCTGGACGCCACTGGCGTGCAGCGCGAGCTCAACGAGCGCTACGACAGCGCTCTGGCCTTGGAGAAGAGTCCCTCGCCCGAGCAACTTCCCACGCTCGGCGTCACCGCGTGGCGCCCGCTTGGCGGCGAAGAGCACCTGATCAACCCACAAACCATCTACCTGCTGCAACGCGCGTGCCGCGAGGGCGACTACGAGATGTTCCGCGAGTACAGCGCCGCATGCCACGTGCCCGGCCGCGCGGTCACGCTGCGCGACCTCATGGACTTCGCGCCGACGCGCCAGCCGGTGCCGCTGGACGAGGTCGAACCCGCGAGCGAGATCGTCAAGCGCTTCAACACCGGCGCCATGAGCTACGGCTCCATCTCCAAGGAAGCGCACGAGTGCCTGGCAATCGCCATGAACCGCCTTGGTGGGCGCAGCAACACCGGCGAGGGCGGCGAGGACCCGGCGCGCGAGACGCCGCTGGTAAACGGCGACAGCAAGTGCAGCGCCATCAAGCAGGTGGCGTCGGGCCGCTTCGGCGTGACCAGCCGTTACCTGTCGAGCGCCATCGAGATCCAGATCAAGATGGCCCAGGGCGCAAAACCCGGCGAAGGCGGCCACTTGCCCGGCAAGAAGGTGTACCCGTGGATCGCGGAAGTGCGCCGCTCCACGCCGGGCGTCGGCCTGATCTCGCCGCCGCCGCACCATGACATCTACTCCATCGAGGACCTGGCGGAGCTCATCTTCGACCTGAAAAATGCCAACCCCGATGCGCGCGTTTCGGTGAAGCTGTGCGCGCTGGCGGGTGTGGGCACCATCGCCACCGGCGTGGCGAAGGGCGGTGCGGACAAGATCACCATCTCCGGCCACAACGGCGGCACGGGCGCGGCCCCGCGCGACTCCATCTACCATGCGGGCATCCCGTTCGAGATCGGCCTGGCGGAAACCCAGCAGACGCTTCTGCGCAACGGCCTGCGCAGCCGTGTGGTGGTGGAAACCGACGGCAAGCTCATGTGCGGCCGCGACGTGGCCATGGCGGCCCTGCTCGGTGCCGAGGAGTTCGGCTTCGCCACCATGCCGCTGGTGGCCATGGGCTGCATGATGCAGCGCGATTGCCAGCAGGACACCTGCCCGGTGGGCATCGCCACGCAGAACTGCAAGCTGCGCGGCTGCTTCGCCGGCAAGCCCGAATACGTGGTGAACTTCATGACGTTCGTGGCCGAGGAGCTGCGCGAGATCATGGCCGAGCTGGGCTTTCGTACCGTCGACGAGATGGTCGGCCACCCCGAGTGCCTGCGCCAGGTGGAGGTGTCCGGCAACTGGAAGGCCAACGAGATGGACCTGTCCGACATGCTGGCGCCCGCGACCTGCGAGTTCGGCCGCGCCATCCCCGGCGCGGATGGTCGCCACTTCCTGCCGTCCATGGCGGCGGATTGCCAGCTTGACAAGTCGCTCGACGCCACGCTGTTCATCCCGTACACGGCAAGCGCGCGCGAGCATCTGGAGCCCATCCGATTCCGTGCCGACATCGACAACGTGAACCGCTGCGTGGGCACCATGCTGGGCAGCCAGGTGACGCGCCAGCATCCCGAGGGCTTGCCCGAAGGGTCCATCACCGTGGACTGCGACGGTTCCGGCGGTCAAAGCTTCGGCGCGTTTCTGCCCTGCGGCGTGACGCTCAACATCACCGGCGACGCCAACGACTACTTCGGCAAGGGCCTGTCCGGCGGCATCTTGACGGTGCGTCCGCCCGAGACCGCAACGTACAAGTTCGACGAGAACGTGGTCATCGGCAACGTGGCCTTCTACGGCGCCACCAGCGGAAAGGGCTTCGTCAACGGCTTGTCCGGCCAGCGTTTCGCCGTGCGCAACTCCGGCGCTACCGTGGTGGTGGAGGGCGTGGGCAACCACGGCTGCGAGTACATGACCGGCGGCGTGGCGCTGATCTTGGGCGAGGTCGGGCCGAACTTCGCGGCCGGCATGTCCGGTGGCGTGGCCTACGTGTACGACAAGTTCGGCACGCTTGCCGCCAACTGCAACCAGGACATGGTTCGCCTGTGCGAGCCCTCCGCCGACGAGATCGAGCTGATCCGCAGCCTGATCGAGGAGCACGCCGAGCGTACGCAAAGCCCGCGCGGCATCAAGCTGTTGTACCAGTTCAACACGCTGAAGCGTCACTTCGTGAAGGTCATTCCGCGTGATTACGAGCGCGTGATGAACGTGGTGGCCGAGGCCGAGGCGGCAGGCAAATCGCGCACCGATGCGCTGCAGATCGCATTCGATGCCATGACGGAAGGGAAGTAGGAGATGGGAAAGCCCGGAGCATTTTTGGAACACGGCCGCTGCGCCCATAGCCTGCGTCCCGTGCAAGAGCGAACCCGCGATTTCGATGAGCTGTACGAGCCGGTGCCGGAGGAGCGGACGCGTGAGCAGGCAAGCCGCTGCATGGCATGCGGCGTGGCGTTTTGCCAGGTGGGAGCGCCGTTCGGGAAGGCAAGGCCTTCCGGTTGCCCGCTGCACAACCTGATTCCCGAGTGGAACGACCTGGTGTGGCGCGGCCAGTGGGGGCAGGCGGCCGAGCGCTTGGCGCTGACCAGCCCCATGCCCGAGTTCACCAGCCGCGTGTGCCCGGCTTTGTGCGAGGCGGCGTGCAACCTTGCCCGCAACGACGAGGCGGAGACTATCCACGACAACGAGCGCGCCATCTCCGATTGGCAGTGGGCCCATGGCGGGCCGCGCCGCTTCGAGCCGGCGGGCCCGGATGCGCCGAGCGTCGCCGTGGTGGGCTCGGGCCCGGCGGGCCTGGTGGCCGCGTGGGATCTGGCGCGCCGCGGGGCGCGCGTATGCGTGGTCGAGCGCCACGACCGCGCCGGCGGCCTGCTCATGTACGGCATCCCGAACATGAAGCTGGATAAGTCGGTTGTCAAGCGCCGCGTGGACCTGATGGCCGAGCTGGGCATCGAGTTCCGTCTGGGCGTCGACGCGGCCGATGCCGACGTGGCCGCGGGTTTGGCTGCGGAGTTCGACGCCGTGGTGGTTGCCGCGGGCGCCTGCAAGGCGCGCGGCGTGAACGCCGAAGGCTTCGACGCCGGCATCGCCGCGGGGGACGTGGTGTACGCGGTGGATTACCTGACCGAGCAGACGCGCGCGTTGCTCGAGGATCGCAAGCCCGCCATCAGCGCCGAAGGCAAGGACGTGGTGGTCATCGGCGGCGGCGACACGGGCAACGACTGCATGGGCACCGCGGTGCGCCAGGGCGCGCGCACGGTTCGCCAGCTGGAATATGGTCCGCGTGCGCCGAAGGAGCGCGCGGCGTCGAACCTGTGGCCCGAATGGCCCAACGTCGCCAAGACCGACTACGGTCAGGAGGAAGCTATCGCGCTCCAGGGCGATGACCTGCGCGAATGGTGCGCCGACACGCAGAAAGTGCTGCTGGATGACGCCGGGCATGTGCGCGGTCTGCAGGTGCGCTCGTTCGATTGGTCGGTCGGCAAGCCCGAGCCCGTGGAAGGCTCCGAGCGTGAGGTCGATGCGCAACTGGTGCTGGTGGCCTGCGGCTTCGCGGGCCCGGAGGGCGGCGTGTTCGACGCGTTCGGCGTGCCGCTGGCAACGCAGGGCCGCCCGCTTCCGGTGATGGCGGCCGGCGATTCGCATCGCGCCCTGCGCGCCGCCGCGGGCAAGGATGATGCCGCCGTGTACGTTGCCGGCGATGCCCGTACGGGCAGCAGCCTGGTGGTCAACGCCATGGCCGACGCCCTCAAGTGCGCCGCCGAGGTCGCTGGCGACCTGGGATTGTAGGGAGCTGACGGTAGCGAGTCTAGTGCTAGGGAGCAGGCTTCGGGGAAGCGGGCGGTTTGCCGTCGGCTTCCCCATTTGGTGCCTATGCCATGGCGAAGTTGGCCGAATATCGGATGCATTACTGCGCTTCCCTGATTCGTGCAATAGCATATTCAGCTACCGCTAATCACAATCGAATCGGAGTCGCATGTCACGTCGTCAAGCCACCTCACGCATCCTCTTCATCTGCCACGGCAATATCTGCAGGTTGACCATGTAATGGTGTATAAGTGCGGGTCAGAAGGGAATAGTTAGATTTCATAGGTAGTTCGTTGCGACGATCTTACAACAAACGATTCGAGTCCAAACACGACAACGCGATAACGAATTGCCTCAAGGTGATTTGGGCCGTACAACGTATCCCGATGTTTGAAGCGCGGGAGCTAATCGTGGCGATTTTGACGCAAAGGGTGGAGAGACTGCCTTGCCGATGCTACAATGACGGCACTAGCGAAGCCCGCTATGGTTTAAGTCACTCGGGCGACGCGGATTGGTTGAGGGGTCGTAGTTCCAGCTACGGCCCTTCTTTGTCTCCTACCTTGTCACCTGCTTGCTGCTGTTTTACTTCCTATCGTCGAAATATCGCCACACCTCGAAGAGGAATGCCCCGATCGTGGCCAGGGCTGCAACGAGATAAATAGTCTGCTCGAGCATAGGCTTCGCCTCCTTACGAAAGCGCCGCCCGCTACAGGCTTGCTAGTACCGTGGGTGGGATTATATCGGCTAATTACGAAGAGCGCTTGCAGGGCAGTCTACGATTCGGGCGAAGAAGGCAAAGAGGCTTGCTTCTCGAAGCAAAAGCGTGCATCGATCCAGAAAGCGAATTGCGATGAATATGCGGCTGAAACTATGTATGCATTGATTCAGACGTGCGATCCTTCGCTGACCAAGGACGAAGCCCACGCTATCGGGAGCGAAGTCATCGCCAACTATGAGTCGCTCGGTTCGGGCAAGGGAATGGGCCAAGCCTTAAAGAGCGGAATTACCTATTCGCTAGCAAGCTCAAGCGGCCGGATCGTGAGCGCAAAAGTAGGGTAAGCGGGAAGAAGCTGGCTGGCGTTGTGACTGTTGGCTTGGCTTCGAGGAGCATCGGAGACCGTTTTTCGAAGGTATTCGTCCTGTAGTTCGATGTGTCTTTCGCGGTGTTTCCCATTATGGTAGTTTGGCGTAGGGCGTTGGCCCCCCTTTGTAGGTTATCGGCCTTTTGTCGTGTCCAACAGTTGAGTTTCTTTTCGAGTGAGTCTTTGAGCTGGCAAGATGCGAATATGATTTGGGCATGCGGTCGGTATCGCTCGGTGGTTGCGTAAATGCGGAATTGGGGGAATGTTGGACAAGGAAGCGAAGGAACAGGTCGAGACCCAGCTTGCGAATGATGCGGTGGATGGGGAAGCGGCATCTTCGCAGCCTTCGAAGGCCGGCGGAATTCGGCAGTGGTGCGCCGATAACAAGAAGCCGTTTGCGGCGATAATCATGCTTTCAGTTTTGCTCGTGGCTTCTATCGCGGCAGGGTGCATCGTCTATACCGCTGAGCATAATGCGCTTGCCTCCGTGAATGAAGAGTGCGCTGAACTGCGAGTCGACCTTGACGAGGCCAATGCGAAGATCGCCTCTTTGCAGAAATCAAACAAGGAATTGGAAGGCAAGTTGTCTTCGGCGGAGAAGGAGCGCGATTCATTTAAGGCTGAGGTTGGCGGATATCAAGATCAGCAGGCGACTATTGCTGACGAGAAAGCAAAGCTCGAGGATTTGCATGCTCAGCTCGATGCGCTTCAAGCGGAGCGAGATTCCTTGCAAGAGCAAATTGATGCCAAGAGGCTTGCCGAGGAAAAAGCTGCACAAGAGAAAGAGCAACGCAGAATCGAGAAGGAGAGCAAAAGCGCCGGGAATTCGCAAATCGTTTATTGGGTGTCCGGGGGCAAGGTCTACCACACCACTCCGGATTGTCCGACGCTGAAGCGTTCGTCGGGAATCCATAGCGGGTCGATTTCCGCAAGCGGGAAAAGTCGGTGCTGTAAAGTTTGCGGTTAAGAGTTCTCGTGGCGTCCGCTTAATCGATGCGTAGGGCGGCGCTCTGGTTGGGCCGCCCTATGGTAAAGCACACGACACAACATTTCAGATACGCTTGCTGAAAGGGTTTGTCCCCGCTTCCCCGTTCGATGCCTAAGCTGTGGCGAAGTTAGCCGAATATCGGATGCATTATTGCGCTTCCCTGATTCGTGCAATAGCATATTCAGCTACTGCTAATCACAATCGAATCGGAGTCGCATGTCACGTCGTCAAGCCACCTCACGCATCCTCTTCATCTGCCACGGCAACATCTGCAGGTCGACCATGGCCCAGTTCGTGATGCAGGACCTGGTGAACAAGGCAGGGCTGGCCGACGTTCTGTTCGTCGACTCTGCCGCAACTACCAACGATGAGATTGGACATCCGCCGCATCACGGCACGGTCGACAAACTCAAGCAGGTGGGCGTGCCGGTGCTGCCGCATCGCGCTCGCAAGGTCCGTGCCGACGAGTACGATGAGTGGGATCTGTTCGTGTACATGGACGACGAGAACGAGCGCCACCTGAGCCGCATCTTCGGAAGCGATCCGGAGACGAAGTGCGTGCGTCTGCTCGCGTTCGCGCCCGGTGCGGGGCTGGTTGGCGAGGACGGGAAAGCCCTTCCCGATGCGCAGGATTCGCGCACGATCGCGCAAGCCGGCGCGAACGCCGCCGACGTGGCCGACCCCTGGTTCACCGGCAACTTCGATGACACCTACCGTGACGTGCTGGCCGGCTGCAAAGGCTTGTTGGCCTGGTGCCAAGCGCAATAACATACGCTCGTTAAACGGGGCCGCCGGCAGATACGCCAGCGGCCTCGTTTACGTTCCTGTGAAATCGTTCGCTATGCTCGCTGTTTGCCGGTGAAGCGGTCGATGTCGATGCAGTAGATGTTCGCGCGGGCGAGCGCCTGGTCGGTGAAGTCGGTCGAGGCTTCGGGCGCCAGGTGCTGCATGATGCGTGTGAGGCCGTAGCGCTTCGCTTCGATCCCCTGGATGCGATGGATGGTGCCCGTGCCCATGATGGAACGGTACGCGTACGAATATGCGCAGGCGTACGTGCCTGTGATCAGGCCATCCTGCACATCCATCTCGATTGCCACGCGCGGCTCCCGGTTGAACGCGTCCACCTTTCGGCCGACGCCGGCCGAGTGCACCCAAAGCGCCAGGCGCGGTGCGTCGGCGTCTATCTCCTCGGGGTCGGCCCAGTCGTAGCCGAAGCTCATGGGCACGATGAACGGCCCCTCCTCGTCCACGCACGCGATGCGCACCGTCTGGCAAGCCTCGACCACCGCATGCAGCTGCGTAGTGCTGCGAAGCTGGCGGCCAGCCTGCCGCATGGGGCGATGCGAAACGGGCATGGCGGCCTGCGCTACGGCACCGGCCTGGGCTATGCCGGCGATTTGCTGCGCCTGCGCGGCCTGCGCCATGGCGGCTGCCTGCGCTGCGGCAGCGGCTTGCTGCTGTACCGCGGCGCCCTCGGGATAGATGGCGGGGATGTTCTGCAGATCCATGAGTGCTCCTGGGTTCGTGCATTTTTCGTTGCTCTTATGGTATGGCGTGCCGCTGTATTCGGTTGCCGCAATCCGCCGTTGCGCCAACATCACACGAGTTTCCCCACTTCTGTTCTACTTGCTATAGAACAGAAGTGGGGAAACTGTTATAATGCGGTTATAACAGAGCTCCAAGGGACCTAACGGCGAGTAGCAAGAAAAGCGCAAGGGAAAACTTGGGAAGGGATGGGCGAGGCGGCGGCTCGCGGCAAAGGATTAGTGAAAGGAAACAATCATGTTCGTGCGTATCGACCAAGCGCTCGATGTGCCGTTGTATCAACAGCTTCGCAATGAGATCGTGCGCGGCATTGCGCAGGAGGAGCTTGCGCCGGGCGATGCGCTGCCGAGTGTTCGCAACCTGGCCTCCGACCTGGGCATCAACCTGCACACCGTCAACAAGGCATACGCGTTGCTGCGCGATGAGGGCTACGTGGAGATGAAGGGCCGCAAAGGTGCGTTCGTGTCGCAGCCGGCGGCGGTCGCGGGCACGGCGGCGGCAAAGGAGCGGCTGTCTCGGGATATCCATCAGCTCGCGTTGGCTTTCAAGGCTTCCGGAGGTGCGCGCCAGGAGTTCGAGCAGCAGGTAAAAGCCCAGTTGGATGAAGTGTTCTTCGAAAAGGAATAGGGAGGTCACGATATGGAATCCGCCGATATGCAGCTTGTCATGTTCGCTCTTATCGCCACAATCCCGCTTGTTGGGGCGATGATGGCGATCACCCCGCTTTTGCAGCCTAACGGGCAAGCTTTCTCCGTTTCCGTACCCGAGGTTGCGCAAAGCGATCCGGGTATTCGCGTCCTGAAGCATCGTTTCGTTGCGATCATTGCGGCGTTAACGGCGATTCTCACCTTGGTGGCCATTGTCTTTTGCCTGATGGGGAGCATGAAGGCGGTGATGGCGCTCGTCGTGGCCGGTTCGCTTGTCCCTCTTGTGCTGGGCTACGGGCTTATCGTGCGCTACCGGCGCTGCGTTCAGGCGATCAAGCGGGATCACGGCTGGCAGGCCGAGGCGCAGCAACGTGTTGCGGCAATCGGGGAGGGCGCCGAGGATGCGCCGAAGGCGATTTCGCTAGCGTGGAATTGGCTGTACGTGCCGGTGATCTTGCTGACTGTCGCCGTCGCCGTCGCCGGCTACCCGGTCATGCCCGCCCAGATTCCCGTGCACGTTGATTTTTCCGGTGCCGTCACCGACGTCGCGGCGAAAAGCCCGGTGGTTGCCGTGTTTCCCATAGCGCTCGAGCTGTTTTTGGCCGGCTGCTTCGTGTTCTCCCATTGGACGGTGCTGCGCTCGAAAAAGGGAACCGAACCGGGCAATCCGGCGAGCTCCGCTTGGGCGTACGGGATGTTCGCTCATGCGCAAACCGTGTTTCTGCTGGTAGGCGGTCTGGTTATCACGGCGGTTTGCGGCCTTCTCATCGAGCTTTCCATGATCGGCGTGCTGCCGATAACGGGGGTGGTCGCCGCTATCGTCGTCGTGGCGATGCTGATAGCGGCGGGCGACGTCATCCTCAATGCGGTGTACGGCCAGTCCGGCTCGCGGGTGTTTCGCATGCAGCGGTCCGCCGCGCTTTTAGTCGACGATGATGCATACTGGAAGCTGGGCCTGTTCTATTACAACCCCGGCGATGCCAGCCTGTTTTTGCCGCAGCGTTCCGGTTTCGGCTGGACGGTGAACTGGGCGCGTCCGGCCGTATGGGCCGTGATGGCGGGCTTTGTCGTTGCGACCGCTCTATTCGTGGTGCTGTGCGTGGCGATGGTCGATTAATCGCAATGCCGCGGATGGGCGCCCTTTCGGGGGTTGGTTTCCCGTCGGTCGGTGTCGAGAGGCGAAGGATAAGGTGAAGGAGTTGGCGAACATGGTGTTGCCCGAGAACGTAGAGGGTTTCCAAAACGGGGCAGGCGTTGGCGGTGCGGCACGGACGGGAGGTGCGGTGCCGGTGGCGGACGTGCCGCAATCCGGTCGCGACGATGCTGTGTCGCGGGCTGCTGTGTCGCAGGTGGCATCGGCCGATTTGGCCGCTGGGCCGCACAGCTCCCGTGCGAACCCTGATCCGCTTGACGGCCGCGCGGATGCGCCCTCCGCGTTTTCCTCGCAACAGCCGCCCGCGCTGTGCGCGCTGGTCACGGGCGCGACGGGCGGCATCGGCCGCGAGCTGTGCGCGCAGCTGGCCCGCGAATGCGGCACGTTGGCCCTGGTGGGACGCAATCGGCACAAGCTCGAGGAGCTGGCGAAGGACCTTGCCGAGCGCTTCGACGTTGACGTGCACGTTTTCGCCGCCGACTTCGCGCAGCCGGGCGCCGTCGATGTGCTGGTCGCGCAGGTGCGGGCGGCGAACCTGCAGGTGGAGACGCTCGTGAACAACGCCGGCTTCGGCTACGACGCGCCCTTCGCGGAAAGCAGCCTGGAGCGGCAGCGCGCGCTCGTGCAAACCAACGGCATGGCGCTCATGGAGCTTTGCCACGCGTTCGCGCCCGGCATGGCGGCGCGCGGGCACGGCGGCATCCTCAACGTAGCCAGCGTGGCCGGGTTCGTCCCCGGGCCGTACATGTCCACGTACTACGCCTCGAAGGCGTTCGTCCAGTCGTTCTCAAGCGCGCTGCATATGGAGCTGCGCCCGCGCGGCGTGCACGTGACCGCGTTATGCCCCGGGCCTGTTCGCACGCCGTTTTGGGACAACGCCGACGCGGGCGGCACAGCGCTTGCCCGCATGACCATCAGCGCCCCGCGCGTTGCCTGTGCGGCTATCCGAGCGCTGGGCTGCAACCGCCTGCTGTGCTGCCCAGGCGTGCTGGCGAAGGTCATCGTGTTCGGCAGCCGCTTCGTTCCGCGCACTTGGGCCGCCGCCGCGGCGGCAAAGCTTCAGAAACCGAAAGGGTAGGGGGCGCCCGTTTGAAACAAATGGTTTCGCTATTACGGTCAAAATTTTGAGTAATGTAGCTTCCCATGGTTGGAGCAGAGGCTCATTGCGACCGTTTCATTATCCAAAGTACTTGGGAATGCGATTCAGACATGTATTCGTGACAAATACATGCTCGTTTGCGATATATGAGCTTGTAACTCAAGTTACACAAAGCCTTTTTTGACTGCAAATCGGATATGAGTTTTTCGCGCTTCACGTTATTCCCGTGAGTGAAGCGGCTCTATGGCCAGGTATGCCAAGGCTTGATAGAATAGGCGGACGCACCAAGTCCGAAACGCGGGCGGGGTCTTCGATTCAAAGGAGGCTTCGCCTATGAACCAAGTGTATGAAATCTTGCAAGCCCTTGCCGCATCGGCATGCATCGCCGAGTTTCTGATTCAGCGATGGCGGGACTATAAGCGTTTGACGGATGAGGTCGAAGGAAAAGAAAAGCCCGGCGGCCACCGGGCTTAACTAAACCGTAAACACGACCCCGCCCGCCACCTGTAAGTTACCCGGGCTTGGTGTGCACCCGAAGTATAGCATGGAGCGGCTTGGCTTTGCCATACGCAAGCTGCTCGATCAGAAAGGCAACACGCATGGCAGAGTTCATCTACCAAATGTACAAGGCGCGCAAGGCGCACGGCGACAAGGTCATCCTCGACGATGTCACCCTGTCGTTCTACCCCGGCGCGAAGATCGGCGTGGTGGGCCCGAACGGCATGGGTAAGTCCACGCTGCTCAAGATCATGGCCGGCATCGAGGAGGTCAGCAACGGCGATGCGCGCCTGACCCCCGGCTATTCGGTGGGCATCCTGCAGCAGGAGCCGCCGCTGGACGAGGACAAGACCGTCCTGGAGAACATCGAGATGGCGTTCGCCGACGTGAAGGCCAACATCGCCCGCTTCAACGAGATCGGCACGCTCATGGGCGAGCCCGACGCCGACTTCGACGCGCTCATGGAGGAGATGGGCAAGCTGCAGGACGCCATCGACGCGGCTAACGGCTGGGACCTGGACAGCCAGCTGTCCCAGGCCATGGACGCGCTGCAGTGCCCTGACCCCGACATGCCGGTGAACGTGCTCTCCGGCGGCGAGCGTCGTCGCGTGGCGCTGTGCCGTCTGCTGCTCGAGGCTCCCGACCTGCTGCTTCTCGACGAGCCCACCAACCACCTGGACGCCGAGTCCGTGCTGTGGCTGGAGAAGTTCCTGCACAAGTACCCCGGCGCCGTGCTGGCCGTCACGCACGACCGCTACTTCCTGGACAACGTGGCCGAGTGGATCTGCGAGGTCGACCGTGGCAGCCTGTACCCGTACAAGGGCAACTACTCCACGTACCTGGAGACCAAGGCCGCGCGTATGGCGGGCCAGAAGCAGCGCGATGAGAAGCTGCAGAAGCGCCTGGCCAGCGAGCTCGAGTGGGTCCGCAGCTCTCCGAAGGCGCGTCAGGCGAAGAGCCGCGCCCGTCTGGAGCGTTACGACCAGATGGCTGCCGAGGCCGCGCAGTCCAAGAAGCTCGACTTCACCGAGATTCAGATTCCGGCCGGCCCGCGTCTGGGCGCCGAGGTCCTCAAGGTCGAGCACCTGCACAAGCAGTTCGGCGACCGCGTGCTCATGGACGACCTGTCCTTCGAGCTGCCGCGCAACGGCATCGTCGGCGTCATCGGCCCCAACGGCGTGGGCAAATCCACCCTGTTCAAGATGATCATGGGCATCGAGCAGCCCACTTCCGGCAGCCTGAAGCTCGGCGAGACGGTGAAGGTGTCCTACGTCGACCAGGGTCGCGCGGGCATCGATGGCGACAAGAACGTGTGGGAAGTCGTCTCCGGCGGCCTGGACTACATGATGGTCTGCGAGACCGAGGTGCCCAGCCGCGCGTACGTGGCCAGCTTCGGCTTCAAGGGCTCCGACCAGCAGAAGCCCGCGGGCGTGCTCTCCGGCGGCGAGCGCAACCGCCTGAACCTGGCGTTGACGCTCAAGCAGGGCGGCAACCTGCTGCTCCTCGACGAACCCACCAACGACCTGGACGTTGAAACGCTGTCCAGCCTGGAGGAGGCGCTGCTGCGCTTCCCGGGTTGCGCCGTGGTGACCAGCCACGACCGTATGTTCCTCGATCGCGTTGCCACGCACATCCTGGCGTGGGAGGGCACCGATGAGAACCCAGGCAACTGGCACTGGTTCGAGGGCAACTTCGAGAGCTACCAGAAGAACCGCATCGAGCGCCTGGGCGAGGAGGCCGCAAAGCCCCATCGCCTGCATCGCAAGCTGACCAGGGACTAACCAAGCGCATAAACGCAAACGAACGGCTCCCGCAGCCTTGAGGCTGCGGGAGCCGTTTTGCGTTGCAGGCGAGGAATCGTTTGCCGCCAATGTGTGGAAGGTACGATAGCGATGCATGTTCGCAGTCCTGGTTTTCCCCGTGGAGCTTCGGCTAGACAAACCGAACAGCGTCCATTTCTGATCGCTATCTGCGCCCGGAGGGGCGTGAGGACTATCCCTCTTCTGCGGCAAAAGAAAAGCGGGGATTCCGAGTGTTCGGAATCCCCGCTTGCGTTCGAGTGGGGCTTGCCGTGCTCGCTAGTTCTTAAGCGAGTTGATGGGGGCGGGCATGCGGCCGCCGCGGTGGGCGAACACGGTGCCGGCGTGGGTGTTCACGGGCATGACCGGCGCGTAGCCGAGCAGGCCGCCGAAGTCCAGCTTGTCGCCGACCTTCTTGCCGATGGCCGGGATGACGCGAACGGCGGTGGTCTTGTTGTTGATCATGCCGATGGCGCATTCGTCGGCGATGATGCCGAAGATGGCCTCGACCGGCGTGTCGCCGGGGATGGCGATCATGTCCAGGCCGACGCTGCACACGCAGGTCATGGCCTCAAGCTTCTCCAGGCACAGCGCGCCGGACTCGGCGGCGCGGATCATGCCGGCGTCCTCGGACACGGGGATGAAGGCGCCGGACAGGCCGCCGACGCTGGAGCTGGCCATGACGCCGCCCTTCTTCACGGCGTCGTTGAGCATGGCGAGCGCGGCCGTGGTGCCCGGGCCGCCGCACTGGCCTACGCCGATGGCTTCCAGGATCTCGGCCACGGAGTCGCCCTCGGCCGGGGTGGGGGCCAGCGACAGGTCTAGGATGCCCTTGGCCACGCCCATGCGGCGGCTGGCCTCGCGGGCCATCAGCTCGCCGGCGCGGGTGATCTTGAACGCGGTGGCCTTGATGGCCTCGGCGATCTCGGTCATGTCGGCGTCCTTGGGCATGTTGGCCAGCACCTGGCGCACCACGCCCGGGCCGGAAACGCCCACGTTGACCACGGCATCGGCCTCGCCCGAGCCGTGGAAAGCGCCGGCCATGAAGGGGTTGTCCTCGACGGCGTTGCAGAACACCACCAGCTTGCCGGCGGCGATGCAGTCGCGGTCGGCGGTCAGCTCGGCGCACTGCTTGACGATGCCGGCCATCTTCAGCGCGGCGTCCATGTTGATGCCGGCGCGCGTGGAGCCGACGTTGACGCTCGAGCACACGCGCTCGGTGGCTGCCAGCGCGTTGGGGATGGAGTCCATCAGCTTGTTGTCGGCAGCAGACGCGCCCTTGTGCACGAGCGCGGAGAAGCCGCCCACGAAGTCGACGCCCACCTCGGCGCCGGCCTTGTCCATGGCTACGGCGATGCGCGACAGGTCGGTGTCGGGCACGGCGGCGCAGATCTCGGCGATGGGCGTGACGGAGATGCGCTTGTTCACGATCGGGATGCCGAACTCGCGCTCGAGCTGCTCGGCGGTGGGCACCAGCTGCTCGGCGGCCTTCGTCATCTTGTCGTACACCTTGCGCGCCATGGTGTTGATGTCCGAATCCGTGCAGGAGCGCAGGTTCAGGCCCAACGTGATGGTGCGGATGTCCAGGTGCTGCTTGCTGACCATGGCAAGCGTTTCGGCGATTTCTTCCGGGGTGATTTGCATGATGCAGTCCTTTTAACGGGCGACGCTTTTGCAACAGGATAGCAAATTGCGGCCGTTACCGGGCGCCGCGCCCAACTGTTCCACGAATGATTGACGCTCGGCGGTGCTATTTGCGGACTTATTCGAGTGCTTGGCGGCGCAAAGCGCGATACGTCTGCGTCTGAATTCAGGTGTTCCGAGTAGCCAATAGTAGTCCGAGCCTGTGACCTGGGACTTTCTGGCGGGCATAAGCTACCTACTCGCCAAGGCCCCATTTAAACGCAGACGTATCGTGGTTAGCCTTGCGTGCGGCAGTATTGGGCGGTTGGGATGGCATTTGCCGGCGTGGATTCGCGTGAACAGGGGACGGAGGTGTGTTCAGG
>ERZ1034984.819-NODE-819-length-32993-cov-38.790667_pt1 | contig 32993 bp, 51 predicted proteins | sample MGYA00520589_ERZ1034984 | MGnify/ENA primary metagenome ERZ1034984 (study PRJEB33766, sample SAMN09781790) | gut metagenome | biome: gut microbiome | host: Homo sapiens | place: Madagascar | study: EMG produced TPA metagenomics assembly of the PRJNA485056 data... | reverse complement strand
ATATATCACTTTTATCACAGTTTTTGAATTTACAGAGATTTTTTCGCAGAGTCGTATTTATCAAACTGAATGTGAATACTCAATCGCAGTCTATCCTGAGATACTCTTTCTTCAATTCATCAATTGTATCATATGGGAACAATACAGCATCATCTATTGGGATATCCTCCAGTCTCCGGACAAATTCTTTTACCAGATCAATAGCTTCAGTGCTATGCCTGCCATGCTTTGGGCAATGTCGTACAAACCACACCTGATGTGAATTGACAAGCATAATACAAAATATAGAAAAGGCGTGAAAAGCCTAAAAAAGGCTTGAAATATCCGAAAAAGCGCGAAAAATAGCCGTTAATCCAGTGTGAAAATGTGCAAAAGCCGATTATGAATAAAGTGTGAACTGTCAAAATAAACCGCACCGATTTGAGGGAAAATCCCACAAAACCGGTGCGGTAGTTTTTTTATGTGATCAGCGTTTAAATATTGTTTAAACAGCACTTTTAAAATTTAAAAAAAGGCACAAATAACGACATATAGCGTTTTAACGGTTTAAAAATGCTCGAACATTTTTAAACACTTGCTTTTGGGAAGCATGGCTATTTATAAGAAAATGTGCATACCAACATACCAACTAAAAAATGAGGGGATACCAACCAGTTGGTATCTTATTTTTTATACAATTAGTATATATTGATTATACGAAGTCATCGCTTTCGAGTGTGCCGATAACAAGACCTTTGCACTTGATGTCCTGATTCTCCTTGAAGTAGATATCATCATATTCCGGGTTGATCGAAACGAGCCGGTCCGCTGCTCTTTCCTTGATGTAGCCGTTACCGTCAATTATAAAAATGCCTATTTCGCCTATTTCTACATCCGGCTGAGAGCGAACAAGAACCCATTCTTTATCCTTGAACCGGGGCAGCATACTGTTTCCTGATATCTGTACGGCAAAATTAGCCTCTTCTGTCAGATCGCTGCGCTTGACTTTGAGGAAATCATGGTATGTATCGTCAATAAGAGGTTCACCTGTTCCGGCAGAAACTTTCAAAGTAGAATATTCTATGAAAATAGTCTCTTGCTCTTGTTCTGGCTCCTTTGTAACTGGAGTTTCAAGTTCTGACAAGACAGTGGCTCTTTCCATTAATTTACCTTTGCTCATTTCGGATAATCTGTTGTAAATACCGAGCAATTCTCGCTCATCAGCTTTTAACTCAATCGTTGATGAGGTGTTTTCTTTGCCATATACCAAATAATCAAGAGAAACATCGAAGAAATTTGCAATTTCTATTAGATATTTTCTATATGACTTGCTTTTACCTGATTTCCATTCTGAAAAAGCTACACTTTTGATGCCAAGATAATTGGTTAATTCCCTCTGTTCCCTATTTCCTAAAAGCTCTGTGATCCTATCTAAAATGCTCAAAACTAACACAACTCCTTTGGCTAAACCGACAAACTTAGAAAAATTCTAAGTAATATTTAGAATTTCACTTGACATTTAGAAAAATTCTATTTATAATATTTATAGTAAATACTTCAAGGCATAAAAAACCTTAGTATAATTCTATCACAAGTAACTTGAAAAGTAAACAGAAAAGAGGAAAATTTTATGAAAGTAAAATTAAGAAAGTGTAAAAATTCACCTGCTCAGTCTGATGGCGAGCAGGTGAAGAAGAGGAAGCACTTCGTATCGAACAGAACCTGCACTATTAAGGAACTCAGAAACAGCATATCTGTATACGGCATTCCCAATCATGTGTTTTACGAAGATTACAGATCAATCACGTCAAAAAGCAACCGCCATCTAAAAGACGGAATACCAGAGCCGGCTTTTATTGATATGATAGACAAAATCCACAATAAGGTACATAATCCACTTGTAAAAAACAGTCAGATGAAATATTTTCCTGATCTTAAAATCTCAGAATACATTGATTGTTTCGGTTTATAAAGCCTTGTGCTTTACCAAAAAAGAAAGGAATGTTTTTATGAATGAACTTAAAGTGTTTCAAAATAGTGAGTTTGGTGAACTCGGAGTAATGATGATTGACGGTAAAGAGTACTTTCCGGCTACGCAGTGTGCTAAGATTTTAGGCTATGCAGACCCATTCAAGGCTATAAAACAGCATTGTGATGAAGATGGGTGGGTAAAACGCCCAGTCATCGACAGCCTCGGCAGAACACAGGAAATGAAGTTTATCAACGAGGGAAATCTTTATCGGCTCATTGTTCGTTCCAAGCTCCCTGCGGCAAAGAAATTTGAGCACTGGGTATTTGACGAGGTGCTCCCTGAGATAAGGCGTACAGGCGGCTACGGCAGTGTGAACATCGAAGAGGTTATCACAAAAGCTGTAACAACTGCCGTAAGCGAGACTGTAAAGGCGTTGATACCACTGATAACAGCACCGCAGAGTTCCGAAAAGAGAGTGGCTATCATCTGTAAGCCGAAAGTCAGATATAAAATTGACCTGCTCCCTGCGGAGATCAGAAAACAGGTCGATAATATGCTTTGCTCCGGCAAGTATACATCTAAAGAAGTTTCAAAATACATTCAGGAGCAGACAGGACTATATATTTCATACGTTACGCTTTGCAACTACAAGAAGACACATTTCATTCTTGTTGAAGATGATGTGCAGTTATCGTTGTTTTGAGGAGGACTGATATTATGACACTCGGAAACAAAATTCGCAGTCGCCGTGAGGAGCTGGGATTGACGCAGCCTGAACTTGCGGCAAAGTCACGGCTGTCACAAGGTTACATATCTCTGATAGAGACGGATTCTTATATACCGAAAGCAGCCACACTGATCGTGCTTGCGGTGTCACTTGACCTTGCCCCTAATGCATTTTTAGGAGAAAGGAGGGCAAGCTGATGCTGACAAAGATCAACCCTGACGGCACATGGAGCTGCCGAGGAGTTAACATGGGAAATATAGAAGGCAATCTGTACGGAGCACTTTGTAAACTCCGCGATTACGAGAAATCAGGCTTTGAGCCTGATGACCTTGACCGTGTTCTTGAAAACATTCATGTTGGCGCAACCGTTCAGAACTATACCGTGTTTGGTGTCTGGAACGACTGCTGTATAGCAGAAAATCCGAATGCCCCAGATCCGTATGTCGTATGGAACATCGGCAGAGACGGTTTCGGTGTAAACAGCGGACGTTATTTTACATCAATTGATGACGCACAGAAATGTTTCGCCGAAATTGCAATTATTTCACCACCTAACAAAAAAGAGTACTGGAGGAGATGAGAATATGAACACAGAACAGGAAAACAACGTTATAGAGGCACTTGTAAATTTCGTAGTTAGAGTAGCGGAAGGTAATGCGACTAACGACGCTGAAACTGCGGCTCTGCCGTTAGTCGCAGAGGCTCTGCTTGAGTTTACCAAAGGTTGGTGAGGAGGTAATCCCGTGGAAGACAAGATCCTTGAAGCGTTTAATGAGACATATAACGGCGGTTTTAAGTCGTTTGAAGAAATAAAAAAAGTCTATGATACCACTGAAATACTGGACACATGGCTGGAATATGAGGGAATCGTAGGATACACGCGCGACATCATCGACCTGCTCGGAGCGTGCGATGTATTTATCGAATAATAGGAGGTACATATGAAATCATATATAGTGCGAATAAGCAACAACTACGGCGAGATCAGGCAGGTCGTTGTCAGAGCGAGAACGGCAGCCGCAGCCATAGACGAGGTAGCGATCGAGCGCAGCGAGTATATTGAGACCTGCGTTGAAGTATGAGCCGAAACAGCGGACAAGTTCCGCTGTCTGCCGGGGACGGTCTCCCGGCACTGATGATGGCAGACCGGGAAACTTGAAAACAGAAACGAGGTGATAAGTATGACGATCATGCAGTACAGGGCGAAAATGCTGCTGCTATCGACACAGCAGGCAGAACTGCTTTGCGAGCTCACGGCGCTGGAGGGCATAAAAATAGAGCCTGAACAGGTCAGAAGGAATGTGACAACCATTCTTTCTCTACTGACCGAAACGGAATCATTCCTTGAATCAATATCAAGGAACATCTGTTCAAGCTCTGAGAATAGTATATCAGAATAGACAAAATTTGTCAAGTTTTTTTCGAGGAGGTGCTGATTTGGACTACTTGACTGTGAAAGAAGCTGCTGAGCTTAAAGGATGTTCGTTACAGAATTTGCAAAAGCAAATAAAAGACGGGAAAATTTGTGCAGAGCAGCGAGTGCACCCAAAAAATAATAGAATGTGTTATATGATACCTGTTTCAGCATTCCCTGAGCCGCTGCAAGCAAAATGGTACAAACAGAAACGAACAGAAGCCGGTCTTTTGCCCGAGGCAAAGGAAGAAAAGCCGGAAGTCAAGGTGCGAAAGACATCAAGACAACGTTCATTCGAGGAATTGTCAGCCGACGAGCGCGAAGAGGTAATGCTCTGGACGGACATCGTCAAAGAATGGCAGGGCATGAGAAACACCTATCAGGGAAGCAAGGTCGAGTTCGACAAACTCTATGTAGGAAAATGCCAGCTTGAGCACCCTGACGTGAGAATATCATCAGGAATTCTCTACCGAAAATGGAATGCATACCGCAGTAACAACATCGAGGGACTGATCGATAAGCGCGGCGCGTGGAACAAGGGCATCGGAGCAATACCTGCTCCGGTGTGGGACGCGTTCCTTTGGGAATGGCTTGACGAAAACAAGCCAACAGCAAGCCTGTGCTACCGTAATACAATCGCATGGACGGAAGAGTTTTATCCCGAACTTGTGCCGGAAATCCCGACAGAAAGAAGTTTCCGCAGACAGATCGACAGGGATATCGACTATGCACTGAAAACGCTTATGCGTGACGGAGAGAAAGCTTTCCGCGACAGATGTGTGCCATACATAATGCGAATGTACGACAAGCTTGAGGCAAACGACTGCTGGATCGCGGATAATCATACATTTGATATTATTTCGCTTGACGGAAAAACCAAGCACCGCCTATATCTTACGGCATTTCTTGATGCCAAATCCGGAGTTCTTACCGGATGGAACATTACAGATTCACCGACATCGCAGTCTACAGTACTTGCCCTGCGGCATGGAATCATGCGATTCGGCATTCCGAAGTGCATTTATGTTGATAACGGACGTGAGTTCCTCAACTTCGATGTGGGCGGAAAAGGTCACAGAACGAGAGCTTCGGACGCCAATAAATCCAATCCTACAACAATATTCAAAAGACTTGGAATTGAAATGCGGAATGCAATCGTAAGGAATGCAAGGGCAAAGCCGATCGAAAGAACATTTTGCACAGTTAAGAATCAGTTTTCAAAATTGTGGGAAGGATTCTGCGGAGGAACTATCCTCGAACGTCCGGAAAGTCTGAAACGCCGTATCAAGAATGGTGAGATCCCTTGCGATTACGAAGTAAGAGAGGCACTTGACGTATGGATAGACGGCGAGTTCAACTGTCAGGAATACGGCGGATCAGAACCACAATTCAAGGGTAAATCAAGGATTGACGTATGGAACAGCACGATCTCATCTGTAAGGAAAGCCTCCGAAAGCGATCTTAACCTTATGCTTATGCGTTCCACACGAAAGCAGCAAATCAAGAGAAATGGTGTACAGATCACCTTCCGAGGTGAGCAGCTCTGGTATATGCATCCTGAGCAGACTATCATGAATCTTAAACACGAGGTTTATGTGCGATATGATCCTGCGGATCTCCGAACGGTACGGATTTACGATGCTGAAACAGAAAGATTCATGTTTGAATGGCAGCTTGCTGACGCTCTGATGGTCGATTACCTTGACGACATTCAGGAAAATATAGCCGACGGTCAGGAACGTATTAAAATGTCTGCTAAATTCATTCATGAACAGGCAAAGGGCATAACGGCTAATCTGAGTGCGGAGCAGCGTATTACAATGATTGATATGTCGATCAAGAAGGCACGCAGAAACAAGGATGAGAAATTCAGAATTCAGATGCCGTCTAACATAATTCCCATTATGGCAGGCGAAGAAAATATAAACGAAAAACGTGCTGTAGGCGCAGAAAGTACAGGAGTAGTAATAGACCTTGTAACTATGCGCGAAAATGCAGCTAAAAGAAAGGGATGATCAGTATGTATACACCCGAACAACAGGAACTTCTCGAAAAGGTCGAGGATCTGAAACGGGAAAAAGGCATTAGTCAAAATGAAGTCGGTAAGCTTCTGGGCATATCCGGCACAGCGCTATCGCAGATAAAAAGTGGTAAATATCCTGCTGATCCGCAGCGAATATTCGAGGCAATATCCAACTATTTCGGCGTAAAGGAAAAGACCAAGTTAACATACACAGAGGTCAAATACGCCCCTACAAGCATATCTACCAACGTATATAACATCATAAGTATCTGTCAGGTAAAGGGCGGACTTGCAGTTGTAGGCGGTGATGCAGGGATCGGCAAGACCAAAGCTGCACAAAAATTTGTAGAGGATCACCCTACAAACAGTATTTTAATAACGGTTAATCAATGTTTTAGCAGTATTAAAAGTCTGCTGAAAATTATCGCTGAAAGGATCGGGATCCCTACAGCAAGATCAAGAGATGAACTGTGGCTCGCAATCGTGAAGAAACTTTCTGACGGAATGATCCTCATTTTTGACGAAGCACAGCACCTGCCACTGAAATGCATTGAAGTGCTGAGAAGTATATCAGACTATTTCAATGACAAGGGACAAACACTTGGAATTTGTTTCATCGGCAATCTTGACACAATAACCGGCATAGGCAGTAAAAAGGCTGAATTTGCGCAGATTGCGAACAGAACCAAGCAGCACCGAATCTTCTTTGCATCGAAAATTCAGCGCGATGATATAAAAATGCTGTTCCCGATTCTGGAGGCAGAACACAAAGAGGCAGAAATAGATTTCCTCTACGGCATTGCAAAAACACCTGATGCGCTGAGGGGCGTGATAAATATATTTTCAAATGCCTACGACAATAACAACTACAGCTACGAGGGATTAGTCGCAATGGCAAAATTCATGGCATCGGAGGGCGATTGGACGTGAAACACGGAAAAGCGCCTACGAAAGCGCAGAAGATAATGCTGAGAAGCTACAGGTTCGACCCTGCGAACTGGCTGATCGTAAAGGCTACAAGCACAGAAACGGTCATACAGCACCGACATACAGGGACAGTACGGAAGATACCAAAGGAGACGATGAAATGAAAACATACATAAAAACAATAGTTGTTGCAGCGATCGCAGGTGCAGCAGCGATGCAGATCATCAACATGGCGGTCAGATCACTCTGCGAGCGTGAACTTCACATGGGCGGGGAGATACTTCTCCCTGCAATTGTGGGGCTGGTCGGATATATAGGCTGGAATTCAGCGTGCGAGTATTTCAAGGCTGTAAAACAGCCGCAGATCTACAGAAAAGGATTCGATGAAGGGGCGAAGATACACAATTATCAGATAGTAATTTCGGAGGAAGATTATGAAAATCAAATGTGATGCGTGCATACACCGCCGTGTTTGCAGGATCAAGCCGAACGAAAGCTATCCGCAGAAAATCAGACAAATCGCTTCTGAAAACTGCAAGCATTTCATTCACGAAAACATCAGGCAGCCCGCACAGGAGGACAGTCATGGACAACATTACTAAACAGCTTCAGGGGTGCAGCAAGAGTGAACTGATCGAAGTTATCATGGAAATGAAAAGTCATAGCATCGGTATCGGCGTCACATGGGAAACGGTTATAGCCAATGCGCGGCTGAGAACGCTTGAGGACAAGCTGGATGAAATTCTCCAACACCAAGAAAAACTGCACGAAAAAATGAATGCAATACCGAAAGAACGCCGTGTTATCTGGGATAGTGAAACGCGAGAGATCCTGAACGGATTTCAGAAATCAAACGAAAGGTATGTTAAGCTAAGCAAGCTGCATGACAAAATTTTTGAAGAAACGTATAGGAAATAGCCGAAACAGCGGACGTGTTCCGCTGTCTGCCGGGGACGGTCTCCCGGCACTGATGATGGCAGACCAAGCAATTTGATAACTGAATAGGAGGATCATTATGACATCAAAAAAACTCACGAGCAAATCAGGGATCACTATCCCGAAAGACCTTCGCGTAATGTTGGGCTGGGAGCCGGGAATGTCCGTTGACCTTGAGGCAGACGGCACCGGAGCACTGACGATACGACCACATATCGACCGCTGCCGTTTTTGCGGCGCGTTTGAGAATGTGCGCAAGTACAAGGATGTGTGTGTCTGCACTGCCTGCGCAGTCAAGATGAAGGAGGCGGTATAATGAATATAGCAGAGATCATCGACCGTATGGCAGCCATAAAGCAGGAAGAAAAAGCACTTGAATCTGAGTACGACAAGCTTCAGGCACAGCTTCAGGTCAAAGCTGAAGCTGCACTGACGGACACCAAGGTCAAGTCAGTACGCTATGCAGGTTCATGCGGCAACACAGCGTCGGTAACAATTTCGGATACCGTTTCGGTCGTTGCAGGCGAGCTGCTTTCCGCTATATTTGGCAAAGTTTATCCGTCTATGGTCAAACAGGAAGTCAAGTACACGCTGAAAGCCCCGGCAAAGCGAATCCTCGCCGCAATCTGGCACAGGGAATACTGCGAGGGCAGCGTTTCGGAAATCATCGACGGTCTGAGCTGCGATGACAAGGCAAAGAAAGTTCTGCTGAAGAAGGTCAAGGGCATTGATTTTGAAAAAGACAAAAACAACCTTGAAATTTACGCAGGTTTATCCGAAGAAGAAGCATCAGATACCGCATATCTGATCAACGAAGCTGCCGCATGGGAAAACATATGCGCGATCCTGAAAGTCAATCATGACGGCATTATCAGTGACAGTATAATCGCTGACATGATAACCAAGGTCAACGCTGCCGTCAATGTTGCCAGAGGCATGAAAACGGAAGTTACTGCCGGGAGTGTAGATGATGAGTGAAGATTTGGGCGAAAAACTGAAACCGTGTCCATTCTGTGGTAGAAAAATGGTATTCTACAAAGAGACATATAAAAATATGCACGGTAGGCAGTGTACAAGGCAATATTATATGCACGAGAATTACGACATTAACCAAGAGGAAAGCTGTATTCTTGACGATATTGATATGCCGTTCACTATTGGCGCAGGCGATGCGCGCCCTGATACTGGGAATATAGGAGAATACGGCGAAAAATGGAACAGAAGAACCGCTGAGGTGAAGGTGATGAATGACGAAGCGGAGCAGATTCTGAAAAAAGTTGCTGAACATTGTATCAAGGAGGAAGATGAATAATGCTTGTACCTGCAATCCTGTACGGGGACGAAATCAGAGAGAAGATTGCGAGATATGTCTATTCTGATGATATGCTCTATTACAGCGGATATCTGGGAAGCTCTCTGCCAACAATCGGTGATGACAATGACGGCGGTTGTTATCAATATGCAATCGTTGATAACGACAAATTGATAGGCTATTTTGAATACAGGATAGACTGGTATTCCTCTTGTGCTCATTGTTTTGGTCTGTTTTCATTCGACAGGAACAACAGGACAATCGGTCTTGATATTTTCAGGGAGTTGAAAAGAATCATCAACGATTACAAGCTACACAGAATGGAGTGGCGAATGGTCGGTGGCAATCCAGTCGAAAAGCACTATGACAATTTCTGTAAGAGATACAACGGAAACAAATTTGTACTAACTGACACTATCAAAGATAGACGTGGTGATTATCACAATGATGTTATCTATGAAATTTTGTTTGATAGAAATGAGAAAGGATAACCGCCAACTACAGCGTATCGAGGAGGAAAACAATGGGTGATTATTTATACACAGCGGCGTTAGAACACAAAGTTTCGGAACTTGAAGAGCAGAATTCCAGACTTAAAAGCCTGCTGAAAACGGCAGTTGGAGATTTAAGAAAAGATCCATTTTGTTCAATGACGATCGAAGAAGCAATATTTCAGCTTGAAGATTTGAAAGCGAACAGCGAGTACTCCGCTAAAAATGATGAGCCTGACGGAGTGTTTATGCAGGACGTTAAGGCTCTTGACATAGCCATTAATGTATTGAGAGAGCAAGCCACAGGAGTAAAGGAGGACAAAGATGAGAACAACAGCAGCGACGAATGATCCGCTCTTCGACCAGTTCTGGAAGGCATATCCGAGAAAGGAAGGCAAGCCCAAAGCACAGAAAACATTTGGAAAGCTGAAAGTCACACCCGAGCTCCTGCAGGATATTATGTCGGAACTGAACCGACAAGCAAAGGCAAAGGACTGGAAGCACATCAACACGAAGTTCATACCGATGGCACAAACATGGCTGAACCGGCGTGACTGGGAGGAAAATCAAAATGCAGAGACTGAACGAACTGATACCGAACATACCGCCGATCAATACGGCGCTGTCATATGCTGATTTCCTGCAGATGAAAGCAGACACATATAACGCAACACAGGGCAGCCTGAAAGGATTTGACTGCCCGATCTGTAAAAACAAAGGCTACATAGAAAAAATAGTAGACGAAGATGAGGTACTTGCCAAGTGCAAGTGCCTCAAAACGCGTGATACACTCAAACGCATTCATGACAGTGGTATGGAAGAACTGCTTCGGCGCTGCACGTTCAAGAACTTTGAATGCACGGAAAAATGGCAGGAGACATTGAAAAACGCGGCGCAGAAGTTTGCCGAACAGGACAGCGGCAGTTTTTTCATAGGCGGTCAGAGCGGCTGCGGTAAAACACATCTGTGTACGGCGATCGTCGGAACGATGATAAAACGCGGCAGATCTGCACGATATTTCGTATGGCGCGAAATGTCCGTCATTCTGAAAGGCGCGGTCAATGATCAGGACTATACACAAATGATGGACGATTTCAAGAAAACCGATGTCCTGTACATCGATGACCTGTTCAAACAGAATAACATTAATGACGCAGACATCAAACTGGCATTCGAGCTGATCGACTACCGTGTACGAACTAACCGCATGACAGTAATTTCCACAGAAATGGATCTTAACCGGATCTTGGACATTGATGAAGCGCTGGGCGGTCGGATCATTCAGGCAGCGCGAGGCAACAAATACATAATTTCTAAAGACCGCAGTAAAAACTACAGGTTAAAGGAGTGATATTATGGCAGCGACAACAAAAAAACTGTACGCAATGGCGGCTGCGCTTGGACTGCTGGAACGCGGCAGCAAGGAAGATGCGTTTCACCAACTGGTCTACGGACTAACGGGTAAAGAACACGTCAGCGAACTGTCCGCGGCTGAGGCTAATGCAGTTCAGCGTGAGCTGCAGTGCCGGCTGAGATCAGCAGCACCGAATGTAACGAAAAAACGAAGCAGGAATAAAGAAGTTCCGGGAATGATGACCGCTGCCCAGCAGAAAAAGGCATGGTCGCTGATCTACCGTCTGGACGATATCGAACCCAAAGAAGTACCGGAGGTCGAGAGGCTCCTCGGTGCGATCGAAAAGGTACTGGGAATTACAGCCTCTAAATCTGACCCGTTTCGCTGGATAAATTTTGATGACGGCATGAAACTGATCGAGCAACTGAAACGATATGTCAGATCGGCAGAACGCAAAGCAGCAAAGGCAGGTGCGAATAATGGATATCGATAAACTTTCCAGCACTGAGCAGCTCCGTCCGGATCAGCGCGAACTTGCGGACATTATAGGACTTGACGCGTATAAAAAACTGATCCACCACTATGGCGGCAATCAATTGTACATTCAGCAAGTTGATTCGGTTCTGCGAGACCTGAGAGACAAGGAGCTGAACGAACGATTCGACGGCAGCAACTACAAAGAGTTATCCCGTGAGTACGGAATTTCAGAAATGACGATAAGAGAGATAGTGAAAGAAAAACGGCGGCAGCTCCGCGGCAAGGCACTGGAAGGGCAGTTAAGTTTTGATGATTAAAAACACAGCCATAAAAATAAAATCACTATTTCCATATAAATCAGATAAGTAGTATAATGAGGGCAGAAACCCGAGTTATACTACTTTTTTTTAGGGGTTAGGGGTGATACTACATGACAGGGAATCTGATTTATTTCATTATAACGACAGGAATAACGGTCGCGATCGGAATCATCAGTTATTTTCTGAAACGAACAATGGATAAAATAGACAAACTGGAAACCGATGTCAAAGACAGCCGAGAGGCACAGTACCTGCTATCCGAAAAGTACGCCACGAAAGCGGAAGTCGCTGAGATCAAGGCAACAATGCAGAAGCTGACGGACAACATCGACTATATCAAAGAGCATACGACCAAAAATGAAGATTTTATCCGGGTGATGACCAGACTGGAAAGTAAAATCGATAATTATTGCAGTAAGTAGGAGGGGTAAAGTTGGAAGCAAAAGAAATGACGGAAAGAATAAGGCAGAAGAAGTTTTTCCGCAATAACGGAGTAGTCCTGAAGGGGATCAACCTGCTCCGCACACAGTATGTGTCACTTTCGGAGCTCAGATACGCACTTGAGCCGACTATAGCAGAGTCTGAGCTGAGGGATTCCGTGAACTACCTGTCGGAATGCGGATACATAAAAATGCGCAGCATACGGTCTAAACAGCCCACCACGCTGGCAGATTCGGATTTTGATGAGATCGAAGCAAAGGTATCAGCGGAGGGCATCAAGATCATTGCCTGTGCCAAAATCGATGAATGCATTGAGGTCTGAGTATGGGCAATAGAAAACATTCAAAAATAGACCAGCTTGATCCGGCGGTAAAGGAAACTGTTGATGAGATGATAAAAACAGGCGCTCTTTACCGCGAAATTGTCGATTATATCAAACAGAATGGCATGAGCGTATCCATTGCCGCTGTCGGCAGGTACGCAAAGAATCTGATGAGCACATTGGACGCGCTGCGTTTGAGCCAGCAGAACTTCCGCGCAATCATGGAGGAAACTGAAAAGTATCCTGATCTGGATGTAACGGAGGGAATCCTCCGCCTGTTGAGCGGTCAGATGCTTGACGCGGTCAGCCAGATGAATGAAGATCAGCTAAAAGATCTGGATTTCGATACGCTGTCAAAGCACGCGATTGCGCTGACACGCGCAGCGGCTTACAAGCGAAAGGTCGATATCAAAAATAAGGATATTCTTGAAAACGGCGCAGAGCAGTTCCAGTCATTAATTTTCGAGGCTATGGCATCGGAGCGTCCCGAACTGTTCAAGGAAGTAAAGAAGTTCCTGAAAGAAAAAGCAAAGGCAGGGTGATGAAAATGGAGATGTATGTACTTCAGGTCAGACCCGGCTGCGAAGAAGCGGCGGCACAGGCAATTGCTAACCATGGGTACAGGGTAGCCTGTCCGTCATCAGAAATGCTGATCAGATACGGCGGTTCATGGCACACGAAAGTGACACTGCTGTTCACACAGTACATTTTCGTTGAATGCGAACTGACAGATGATGATTACTACAGGATAAAATCCGTCCCCGGCGTTGTGCGGTTTCTTGGATTTGGAAATCCTGAACCGCTTCAGGAACATGAACAGGCATATATCAACCTGCTCCGCAACGGCGGAAAGCCTATCGCGGCATCGAAGATATATATCACATCCGAGGGCGATATGATGATCCTGTCAGGCGTCCTGCGGCAGTACATGGACAGTATCGTCAGTTGCAGTCTACGGCAGCGGCGCGCAAAGGTGCGCGTCACCTTGCTGGGCAAGCCGCACACGATCACGCTGCCTGTAACATCAATCTAAAAAACAGTTTGCCAACATCAGTACGGTTGATTCGTCCCGGCTGATGTGCAAATGTGTATACCCGAAAAACGGATTTTACATCTTAAAATCCGAATGGCGGAGCACGCCCTGAAAATTACCGTTTAAAATACGTTTAACGGCGCGTGTGACCGTTTAAATAAATTCGGGTGACAAATTACCCCACAAGACCTACGGCGGCAAATAAGGGCGTTTATGCCCTTATTTTTATACCCTGAGAAAGGAGGCAGCATGAACAGCATCAAGAAGAAAAGTATCAGCACCCTAATTGAAGGACTGAGCAAGTTTGAGGACAGTAAAGATGCTGTCAAAAATTCCGATTATACTGACCTAAAAACATTCATTAAAGACTATTTGAATACAAGCGAACCCAAGCAGCGGAAGAAACTGGCGGAGGAATTTCGCAAACGGCACATGGAACTGTACCGGTTCCTGAAGGACAATGCCGAGCTGATCGCCGCTGAGACTGAAATGACACAAACCATGCAGGCGGTTCTTTCAGGAACTGCCGGAAATACTGATGTTACGTCTAACCCGTTCGCAGGTCTGAGCAACGAGGAGCTGAAGAAGTTGATCAACGATGGATAAAAAAATGCTGGCACTTTGCGCCGAAGAAGAAATGGCACGGCGCAGATTTTTTGATTACTGCCATCTGAAAGCCCCTGATTTCTATATGCCCGGTCGGGCGTTTATCGTGGAACTGTGTGATGCATTTCAGAATTTCATAGAATCGGACGAAGAGGTCATGATCATCAACGTGCCACCACGGCACGGCAAATCACGAACCGCAAGCTGTTTCGTTGAATGGGTTCTTGGAAAAAACAAAAACGCTAAAATCATGACAGGTTCGTATAACGAAACGCTGTCAACGATGTTTTCAAAAAACGTCAGAAACACGATCGCAGAGGCAAAAGCAGATAAATACAAAGCTGTCTATTCTGATGTGTTTCCAAACACGAAAATCAAACGCGGCGACGGAGCTATGAATCTGTGGAGTTTGGAGGGCGGATACAACAACTACTTGGCAACGTCCCCTACCGGTACAGCTACAGGTTTCGGATGTTCGCTGATGATAGTGGACGACCTGATAAAAAACGCGGAGGAAGCCAACAACGAAAACGTAAAGGAAAAGCACTGGGAGTGGTTTACAAACACCATGCTTTCCCGTCTGGAGGAAGGCGGTAAGATAATCATAATCATGACGCGTTGGGCATCTGATGACCTTGCCGGACGTGCGCTGGCACATTATAAACAGCAGGGCACGAAAGTGCGGCATATAAAGATGAAAGCACTTGTCGAACCTGAAAAGCACGTTATGCTTTGCCCTGATATACTGTCGTATGACTCATATATTGCCAAAACCAAGGCAATGGGAATCGACATTGCAAGCGCAAACTACCAGCAAGAACCGATAGATCTCAAAGGCAGACTGTATACAAGTTTCAAAACGTATACGCAAATACCGCCAGCTCTCGAAGGTATATACAGCTATACAGATACGGCGGACGAAGGTTCGGATTTCCTGTGCAGCATTATTTTTGGTGTTTATCAGCGCGAAGCGTACATTTTGGATATATTCTACAGCAAACTGTCTATGGAAGTGACAGAAAAGGAAACAGCCGAAAGACATCTGCGGTTTGCGGTAAACAATGCCGTCATTGAATCAAATAACGGCGGTTCGGGATTTGCAAGAAACGTGCGCAGGATTTCGGGAGAAATCGGTAATAACATAACTAATTTTTCATGGTTTCATCAGTCGAAAAACAAAAAGGCACGAATACTGTCAAATTCATCGTGGGTACAGAACCACATATACTATCCCGTTAACTGGCGTGACCGATATCCGGAATATTATGAGGCAATGACCAAATACCAGCGCGAGGGAAAGAATGCCCATGATGACGCGCCCGATGCAACAACGGGTGTTGCTGAAACAATGTACAAATTAGGAGGCTGATGAGGTGAAATTCGGATTAGGAACGAAGGTGAGAAATATGGTATGGGAATGGCTTCTTCAAACTCCTGCACCGCTGCAGACTGTTGTGATCCAGCAGCAGATGGTGCGTGAAATTGAAATAATCAGATCACGGTTATGGTACAGGGGAGATGCCAACGAACTGCAGCAGTTTTTTAGACAACTCCCATTCAAAGACGGAGGATTCTGGGCGAGTGTACCTGTAGACGGAAGTGTGCGAAAGATACACTGCGGTCTGCCGGCAGTAATCATAAATACCCTCGTTCATATTGTTAAATCTGACATTGATGATATAGAACCTTCGTCCGATATTTGGAAGGAGATCGACAAAAAAATAGATTTTGTCAATCTTGTGGGCAAAGCTATTGCCGATACCCTGATCGATGGCGATGGCGCGTTCAAGATATCTGTCGATGAAAGTATATCACCGTATCCGATAGTAGAATTTGTCGGCGGTGATAACGTGGAAATTGAATTTTCACATGGAGCACTGATTTCTGTGACATTCAAGACCATATATCATGTCAAATCCGCAGTGTACGAAGTGCACGAGAAATACGGCGAAGGATACATAGAAACACGATTATACAACAGCCGTGGCAACGAAATCGCGCTGTGGAGTGTTCCCGAACTGGTGGATAAAATGCCAAGATACAGTGATGAAAACGGTAATGAACGGTTAGCACCCAGAATTGACTTCCCCGGTGACTACATCATGGCAGTGCCCCTGAAATTCTATGATTCAAAAAAATATCCCGGCAGGGGCGTATCACTTTTTGATAATGGCAAATCTGATTGCTTTGACGCGCTGGACGAAGTTATTTCACAGTGGATAGACGCGATCAGAGCAGGCAGAGTGCAGAAGTACATACCGAGCGACATGATCCCACGCAATCCGGACAACGGCAGCGTAGAACGTGTGAACAGTTTCGGCACTGAATTCATCGTAGTACAGTCGTCACTGGGAGATGAAGCGGCATCGGAGATCAAAACTGTGCAGCCTGAAATCAAATACGAAGCATTTTACAACAGCTATATGAATTGCCTGATGATGTGCTTGCAGGGAATCCTGTCCCCTGCTACGTTGGGTATCGATGTAGGAAAAATGCAATCGGCAGACGCTCAGCGCGAAAAAAAGGATGTTACCGGCAACACGCGAAACACCATAACGTCTGCACTGGAAAAGGAACTCCCGAAACTTATTCAGGTGGTGCTAAAAACCTATGACAATATGCGCGGCAGATACCCGGGTGATTACGCTGCATCGGTTTCGTTCGGTGAATATGCCGCACCTGATTTCAATAACCGCGTAGAAACTGTAGGAAAGGCATCCGCATATGGTGTGATGTCCGTAGAAACGCAGGTTGAGGAACTGTGGGGTAACTCAAAGGATGACGAGTGGAAAGAGGCAGAAATCAAACGGATCAAGACTGAGAAGGGGCTGACAGTTTCAGAACCTTCGCCGGGCGGTGAGATCTGATGCCCGACTTCAAGGACATCGCAAAATGGTTTGAAGAATTCGAGATGCGGCTGATACAGTCGCTGAAACGGAATCTTGGTCGCCATGAAAGCGAAGAAAAGGCACAGGATATGGAATGGTCAATGTGGCAGGCGGAAAAGCTGAAAGGCATTAACAAATTTCGCCGTGAGTGTACTGCGATCATGAATGACTACAAGGACGTCATCGACGAAGGAACGCAGCAACTGCTGAAAAAGGAATTTGAACAGAGCGCGTCAACCGATCAGCCGCAGTTCTTTGGAGTTGACCGTACCAAACTGAATCGCCTGATCGATGATACTGTCAATCTGGAAAAACACGCTGAAACAGCAGCGCTAAGGACTGTAGACGACGTATACAGACAGACGATCGTAAGGGCGCAGTTAGCGCTGAGCAGCGGTACTGTTACTATTAATCAGGCTGTAGACATTGCAGTAAAAGATTTTCTGGACAAAGGTATCAATTGCATTGTATACCGTGACGGCAGGCGCGTTAATATTGCCGACTATGCGCGTATGGCACTGCGTTCGGCATCAACACGCGCGTCCCTGCAGGGCAAGTCAGAGCGATTCAAAGCGTTAGGCTATGACACGATTCAGGTCAGCAAGTACAGTATGTGCAGTGACACCTGTTTGCCGTGGCAAGGCAGGGTCTACATAAACGATGTATACACTATGTGGGACGGTGAGGTCAGAGATCATGGCGGTATTCTGTGGGGCAAATCAAACTACTGCGGCAAATGGTTTATGCTACTGAGCGCCGCGATAGAAAAGGGGCTGTTTCACCCGAACTGCCGTCATACAATTCTACTGTGGCGTGACGGAGATCCGCTGCCTGAGAGCATTGATAACGAAGAAAACGAACGGCGCTATAAGCTTGAGCAGGAACAGCGGCGGCTTGAAAACAAAGTCCGCAAAGCCAAGCGAAAAGTGGAGGGGCTTTTAGATCCTGACAACATCAAGAAAGCAAAAGCTGAGCTGCGAGAAGCACAGAAACAGCTTCGCGAGTTTATCGACAAGGTCAATGCTGATGAGGGTGAAACTATTCTCAAGCGCGATTATGGCAAAGAAAAAATCTATCAGAATGAAAATCTGCAAAACGGCTTGACTTATACCGGCACAGAAGGTATAATTAATATTAGGAGTAGCGGAAAAGTCCCGATTACTGACGGTAATGGTCATTATTGTGAGTTGATTGGCAAAATTGATTATAATGATAAAGAAGCTGTTGCCCAGTCGCTTAGGGAGTTTGAGGAAAAATATAAGAACAGTGATATTGAACATTGTCGTGTGATCACAGTCAATGGCGATGTTTATGAATCACATGGCGATAGATATACTGTTAATACTGAAATACTCGGCGATTTGACACGAGGAAGTATAAATGAACATAATCATGTTACAGGCGAAAGCCAATACTCGTTCAGTTGGGAGGATTTAAAGTCCTGTGCTGATGATGGTACAAAGATAGCTATTGCTTATGATGAAAAATACCGCTATTCTATGACATTTCCTGACGAGACTATTCCTAAAGATGATTTGTACGATGCATACAATAATGCAAAAAATCAAGTTGGAGATATACGCTCGTATGACCGCTTTTATAATAAGTTAACCATATCAGACGAAGATGTTCAGCATGAAATAATAAAAAGAGCTTGTGAAATGGTGGGGATAAAGTATGGAAGGCAAAGAAAAAAACAGTATTTTATTTGAAGAATTTAAAACAAAAGCTCGTGCTATACAAAACGAATATGATGAAAAAATGAAAGAAATACGCAAACAACGTCCTATAAAAGGAAGAGGAGAATATCCGGAAGAAATGATATTCGCAAAAGAATGCGACGAAAGAATAAGACAACTTGCAGAAGAATATCACAATAAATAACTTTTAAAACGCCCCTTTAAGGGCGTTTTATTATACCTAAAATTAAGAAAGAGGTTGATTTTTATGAAAAAATTAAGCACGATTCAGAAGAGAGAAAATCTAAATGCAGTGTTCGCAATTGACGAACCGGGAAACGGAGGGGCAAATCATACCTATGCTGTACATAAGTATGGTGAAACTCCTACTATTCTCAACGAACCGCTTGCAATCATTCAGTTTCAGAACGGGGCAAGAAAAATTCCGACCAGCATCCACGGTGTAATTGATACTGACCTGCTGGAAATTGTCCGTGACAGGCTCAAGGGATTCCAGTCGGGCGAATTTGCCACGAGAGAAAATGCTTGTGCATTAACGCACATCGAAGAAGCACTTATGTGGCTGAATCGTCGTGTTGAGGACAGAATCGAAAGAAATGTTCTCGGAACAGATACGAAATAAGCATTTGCCAAGGACACAAATGTCCCTCGCAAGTGTTATTTTTATACCCACATGAAAGCAGGTGATATTATGCCAGATAAGGATTTTGACAAAAAGATAGAGCAAATGAACATCAAAGTTGCTGAAATTCTTTGCTCTATCGGTGTAAGTATGATAACTGCTATTGTTACAGTGATCCTATACACAAGGTTATGAATGCGGTAATGGCAGAAACGATAATCGGAACGGCAATGCTCTTTACGAGAAAAGATTTGATATCTTCCCAAGCCATTTGATTTGGGTGCAGACCTTTCTGTGTAAGGGCGTATCCGAAATGAGTACGTTTAAGAAAGCCGTTTTCTAACAGGTAATCAATTATGCTGTCAATTTCATTGGTATATTTTTTGATTTCAATACCGCCATGAACTTTATGAACATTGCGGATACAATTGTCCTTTGCGTTGTAGTTGAAATCCGGTTCATCGAGTTTTTTACAGCATTTCAGAAAATACCAACTTTGCCTTGTCATATAATCATCCCCTTTACGGAGATTATATCACAGCTAACCATAAAAATCAACAGAATATCAGCGCTTGTAGCAGCAGGCGTTTTTATTATACCCAAAAACAAGAAAGCGAGGTAAAATCATGGACGAAAACAAGAAGAACGTTCCTGAAGAGGAAGAGAAGAAGCCGACTGAGACCCCACCCGAGGGAGAGCCGAAAGAGCCCGAGAAGTCTGCTGAAAAGAAGTCTGATGAGCCGAAGAACGAACCTGCCAAGGCAGAGGTGAAAGAGCCTGACGGCAAGCAGGCGGACGAAGGCGGCGAGGGAGCTGCCGAGAAGCTTGAGCCTGTGGCTGCCCCTGATTCCAAAGACGAGGAGATCCTTCGCTTAAAGACCCAGATAGCAGCAATGCAGTTGGGAGTGAAGCCTGACTGCATGGAAGATGCCGTTGCAATTGCCGAGAGTTATGTCAAGGCAGGCAAAAACGACGACATCAATTCCGCACTGACGGCTGTGATCAAGAAGTATCCTGACATGAAGTCAGACGGCAGCGACAGCAAGAAGCAGGGTGGCTTCAAGGTCGGAGCAGGTTCTTCCGAAAAAGAGGAAAATGCCGACAGCAGCCGTCTTGCAAGCGCATTCGGTTTAAGAAAAAAGAAATAAGAAAGGTAAGGTGCTAAAATGGGAAACACGATCAATTACGCTGAGGTGTATTCAAATCAGCTCAGGGAGCTTTACGGTCAGGAGTCCACTTCTGATCCCCTCTATCACTCAAACGAGGATATCCAGATCACAGGCGGCAAGTCTATCAAGATCCCGAAGCTTTCGGTATCAGGTTACAAGGATCACACACGCGGTTCGCTCGGCTTTAACGGCGGTACTTACAGCAACGAATATGAGACAAAGACACTCGATCACGACCGCGACATCGAATTTGTAGTAGATCCTATGGACTTCGACGAAACCGATACAGTTGTATCGCTTGCCAACATCCAGAGCCGCTTCGATAAGACACAGGCTATCCCTGAACTTGACTCGTACACGTTCTCGAAGCTGTACTCCGAGGCGGTAAGAGTAGGCTCTGAGGTCAAGACAGACGCACTGACGATCGCAAATATCCTCGCTGATTTCGATGATAACCTCGAAAACCTTGAAGATAAGGGCGTACCGCTTGACCGTATGATTCTGTTCTGCACGTCAGCGTTCAAGAAGCTCCTCAAAAATGCCGAGGGTATTCAGAGAACACTGGACATCAAGCAGGGCGGCGGTATTGACAGACGTGTGCATTCTATCGATGATATCGGTAATATCGTTACAGTCCCCTCTGCGCGTTTCAAGACGGTCTACGACTTCACTGACGGCTGCAAGCCGGGCGTTGGTGCAAAGCAGATCAACTACATTCTCATCGACCCCGAGTGTCAGGTTTCGCGAAACAAGTACTCGTATATCCATCTTTTCTCCCCGGGTTCAGACAGCCGCACATCAGACAATTATCTGTACCAGAACCGCAAGTACAACGGCACATTCGCGATCGACGAGCTGTTCATTGACGGCTGCATTATCAGCGTAGGAACGCTCGCTGCAACATTCACAGGTGACGGTTCTACAACCGAATTCACGATTGCGGGCAAGCCTGACAAGATCATCAGTGTGACGGTTGACGGCACTGCATCGGCAGCGTACACATACGACAAATCAACAGGCAAGATCACATTTACAACTGCTCCCGGCAGCGGTAAGGCAATTGTGGTAACGTACTAAGGAGGGATACCATGAAGGCAGTAAAGGCAAACAAGCAGTATACTATCGCAGAAACTGAAAAGGCAGCGTACCTTGCGCAGGGATATGATATTATCGATGAAAGCGGCGCTGTCGTTGAACATTCTCCACAGGCTACCGTAGCCTACTCAGAGTACGAAAAGGTGCTGAATGAAAATGCGGCACTCAGAGCTGAGCTTGAAAAGTCCAAGTCTGACAGCAGAAGAAAAAAGGGTGAGGTGTAATGTACCTCACCCCTGAAGAGTACAAAGGCGATGTCCCTGCGGACGAAGTCGAGGATTACATCAAAGACGCCTGCCGTGCGATCGACAGTCTGACGTTCAATCGAATCGTTCGCAAGGGATTTGAAAACCTGACGGAATTCCAGCAGGATATCATCAAAGAGGCTGTGCAGAAACACATCAATTTTGTATACGAAAATGCGGAGATGTTGGAATCTCCGCTTTCGTCGTACAGTATATCAGGTGTGAGCATGAGCTTTGACCGCTCAAAAATCGTCACAGTTGGCGGCATTACTACCACAGGTAAGGTCTATAATCTGCTGATGCAGACAGGACTGTGTTACAGGGGGCTGATGTGAATGAAATATCCGCAGCTTGTGCCGAGGCGCATATGCACTACCCCGATAACCGTGTACAGGGAATCAGGACTGAACCGTGACGGTTCGCCAAAACAGACAGCCGTTTTTTCGGGAAAATGTTTCTACAGCGAAAAGACCAAGCAGAAAATAACCGCCGACAAGCAGATCATAACGCTGTCAGGTGAGGCACTGTTCAACGGTGATATCGCACCCGATACGGATGTTATTAGTGGTGAAGTCGTTGTTCTGACGGGCATACGGCGCAAAATATACGCGTCTGAAAAGGCTAAGAATCCTGACGGAACAGTAAACTATACGCGTTTGGAGCTGATATAATGGGCGTTAGTATTAAATTGGATTATCGCGCGATACAGAGCATTGAAAACGCTGTAAGAACATCAGCACAAGAGGCTATGGAAGCTGTGATGAGCGACCTTGTAAACAGCGAAACAATGCCGTTTGACACGGGCGATATGCAGAATAATCAGACATTCATTGATACCGACGAAAACAGTGTTTCAATTGTTACAGGCTCACCACAGGCACGGCGTTTGTATTATCACCCTGAATACAATTTCCAGCGCGGCAAGAACAAAAACGCAGGTGCGCTTTGGCTTGAACCGTATATCAATGGCGATAAGAAAGATCTCCTGTTGGATGAATACACAGAAAGGCTTAAAGAGAAACTGGAATGAAACTGTTGAAGCTGATTGAAATAGCTGATCTGATCGCAAATTCAATTGATTTTGAATCGGTGACAGCAGGCTGCATTGATACATCTGCCACACAAACGATAGGTGTGTATCAGCGCGATGAGACCGAGATCCGCGAGTGCATCGGCGGAGAATCAAGCTATCAGACCGCAAAAGTCAGAATACTGATACACTGGACTACCAATCCGAACACTGCCGAAGAAAAAGCGGCAGAGATCGCTGAAATATTCAGCGGACTGCGTGATATGCCGACTGCGGAGCATATCATAAAGTTTGCAAATTCGATCAAGATCCGCAGTATAGGAAAAGACGAGAAAGGCATCTGCGAGTACATCGTAGATGCCGATATTATATACATCGAAAGGAATGATTAACTATGTCAGAAAAGACAGGTGTATTTCCCTGTTATGAAAACCAGTTCAAGGTTGACAAAACGGGAGGAGATGGCGCAACAGAGGGCAATCTTGCGACTATAGCGGATATGGAAAGCTATTCAGTTTCCATTGACGGCAACGTCGAAGAATGGAAGCCCTACGATCAGGAAGGCTGGACACGCAGACTGATGACGGGCAAGTCTATCACTATATCCGTGTCGGGCAAGCGCAACATCGGCGATGCTGGCAATGACTACATCAACGGTCTTGCACTAAAAACAGGCGCGGCGGCTACCACAACATTTGTGTGGACGTTCCCTGACGGCGCAAAGCTGACAATGAAAGCAGTAATCAGCGTTACAGAGTGGTGCAGCGGTGATTCTACTGCGGTCGGACCGTTGGCGTTTGACGCTGCCTCGGACGGTAAACCGACTTTTACCCCAGCGACCTGACGCAGGCTGCGGCATCAGCGTCGCCTTTAAGAACGACAGCAAAAAGAACCCGTAAGAAAGTAGAGGTATCAGAATAATGGGAAAAATGTACACACTTGATAAAAAGCTGCTTTGCAGCTCTCCGGAGATCAGGATCGGCGAAAAAGTATATCCTGTGGACGACAGAAAGAACACGGTGATCAAGGTAACTAAGCTTTTCAACGATTCCAAGGGAGATGTTGAAAAAGTAGACGAGGCACTGGAGCTTGCCTTCGGTGAGAAGTTTAAGGAAATTGATGAAATGGATCTTTCGTTTGCCGCATACCAGAAGCTTTTCGAGTTGGTAATCGCGGCTATGACGGGCGAAGAGCCAAAGGACGAGGATTCGTTTCCCGAACAGTGAAGAAAAGTGGTACGACCTTGACCACGACCGCGAGCTGATCGAGCAGTCGATAGCCAAGCAGTACCACATTCTCCCAAGCGAGCAGGGATCGCTCCACTACTCTGATTGGCGGCTGCTGATCGGAGGATTAATGGAAGATACGCCCTTGGGACAGACTGTGCTTATTCGCAAGGAAAATAATCCTGATCGGCTGAAAAATTTCACACAGCACGAACATCGAATTCGTAATGGCTGGCGGAACTTCCGCGCACAGCAGATGAAATCAGTTCAGGCACCTGAGCAATTTGCGGCGATGTTTGAACGAATGTTCAAAAATATGTTTTAGGGCACTCCACGCGAGTGCCTTTCATTTTTGTGAAAGGAGGGAAAATCATGCCAACATCGGTCGGCGTAATATCACTGGATTTTGTTATCAAGGACAAAATTCTGCCGCAGATAGAAAAAATTACGGCACAGGCACAGAGTTCGGCTGGAAAGCTGGGCGGAGCTGTCAGCAAAGCAGTAGAAGAACCGCTGAACAGCATAGGCAAACAAGCCGCAGAAGCCGTTCAGAAATCCGTTGGTACAGCCGGGAAAAAGGCTGCGGAATCCGTTGAGCAAGCCATGGAGCAGGTCAAGGAAGTAACTGACAATGGCGTTGAAGCAGCATTGCAGCGGTTCGTGGAGCGCGAAGAAGCACAGGCAAAGTCCATGACAGAAGCTGTGAAGAATGCCTCTGCACGCATATCTAAATCAACAGGAAACTATGTGCAGTACAATGCTGCCGAAATCACAAAAACAGTTGAGACATTGTCTGAATCAATAGGGAAACCGCTCACCCAGACAGTCGAGAAAGCTAATGCGAAGTTAGCGGAGTTTGGTAAGTTTCAGATCAATACAAGTCCTGCAAAACGGCTGCGGCAGGAAATCGAAATGACAAGTCAGCAAATGGCGATACTGCAAAAGAAGTGGCAGGAGCTTTCCGCTGCCGAGCCATCCGACAAGACTACATCACAGCTTGCGGTTGTTGAGCAGCGTATTTTATCAACGCAGAAAAAGTTGGACGGTCTGAATGCCAAGTGGTCGGAAATGCACACACGGTCAAGCACTGTACTGAAAAAACTGGGTTCAGGATTCGGTAAAGTATTCGGCAAGATAAGGAGCGTAGGCGCAAAGGCGTTTTCATCACTCGGGAGTAAGATATCAGGCATAGGAAAATCTGCGCTGAGCGTGATCAAGCCTGTCAACAAATTAGGAACGACCCTGAAAAACACCTTCAAGCGCGTTTTCGTTATGGCAGGACTGTATGCTGCCTTCCGCGCCCTGAAAGACGGATTTATAGAAACCGCCAAGGCTGACGAACAGTTTTCCAATTCTTTGAACGCTGTCAAGGCAAATTTAGCGATCGCATTCACACCGATAATGCAGGCTGTAATGCCTGCGCTAAACACTCTGATGAGCGGTCTTGCGGCGGTCACAAAGTCTATTGCAGGGTTCATATCGGGCATATTCGGTACGACCTACAAACAGGCGGCGGAAGCCACCAAGAAGCTGAAATCAACGGCAGAAGCCGCTAAAAAAGCCAAGGTATCCATGGCTGGCATAGACGAAATGAACGTGCTGTCAGGCGGCGGAGACGATGAATCGGGTTCATCTGACAGCGGCATTGACTACAGCAAAATCGATATGACCGAACCTGAACTTCCCGACTGGGCAGAACGCCTGAAAGATTCGATAAAACAGGGAGACTGGGCAGGCGTAGGTCAGATACTTGCGGAACGTGTCAATGCTGTATTTTCAGGAATAAACTGGGAAAAACTGAGCAGCAAGATAAACAGCGGCATATCCAAGGTAACTGACGGAATTAATGGTTTTATTGATAATATCGACTGGGGTGTTATGGGCGATACAGTTGCAGGCGGTCTGAACACTATCACTTCGGCGATCAACACGTTCTTCGATGGGATAAAGTGGGCTAAGATCGGCAAGGGTATAGCTGACGGTCTGAATCGTGCCATTAAGAAAACCGACTGGAAGGGACTTGGCAAGGCGCTTTCCGCGCAGCTAAAGGCGTTTATTGATGCAGGCTTCGCGTTTGTCACAAACTTTGACTTCAAGGGACTGGGCAAGGGCATAGGTGAAGCTGTCAATGCTTGGTTTGACAATCTCGACTTCGGCAAGGCTGGAGCAACGCTGTCCGAAGGATTCAAGGGTGTTCTTGACACACTAATAGAGATAGTTCAGACAATAGACTGGGCAAGCATAGGCGCGAAAATTGCTGAATTCATCGCCAACATTGACTGGGGCGGAATCGCGAGCAAGTTAATGGAATTGCTTGGCAGTGCTCTTGGCGCAGCAGTTTCCCTTTTGTGGGGTGCGCTGCAAGGTGTAGTTGACGCGATAAAAGAATATTTTTCAGGTAAAATTGACGAAGCAGGTGGAAACATTGTCCTCGGGCTGTTCAACGGTATACTTGACGCGCTGAAAAATGTCGGTACATGGATATACGAACATATCTTCAAACCGTTTATAGACGGTTTCAAGAAAGCATTCGGGATCGCCAGTCCGTCCAAGGAAATGGGAACAATGGGCGGATTTATCATTGACGGTCTGTTCAATGCGATTTCGGACGGTATTGAAAAAATAAAGGAAATATTCTCGAAAATGCTTTCCGCTATTCTGGAGATATTCGATGATATTGACCAGTGGTTCAGCGATAAGTTCCGTCAGGCATGGGAAGCTATCAAACGAATCTTTTCGGGTGTGGGAACATGGTTCAAGAATCGCTGGAATGATATCACATCGGCATTTTCATCAGTAGGAACGTGGTTCAGCAATGCGTTTTCGGGTGCATGGAACGGCATAAAGAACGCGTTCTCAGGCGTTGGCAAGTTCTTCAGCGGTGTATGGGACGGTATCACATCGGTGTTCAGTCATGTGACGGACTGGTTCAGAGATAAGTTCTCGGAAGCCTGGCAGGCGGTCAAGAATGTATTCTCAGCAGGCGGCGAAATTTTTTCGGGTATTGCTGAGAACATCGCAGGGATCTTCAAGGATGTTGTGAATTCGTTGATCGACGGTATCAACTGGGTAATTGCCCAGCCGTTCAATGCGATAAATGACGCTCTTGACGGTCTCAGAGGTCTGGAAATTATGGATTGGGAACCATTCTCATGGCTGCCAACGATAGGTGTTCCTGAGATCCCACATCTGGCTAAGGGTGGTCTTGCGACTGCGCCTACATTGGCTATGGTCGGCGATAACAAAAACGCTGCCACAGACCCCGAAGTTATTGCGCCGTTGTCCAAACTGAAAGGAATGCTCGGCGACAGCGGCGGCAACAGTGAAATAGTTGAACTGCTGCGGATCATTATTGAACTTCTGCGTTCGGGAATGAATGTAGAAATAATCAATTATCTTTTCAAAAATTCCAAGGAATTCAGCCGGGAAGTGCTGCAAATCGTGAATAGCGATCGCGCAAGGAGGGGTGAATAGAATGTTAGCGATAAAGTCCATTAACGGCACTCAGCTTGCCGTACAGCCGCTTTCAGACGGCTATAGTGTAATATGTTCTGATTTGCTTGCAGAGGGCTCAGGACGCTCTACGGAAACAGGAAAAGCGCTGCGTTACCCTATTCGCACAAACACATATAAACTGACGTTGAAATTTAAAGGCGAAAGTGCAGAAATCGCACAGGTCAATTCACTGGTAAGCGCGTTTACACAGACTGTCGTTTTTCTGCATAATGGCAGTTATGTTACAGCACAGATGTATCCGTCAGACCGAACGACCGTTGACAATGGTTTTACGGCAGAATTATCCGTGAATCTGATCGAAATATAGGGGGGTGAGATATTGTATCAGGTATCAGCAGCATATATAGCGGCGATCGAAGGCGGCGCAGTTCAGCATATACACGGAACTCTTACGGACGTAAACGGGGACACACTCGTTTTAAATGACGACACAATGGTCGGAAATCCAAGCATAGATCTGCGCTGTGTCGAGGACGAAGAAGTGTTCATGATCGGTCAGATGTATACAGGCGAGCTGAGCATGATCCTGAACGTGCCCTATCTGCGGCGTGATGAAATTATCGGCGGCGAAGTGCGGCTGTGGTTCTCGGTTGACGGTGTAGCAGATGAAGTGCCGCTGGGCGTATTCGATGTAACATCTGCTGAACGTGAAAGCGGTTCGAGGTTGACGGTGAAAGCCGTTGACCACATCAGCCGTCTTGATTCAGAACTGAACAACGACTACGTTGGTGTAGTTTTCGCGGCGGCGGTTCTGGAGCAAATTGAAACAGTAGCAAAGGTCGAGTTTGCACAGACTATAGACGAAATAAACGCGCTCTTACCTACAGACAGCGACGGAAAGAAAATTGACATCAAGTACGACTGGTTCGGAACGCATTATCTTTCAAACTGCCGTGATGAAGTACGGGCAATCGCGCAACTTATCGGCGGTTTTGCGTTTGCAAACCGCGAGGGCAAGATAGAATTCCGCAGATTCTCAAAAACTCCGGTGCGGACTATTCCTGTAGATCTGCGCAAGAGTATCAAGCTGAGTGAGTACAATTACCGCGTCAGACAGTTCTCTTACACCGGTTCACTCGGACACACTGTCTCCGAGCCTGTAGCAACGCAGGCGGGTCAGGGGCAGTCTACAGCCGTTCTGAACATCACGGACAACAAATATGTGTGGGACAATGACAAGAACTATAAGGAGCGTTTTGACTGGCTGTTGTATCCGCTTTGTGCATATTTCAGCGACATGAGTTGGGTTCCGGGCACGATCGAGTACTATGGCGACCCTGCGCTTGACATCGGGGACATGGTGATTGTAAAGGGTGGTATCACGGAAAGCGAGGACTGCAAGTTCCTGATATGCTCAAATTTCTGGCAGTTCCGTTCTCCACAGCAGCTCACCGCTCCGGGCGTACCGCGCGCAGGAAGTAACACAGTTTCATCTTCGGGCGGTTCGGCAAGCTCGGGAGCGTCAGGCACGCAAATCAATATCACAAAAGGCAAGACTATCGAGGTCGCGGAACTGAACGAGTATCCGCAGGACATAGATATGGCAACCGTGATAGCAGACGGTGTTGTCAACGCGAAAGAGCCTACATGGGCGTTTCTGCACTACAATGCAAACTTGCAGGGTGCAGAGGACTGCACGGTAAATATCACGTCATACATGGACGGCGCGGCAGTTGTGTTTGCAGAAGCATTCACGCTTGCGGCGAGTGAGTACAAATCGGCTGAACGAGTTATCCCGATAGTGCTGGATGCAGGCGAGCACCTGTTCAGCGTGAAGCTGGAGACCAATGATAAATCAATTACTATCAGTAACGTTTCAGCACAGGTCTGGGGGCAGAACATTGTTGGAAATGCGAAAGGGGGCACAGGTGTGGCATACATACAGGACATTCTGGAAACATTCATCAGCACGAGCGAACCTGAGACTATCCGCAATATGCTGACAGCCATAGACGAACAGCGAGATCTTCTTGCAAATATTCTCACGGCAAAAGGCGTTGAAGCTGACGTGGGCGAAACGCTGAATACGTTGGTCGCAAAGGTGGCGGATATAAGCGGTTCACAGGATAAAGTTGGTCAGGCAATGGTGATATGTGATTCGGCAAAGAAATGCGTGATAGGGAACGCCAGTTTCACGGCGGATATAGAGGGTTAAGAAAGGAAAAAATAAAATGGCAATTACATCAATTATGAACGCAACTCCGGCGGCTGCAAAAGCATTTATAGATAACTTGGGATTCACAGGAATAACTACCGCTGTATCATCATCAGGCACAAATGTAAGCCATATTAAACATAATAACGAATTGGTTTTAGGTGGTCTCAAGGTATATTATAACGATGGTAGTTCTTCGTTTGATTTAGGCAGCAGTTCGTCTGAAATCCATTACACAATCCTTGCCTGCACTAACGGTATTATCATACAGTTTCTTACATATGACGGAACAACAAAAATCAATTCAGCGTTCATGTCATTTAATAGTGACGGCACACTTATATACGGGGCACCTTACAAATCTGATTCGTTAGCAAATCCTCGCGTGTGTCGCTCAGATTTAGAAAATTTTCTTGGAAACAATTGCACTCGCCATTTAGCTAATTGCACAACGTTAGCTAATTTTGTAACAGCCGCAAGTCTTGGTGATGCTAATGTTGCGGCTGAAAATGCATATTATATACCGATTTATCAGTATGACGGCATGGGCATAATTACGCTTAACAACGAAAAATACATCACAAACGGATATTGGTGTATCAAGGACTGAAAGGATAATGTATGAAATTAAGTGAACGAATCGCGAAACTTATCGATGTGAAATCAATCGTCACGATTGTTCTGACCGCAGTTTTTGCGGCGCAGAGCCTTCGCGGTATGATATCATCGGAACAGTTCCTTACAGTTTTCACAGTTGTGATAAGTTTCTATTTTGGAACACAGTACGCAAAAACAGTACGCAAAAAATAAGGAGTGATTTTATGATCTACAAGTACACCGACGAAACACAGCTTTCTGCGCATTTCAACGTGCGGGAATTCCGCTGCAAGTGCGGCAGATCACATGATATTGAACTCAATCCTGATCTGATTTTAAAACTGGAAAAACTTTATAGGGCACTTGATTGCACTAAGATAATCATTACAAGCGGCTATCGCTGCTCGGATCACGACAAGGCAGTAGGCGGCAACGGCTACGGGCAGCATACAAAAGGCAACGCCGCGGATATTATTTGCTATGATCAGGATGGTGAAATAATCAATACTAAAAAAATCGCCTGCCGAGCACAAAGCATCGGTTTCCGAGGTATTGGCAACATTGACCGTACATACACTGCAATTCACGTTGACGTGCGTACAGGCGCAAAGTGGTACGGCGACGAAGCTGTACGCGGAGGTACTTCCGGCAGCGTAACAGATGATTTTTGCAGGTATTACGCAGTCACAACAAAAACAAATCCGATATCTGAACTCCAGACGATTTTAAACGCTAAGGGCGCATCTTTGACTGTGGATGGCATTGCAGGTACAAAAACGCGCGCAGAGTGCTACAGATACACGATCGAACCCGGTGATCAGGGACAACTGACACGTTGGGTACAGCAGCGTTTAAACACGTTAGGATTCGACTGTGGTGCTGCAGATGGCATTGCCGGTACACTGACAATGAACGCGATCCACGCGCTGCAGGAATCCAACGGTCACGATGTAGGAATTCTGAAAAACAGTGACTGGGATATACTTACAAGATGAATTAAAATGCCCTTTTGCTTCGGCATCAGGGCATTACATTTTTATTAGGAGGATCTATATTATGAAATCATTTATTCCATGGATAGGCGGTAAAAGACTGCTCGCAGACAAAATCATATCATTGTTCCCGGACAAAATCGACCGATATGTCGAAGTATTCGGCGGCGGTGGTTCAGTGCTGTTTGCACGCGATAAACACGCGCCGCTCGAAATTTACAACGACGCGAACAGTCAGCTTGTGAACCTCTTCCGCTGCATCAGATTCCACCGACAGGAACTTCAGCGCGAAATATCAGGGTATATAAACGCCCGGGAAGTATTTGATGATATACGCGCACAGATCGATATGCGCGGTTTTACGGATATCCAGCGCGCAGCAATGTTCTATATTCGGATAAAAATCAGCTATGGAGCTGACGGAAGAACATACGGGTGCAACAAGAAAAATATATCGGCTGACTATCTGACAGAAATCGAAGAACGTTTGAAAACAGGTGCAGGGGTTGTCATAGAACACAAGGATTTTGAAAATTTAATAAATGTCTATGATCGCCCCGGCGCACTGTTCTACTGTGATCCACCCTATCACAAAACAGAAAGGCACTATGATGTAAAATTTAAACCCGAAGATCATCAGCGCCTGAAGCACTGCTTAGCCGGCATAAAAGGACGGTTTATACTGTCGTATAACGATGATGAATACATTAGGGATCTGTATAAAGAATTCAATATACTGCCCGTGTCACGTCAGAACAACCTCAGCAGCGGAGAGTTTAAGGAATTGATCATAAAGAACTATTAAAGTTGAAGTATTTTTTTTAGAGCGAAAATAACGTATATCGTTATTTTAATTGTAAAAAGGATATAGGAGGTCACTATGATCAAATGCCAGTTAAAGTCCATTTTAAAAGGGCTTAACCTCACACAAAAAGAACTGTGTGAACGCATAAACGCACGACCGTCAACAATATGTGCGCTGTGTAACAACACGTTTGACTATTTAAACATACACCTTTTAAATGATATTTGTGATGCTCTGAATTGCGATATATCAGAGTTACTAAAAAAAGCCTCTTGACATTAAAATCAAGAGGCTTTTTTTACACAAAGTAGATTTTTTTGTATTTTGAGTGTCAATTTTTTGTATTTTGCGCGTCAAGCCACATCAATTCCCGTGAAGATTTTGACCGTATCGCTTTACTTCATAAGCGTGGGATTTTTGAAAAGCTATGTGATGCAGACAGAGCGTCAAAATTCTATCAGCTCATAAGGTACAGCTATGCTTCGGGTCTTGACAGCTTTGGAAGTCAGCCGCATTCGATGTGGTCGGACTTCCCTATGATCGACCTTGCCGCAAGGCGGTTGCAGAAGGTAGTAGTTGAGAATAAAGATTTTGAAAAGCTGATTAAGCAGTATGACAG
>ERZ1034984.815-NODE-815-length-33094-cov-9.680771_pt1 | contig 33094 bp, 41 predicted proteins | sample MGYA00520589_ERZ1034984 | MGnify/ENA primary metagenome ERZ1034984 (study PRJEB33766, sample SAMN09781790) | gut metagenome | biome: gut microbiome | host: Homo sapiens | place: Madagascar | study: EMG produced TPA metagenomics assembly of the PRJNA485056 data set... | reverse complement strand
TAAAATTAAGTTTTTATTTAAAAAAGGCTTTATCACATAAATGTGATAAAGCCTTTCTATTTACCATTTACTATTTATTATCTTACTGTTTAATATCAATTCGTACCAATGCCTTTTTCAAAGCAATTTCCGCACGAGCAACATCTATCTCTGCTGTATGGTTGTGAAGTCGCTCTTCGGCGCGGGCACGAGCTGCCTCCGCGCGAGCAACATCAATTTCTTCCGGCCACTCTGCAATCTCTGCCAAAAACGTTACCTTATCCGGCAAGATTTCTACAAATCCTGCATGTATTGCCGCTTCTTTTTGTCCTTCTGCTTCTGTAATCGTTACAATTCCAGGAGCTAAAACAGTTGTCAGCGGAATATGATGTTTGTAAACACCCATCTCACCATTTACGGATGTGAATTCTACCATAGAGGCTTCTCCTTCGTAAAAGTTACGATCCGGTGTTATGATTTCCAATCGGAAAAATTTGTTTTCCTCTGCCATTTGTCCACCCCCTATTTCATACGGGCACGGACTTCATCAATGGAACCTGCATTTAAGAAATAACTTTCCGGTACATCATCATGTTTTCCTTCCAGAATTTCTTTAAATCCGCGAATAGTTTCTGTAATTGGTACATACTTTCCATCCAATCCGGTAAACTGTGTTGCTACGAAGAATGGCTGAGACAAGAATCTCTGTACCTTTCTTGCACGGCTTACTACCAACTTGTCATCCTCGGAAAGTTCATCCATACCAAGGATTGCAATGATATCCTGCAATTCCTTATAACGCTGTAGGATTTCCTGTACTCCACGAGCTACTTCAAAATGCTCCTGACCTACGATACGCGGGTCTAAGATACGAGAAGTAGAACCAAGTGGGTCTACTGCCGGATAAATACCAAGTTCTACGATAGAACGGTCCAATACCGTAGTTGCATCCAAATGGGCGAATGTGGTCGCCGGAGCCGGGTCTGTTAAGTCATCGGCTGGTACATATACTGCCTGTACGGAAGTAATAGAACCATTCTTTGTGGATGTAATACGTTCCTGCAATGCACCCATTTCTGTCTGAAGGGTTGGCTGATAACCTACAGCAGATGGCATACGTCCTAATAACGCAGACACCTCGGAACCTGCCTGTGTGAATCGGAAAATGTTATCAATAAATAACAATACGTCCTTTCCACCCTTATCACGGAAATATTCTGCCATGGTAAGTCCTGTTAAACCTACACGCATACGCGCTCCTGGTGGCTCGTTCATCTGTCCGAACACCATACAGGTCTTATCAATAACGCCAGACTCTTTCATTTCATAGTAAAGGTCATTTCCTTCACGGGTTCTTTCTCCTACACCGGTAAATACAGAATATCCACCGTGCTCTGTTGCAATATTATGAATCAATTCCTGAATTAATACGGTTTTACCTACACCAGCACCACCGAACAGACCAATCTTTCCACCCTTCTGGTATGGGCACAAAAGGTCTACGACTTTAATACCGGTTTCTAACATTTCTGTAGAAGTTGCCTGATCTTCAAAAGCCGGAGCTTTTCTGTGAATTGGCATGTATTCTACATCAGTTGGTGCATCTATTTCGTCAATGGGATCTCCTAAAACATTAAACATACGTCCCAATGTTTTCTCTCCTACCGGAACGGAAATCGGAGCTCCTGTTGCTTCTGCCTCCATTCCACGGACAAGTCCATCGGTAGGTCCCATGGCAATACATCTTACCGTATCATCACCCAAATGCTGTGAAACCTCCACTACCAATCTTTTTCCGTCTTTTAACGGAATATTGATAGCTTCGTTAATCTGTGGCAGCTTTCCGTCGGAGAATTTTACGTCAAGAACCGCTCCGACAATCTGAGTGATTTTACCTATATTCTTTTCTGCCATATTTTCACTCCTTATGTTTATCATTCTCAAAAGTGCGTACCTGCACTTCTTCTATACCGTCCTGCAACTATGAGAAACATGCTTTGCGAGTTTCTCAAGTTATCGCGGTACTCATAAAAGCATTTATGCTTTATGAGATAGCCTCCGCTCCCGCTATAATCTCTGTCAATTCCTGTGTAATGGAACCCTGACGGGCACGGTTATATTTCAGTGTCAAATCACTAATCATTTCATCTGCATTGCTTGTTGCGGAATCCATTGCCTGCATTCTGGCACCATTTTCACTTGCAACAGCTTCTACCAAGGCTCCGTAGAGTAAGCTTGTCACATACTTTGGTATAATGAGATTTAATGCTTCTTCTTCGTTTGGCTCATAATTCATTAATAAATCATGATCCGCCTCAGCTTCTGAATCTGCATCATCAATCTCTACCGGAAGCAGTTTTATCAGCGTAGGTTCATGGCTTACTGTATTTTTAAAATGAGTGTATGCCAGATAAATCTCGCCAATTTCTCCTTCAGTAAATGCTTTTAATACTTCTTTACTGATAAGGGCTGCGTCTTCATATGTTGGACCTTCTATCACGTCAGAATAATCTTCTTTGATACTATATCCTTTTCGTACAAACGTCTCTTTTGCCTTACGCCCAATCATGTAAATCTCAACATCCTCTTTTTTCATATCGCTTTCTGTAATCAATTTTACGATATTAGAATTATATCCTCCGGCAAGTCCTCGATTGGATGCAATTGCAATGACTGCCTTCTTCTTGGAATCTCCTGCCTTCAAATATGGATGGTTGATATTTCCGGAATGCGCAAGCATGGAACTTACCGTTTGATACATATGGTTAAAATATGGATTCGACTGCTCTGCATGGTTTCTTGCTTTTTGCAGTTTTACAGTAGAAACAAGCTTCATGGCTTTTGTGATTTGCTGCGTACTTTGTATGCTGCCTTTTCTTCTTTTAATATCTCTCATGGAAGCCATAGTTTTTCACCACCTGTTCTACTTAAATTGTGCTTTGCACTCCTCAATTGCCTTAATCAGTTTTGTTTCCGTTTCTTCTTTAATCTCTTTATCTGTACGGATTGCTTCCGGAATTTCCGGATATTTGGTATCCACAAATTCAAACAATTCTGCTTCAAATCTTAAAATATCTTCTACTGCTACATCTAATAAGTATTTCTTAGTTGCTGCGTAAATAATCATAACCTGATATTCTACCGGCATTGGCTTATACTGTGGCTGTTTTAACATTTCTTTGATTCTTTCACCCTGTGCCAGCTTTTCTGCTGTATCTGCGTCTAATTCAGAACCAAACTGCGCAAATGCTGCCAACTCACGATACTGTGCCAATTCCACACGGATTGGTGCTGCAATTTTCTTCATTGCCTTAATCTGAGCAGAACCACCTACACGGGATACGGATAATCCCGCATTTACTGCCGGGCGGAAACCTGCATTAAACATTTCTGTTTCCAGATAAATCTGACCATCTGTAATAGAAATTACGTTGGTTGGAATATAGGCAGAAACGTCACCTGCCTGTGTTTCGATAATCGGAAGTGCAGTTAAGGAACCGCCGCCCAACTTATCAGACAATCTTGCTGCACGCTCTAACAATCTGGAGTGTAAGTAGAATACATCTCCCGGATATGCCTCACGTCCTGGTGGACGACGAAGTAATAAGGAAAGTGTACGATAAGCCGTTGCATGCTTGCTTAAGTCATCATATACCACCAATACGTCTTCTCCGTTTTCCATCCATTCTTCACCGATTGCGCATCCTGCATATGGTGCAATATACTGCAATGGTGCAAGTTCACTTGCGGTAGATGCTACTACAGTAGTGTAATCCATTGCGCCAAACTCTTCTAATGTTTTTACAATGGTTGCCACGGTAGATGCTTTCTGTCCGATTGCAACGTAAATACATTTTACGTTCTGTCCTTTTTGGTTAATAATGGTATCTATTGCAATTGCTGTTTTACCGGTCTGACGGTCACCGATAATTAACTCACGCTGTCCACGTCCGATTGGTACCATGGAGTCAATTGCCTTAATACCTGTCTGTAATGGTGTATCTACGGATTTTCTTGAGATAACACCGGATGCTACTCTTTCTATCTGACGAAACTTACTGGTTTCGATTGGTCCTTTTCCATCAATAGGCTGTCCCAATGCGTTTACAACACGTCCCAACATAGCATCGCCAACTGGAACTTCTACAACTCTTCCGGTAGTCTTAACGGTATCTCCTTCGTTGATACTTTTCTGGTCACCTAACAATACGGCACCAACGTTATCTTCTTCCAGGTTCAACACCATTCCATAGACTTCTCCGGGAAACTCCAATAATTCGCCCTGCATTGCATTTTCAAGCCCGTGAATACGCGCAATACCGTCTGCTACCTGGATAACTGTACCTACGTCAGACACTTCCAGCTCTGCGGCATACCGTTTCACCTGCTCTTTTATGACTGAACTTATTTCCTCTGGTCTTAAATTCATGGAGCGCATTCACCTACTTTCAACTGTATTTTTGATAATTCTCTGGTAAGCTGTGAAAGCTTTTGCTTTACACTGCTATCTACCACACGGTCACCGATACGGATTACCATGCCGCCTATCAGGCTTTCATCCACTTCATAATGCATTTCAAATGCTTCATAATGTGTGGTTTTTAATAACTTTTCTTCTACTTTTTCTTTTTGAACTGCATTAAGCTCCATTGGAGTTTTTACATAGGCAGTTCCAATATTCTTGTATTCTTTTATCCGGTCAATAAAATAAATAAATACGGATTCCATATCTTTATAATGACCCTTTGAAACAAGCATACACATAATTCCGGTCAATTCGTCCCGTACCTGACCTTTAAAGATATTTTCCAGGATCTGAATCTTTTCTTCTTTTACGATTTTTGGGTGATTCATCAGTTTGGAAAGCTCGTTGTTTTCCTGAAGAATGCTAAGAATACCTCTTGCTTCTTCTAACATCTCATCCACCTGACCAGATTCCACAGCAAGCTCTACTAATGCATCCCCATATGTCTTGGATACTAGCTTTGCCATGTATTCTCACCTATTTCCTTTAATGTTTCTTCTACCAGGGCATCCTGTACAGATGTATCAATAGACGCTGACACAACCTTTCCTGCCATCATGGATGCAATGGAAATCATTTCCTGCTTTGCCTCATCCATAACACGCTTCTTTTCCAATAATGCTTCCTCATTGGCACGTTTTATGATACGGGCTGCCTCTTCTTTTGCTTCGTCTATGATTCTTGCTTCGTTTTTCAAAGCTTTCTGACGAGCCTCACTTAAAATCTCCTCGGCCTCTTTTTCCACACCTTTAAGCTTTGCATCATATTTATCTTTTAAAACAGATGCATCTTCTTTATCTTTCTTTGCCGCATAAATGTCACTTTTAATACGTTCCTGTCGATCCTTAAGCATCTTTCGTGCCGGATTAAACAACAGATATGACATTGCAGTAAATAAAAATAATACAGCAAGTGCTAAAAGTATCGTGTCATGTAAAAGCTGAGGATCTAAGCCAAATATTCTTGGTTCCAAGGCTTGTCCTCCTTTCCCTTACTTATACTAATGGTTTTACGAACAGTAACAGGATTGCAACTAACAAACCATACAAACCTGTGGTTTCTGCTACCGCCTGTCCTAAAAGCATGGTAGATGTAATATCGGATTTTGCTCCCGGGTTACGTCCTACTGCTGCTGCTGCATGTCCTGCTGCAATACCCTGTCCAATACCAGGTCCAATACCTGCAATAACTGCTAATCCTGCACCAATTGCTGAGCATGCTAAAATCAAATCTGTTCCACTAATGTTCATAAAAATTTCCTCCTTAGATTCTTAATCTTGTTTTTCTTTTCTTAATTTTGTTTTGATACTTCACTCTTACTCTTCTTTGTCTCCAATTGCATTCGTGATATATGTCATCGTCAGCATGCAGAATACATACGTCTGGATACATCCCGAGAAAATATCAAAATATGCGTGCAACGCACCCGGCCAGAAATATGCAAACTTGGATAACAAAGCATAAATCAACGCCATAATAATGGTTCCGGATAAAATGTTTGCGAACAAACGAAGTGATAAAGAAATTGGTACTGCAATCTCTCCTATCAAGTTAATCGGAAGCCATAACGGCAGCCACGGGGGCAATGGAGAACACATATCCACCCATATTTCCTTTAGACTGTTGTGCTTAAACTGACAAAAATGAATAATACAAAAACTCATCAATGCCAATGGCAGTGTCACTCCGTAATCTGCTGTGGGCGGTCTTAGACCGAATAAACCTGATATATTACTCAGTAAAATAAATAAAAATACTGTACCGATATAATTGGCAAATCGTTCTCCCTTTTTTCCCATTACACCATGAACCATCTTGTCTAACATTTCTACAATCAGTTCTACTACATTTTGAAATCCAGTAGGAACCTGACTGGCATGTTTCATTGCCCTGTTGGCTGCAATAGCAAATCCCAGCAAAATCAACATGACAATCAGTACACATACATGGGTCGTGGTAATCCAGAACGTATGTCCAAATAGCTCATAGGAAAATAATCCGTGAACTTCAATGTCAACCTCTGTACTCGTTGCCAGCAAAATCGAACTACGCACTCTCTCACCTCCTTAAAAATTTATGTTTTGTAATAAATTTATGTGTAAAGGGATTGAGATAAGCTGCTACCTTTAGTCCCATTACGCCCAAAAACATGGTAATCAAATTACCTAAGTGAAACACTCCTACTACTGCAAAAGCTGCCACTACCAAAATATAACGTATTGCGGAAAAAACAGCACTCTTTCTGGATGCTCGTTTTTCTGCCATTAACTCCACAGTATCCAAAATAACCACTGCCATATTAATCGCCATTCCCACAGCAACTACAATTCCAATCCATAACCCTGTGGTATAACGCAACCGGTCTTCTACAAACCACACTCCCGTAAACTGTATTACCAATCCGTACAGCAACAACTCTATAATCAGCTCGGGTAATACCGGATTAATTCTTTTTAACACGCCTTTGCTCCTTTTCACTCTTTTGCTGATAAATTCTCTTTGCCATAACATATATATTCCGAAATCCCGCTAATGCTCCTACGAAGAAAAACGGTATCACTAACCATTTCATATGAAATCGTTTTCCTATATATACTCCGGCAAAACAACATAATAAAATAGGCACCAACATACTGATTCCAAACTGCGTAATAAGAACCAACGATTGATATACGCTTTTTTTGTACCTCACATGTGCTACCTCCTGTTACTTTCATCCTATATATTATATCTATTTTTCGACAAAATGTCTATCATTTCTACTCCTATTGAAAAAAATGCCAAAAAAAGAGCAACCTTTTTCCTTCTTTTGGTTACTCTTTCCACTTTCTACTACAATTATACTGTTATTTTAATTTCTCTTCCATTTCTTTGATAGCGATAAAAATCTACCCCTGCTGCACGAAACATTCTTTTGGATGCAATCACAGATGGCGTATCACCATACTTATCGTCATCATATATTACCGTTTTTATCCCGGCCTGAATAATCGCCTTTGCACATTCGTTACACGGAAACAAGGACACATACATCTTGGCGCCTTCTAAACTACCTCCACGATAATTTAATATGGCATTCAATTCGCTATGGGTCGTATAAAAATACTTATTATCTAAAGGTTCGCCTTCTCGTGCCCAAGGGAATTCATCATCGGAACATCCCATAGGAAATCCGTTATACCCCATAGATAAAATCTTGTTGTCGGAACTTACAATGCATGCTCCTACTTGGGTATTGGGGTCCTTAGAACGCATCCCGGACAAAATGGCAACACCCATAAAATACTCATCCCAGGAAATATAATCCTTTCGTTTATCGCTCATAGCTGTCCTCCTGTCTCTATCTTGTGCCGAAAATACGGTCTCCCGCATCGCCTAATCCCGGAACAATATATCCATGTTCATTCAATTTTTCATCTAATGCACCAATATAGATATCTACATCCGGATGTTCTTTTTTCATACACTCTACCCCCTCCGGTGCTGCAATAATACACAAAAAACGAATATTTTTTACGCCTCTGTCCTTCAACATCTGAATGGCTGCTGCTGAGGAACCACCTGTCGCTAACATAGGGTCTACTACAAACACTTCACGTTCTGAACAGTCTTCCGGCAACTTGCAATAATATTCTACCGGTTCTAGTGTTTCCGGGTCACGATACAATCCAATATGTCCAACCTTGGCTGCCGGTATCATGGCAAGCATTCCGTCTACCATACCAAGTCCTGCTCTTAATATCGGCACAACTGCCAGTTTCTTTCCTTTTAATTCTTTTACAGTGGTGGTGCAAATCGGTGTTTCAATCTCAATATCTGTCAATTCCAAATCTCTGGTTGCTTCATAACACATAAGCATTGCTATTTCGCTAACCATATTTCTAAAATCCTTGGAGCCTGTGGATTTTTTTCGAAGCCAACCGATTTTATGCTGGATTAACGGATGACTCATTACTGTTACTTTCCCCATTCACATCGCCTCCTTCTATTTCATTATTATCTTCATTTTCTTCTTCATTGGCTTCATTGGCTTCATTTACTAAATTTACCAATTTCTTTATCGTCTTATTCAACGTTTCATAACAAAGTCCATATGCCTGCAATGTTCCGCCATATGGGTTAATAATTTCCAGTTCGTCTCCTGTCAGTTCATTCAATACTGCAAGATCCATTTCCTCCGGAATTTCATAATTTTCTATAATCTTTTGCCTTTGTTCCTCTCCCATGGCTATGATGAGATGTTCCGGTGTTAAATCTTCCTGCTCTAATTGACATGACATTTGATTTTCTACATTGATTCCATTACTAATCAAAACTGCCTCCGCCTTTTGATTTAATGGTTCTGGAAAAAGTACCACCAGACCACGACTTTCAATTTCCAACGGATATTTTATCATATATTCTTTCATGATTGCTTCTGCCATAGGTGCTCGTGCAGTTCCGCTGTCACATACAAAAATTACTTTCTTGTATTTCTTCATTCTGCTTCCTTCCATTCTACACTTCAATTACCTGATGTCCTGCCGCTTTTAACATACGATTCATAATAGCCTGCCCAATTCTCGGTGTGGAAAAACTTTCTGAATAAATAACGTCCACATCTAAATCATCAAATTCTCGCAAAATTCCATATAAATGACGGGCTATAGTATCTTCCTCACTTCTGGTTCCAATACTTTTTACAATTCCAGCCTGATATCGTCCGCATGTTTCGTCCGTTCCGATAACCCCCGTTTTCTTTCCGGACTCTTGCGCCATGCTAACCAGTTCATTGATTTTTTGTATTACCTTCTCTTGTGCCCCATTTACCAGTATCAAATCTGCCTTTGGAGCATAATGCTTGTACTTCATTCCCGGTGCCTTTGGATGTGCTGTAGGATCATCCATAGAAAGTCCCGGGTCCATCTTCACTTCTCCAATTACTTTTTGAATCATTTCCGGTGTAATATATCCCGGTCGTAAAATCATTGGTATTTCTGTTGAAAAATCCACAATGGTAGACTCTATCCCAATGCCAACTGCCCCTCCATCCAAAATCATAGGAATCTTTCCATCCATATCCAACGCTACATGTTCTGCTCTTGTTGGGCTTGGCTTTCCTGATGTGTTAGCACTTGGTGCTGCGATATATCCGCCCCCGGCATCAATCAGTGCCAGCGCAATGGGATGATTTGGCATACGAACAGCAACGGTTTCCAGTCCTCCGGTTGTTTCTAAAGGAACCTGTTCGCTCTTTGGAAAAATCATAGTCAATGGTCCCGGCCAGAATTGTTCTGCCATTTTCTTTGCCTTTTCCGGTATTTCTGACGTAATCTTCTCCAGAGCCTTCATATTAGAAATATGCACAATCAGCGGATTATCTGATGGGCGGCCCTTTGCTGCATAAATTTTCTTGGAGGCTTCCGGATTCAGCGCATCTGCTCCAAGTCCGTATACTGTCTCCGTTGGAAATGCTACCAAGCCACCTTGTTTTAAAATATCCCCTGCTGCTTCTATTTTCTTTTTATCTTCTTCTGTTAACTGTTCTGTTATTTTTTCTATTACCATCTTCATAATTTCACTATCCCATTTTTACATATTATGTTTCTAAGTATAACACGTTCTTAGATTTTCGCAACTATTTCATTGTTTTTCCTGCTCTGGATGTAGGTATTGTACAATGCCGCTATGTACAGCTTCTGCCACCTTTTCCTGATATTCCTTGGTTGCCAAAAGTGCTGCTTCCTGAGAATTACTCAAAAATCCGCACTCCACAATAACAGTGGGACTGGAAGTCTTTTTTAATAGATAATAACTTTCATTTGCTTTTGCCTGTCGGTGATTGGAGGGATCTAATTGTTCTATCAAAACACTTTGTAAGGTTTCTGCCAACTGTTTTCCCTCTGCTGATTCTCCATAGTAAAAGACCTGCGCCCCCTTTACATATTCTTCCGGATAACTGTTTTGATGTATACTCACGGTAAACACCGGCTTTGCTTCTTCAATAATCTCACACCGTTTTCGCATATCTTCTACCTTTTTATTATTGGAACTTTCACTATACAATCCATTTTCATCCGTTCGAGTCATAACTACTTCTATCCCGTCTTTTTCTAACAGCTTTTTTAGTTTTTTGGCTATTTTCAGATTAATATCTTTTTCTTTTTCCTTATTAATACCTATCTTTCCCGGGTCCATCCCTCCATGCCCTGCATCCACCACAATACAGATTTTCCCCTCTTCTGCTTTTTTGCTTTCTACAATGTAAGCTCCTCCTTCTTTTGCCAAAAAATAGGCTCCCACCAGTACGATGACAGCCATAATAAGTTCCATTTTTTTCTTCATATTCTCACCTAAGTATCTTCTTAATTAAAGATATGAAGCTTTGGAAAAAATATTCAATTTTGCAGTGCTTCTTCTACTGCCTTTTTTATCACTTTGCTAGAATTGGTAGCTCCTGTTATCTCATCCACATCTGTCCGTTGTTCTTTTAGGATTTCATCTACTACTTTTTCTGCTGGTTTTCCTCTTTCATTTTTATGTTGTACCAATTCGATATGGGTGATTTTTTCATTCTCTACAGTAACTTCTACTTCTGCACAAATATACCCCACATCATATTTTCCTCTATAAGTTCCGTTTGCAACTCCGGAAGCATCCATTCCCTCAATCTGAATGTTTTCTACCTTATTCTGATAGCTGTTGAAATCCACAATACTTACCACTACATGGCTAATCACCATTACCAGCATTGCCAACGACAATATCCGATGCCAACGAAGTTTTTGTTCTCTTTTTTTCATAATATGACAAAACACTATAATTGCCATGATAAAAATCGTAGCTATCACTCCTGTAATTCGCACCCACTTATCGCGATTTCCCAATACCGGGATCACACATATCACATGAGCAAAACAGCTTACTACCAATACTCCACATATCCATTTATGCCCTATCATCAATATTCTATCTATTTTTTTCCATTGTAATTTCCGTGTCACTAATTTTAGTAACAATAGGATGACACATAAAAAACTTATATACCCTAAAACAATACCCATCTTTTATCCAAATCTCCTTTGTAGCTTTTTCTTCAATTTTTCCGGTATTTCTTTGCTTTTTCCGGTATTGGCACAGACGAAAGTTCCTCCACATTTCATACCTGCTGTCTTAAAAAACTCCTTTACCACCCGTTTTGCCCCTCGGCTTTGTCCTGCTATCCATGAAAAGGGTGATGGGGTGTTACAGGCAGTAAGGAAAAAATATTTTTTCCCCGGAAGTCTGCCTTTGGGAAAAGTAGCGGTTTCCTCCATTGCCACTCCCAGTAGTCTGTCAAACATATTTTTTACAACCGCCGGCACATTTGCCCAATAAACAGGTGCCGCTAACACTACTGCATCACTTTTGCGTAAGGAATTTGCTATTTTTTGAATATCGTCTTTTTTTACACATTCTTGTGTGCCAAGGCATACCCGGCACCCTTGACAAAATCCAATTTCTTTTTCATAAAGATTTATCTCTTCTACTTCCCAGCCCGCTCCTTGTGCTGCTTTTGTGGCACATTGTAGCATCTGACTTACCACTCCATTTTTATGGGGACTACCCAAAATTGCAACCATCTTTTTCTTATTCATCCTGTTTCTCCTTGGCAATTGTGTGGTACAATGTATCAAATCCATTTTGCAAAAATTCCTGTTTTGTCTGATTCATTGCCTTTTTGATATATTCTTCTTTATTGACAGCTAACTGTATTAAACCGGATAACATTCCCCAAAACGCAAATACTGTGGATATACTATTAATTTCCTGACGAAATTCCCCCGCTGCAATTCCTTCTTCCACAAACTTTTTCAACACTAGATTCAGTTCTTCGCCAATTCGAAATGTTTCCTCTTCTTCCAGCAAGCACTCCTCTTGTTCAAAGTTCACATTGATTCCTTTCAATACAATCTGAAAATAAAATGGATATTTTTCCTGATATCGCACAAGTCCTTGGCAAATCAGCAAGTAGCGTTCTCGTATGCTCTTCTCTTCCTGAATTGCTCCCGCAATGTAGTCATATAGCTTTTTCATACTCTCTAATACTAATAGCCCTACAATCTCTTCCTTATTTTGAAAATATACATACAATGTTGCTTTACTATATCCTGCCTTTTGGGCTATTTCATCCATGGATGTTGCTTCAATTCCTTTTTTGGTAAATAGTTCTTCTGCTGCCGTTGCTATATTTTGTCTATGTACCGCTCTTGGCTCCTTTTTTCGTCTTGCCACGTTGTTTCCTCCTCTTTAATTAAACTCACGGTTTAATTATATATTTTATTTTCGTTTTGTCAACATTTTTATAGCATAAGAAAAACGCCCATTTTCTAATTTAATAGAAAATAGACGCTTTTCACTATAAGTTTACTACTCTAATTTACATATTTTATTATGGTATCCCAGGCTGTTGCCCGTTCAAATCCCAACTTCCAGTAAGCTGCTCCCGCAAGAGAATTGTCTTTCATAACTTTTAATTTTTCTTCTAAAGACGCTTCGTTTTCAATCCATATTTTATAGGTTTTTCCACTATTTTCATACTCTACATAATACTGTCCTGTGGTATCATCCCATGTTGGCTGTGCTCCATTTACTGTGTAACGATTTTCTACGGTTTGCATCCCTTCTTCGCTACAGGTAAAAGTATATGGCAGGTAGTCTTCCGATGCAGACTCCACATCTTCCCCTGCGCCATCTTTCGGTGTCAGTTCCCATACTCTTGTGTAAAACGGCATACCAAGAATTGTCTGATTTGCCGGAACTTCTGCCAGTGTGTCTTCTACTCCTTTTTTCACAAATCCAATAGACGCTACTGACCCTACATCTTCCGATGCTCTGGTATGTTCATCATATGCCATAATTACTATATAGTCTGCAAACAATGCCTGCTCACTTCGATTATAAAAAGCAGTATAAGAAGATGGCACATAGTTGTCAACCGACAATACAATATTATTGTTTTCGCATTTAATTGACAATTCTCGGATAAACTGGATGTAAGCATCCCCCACTTCACCCGCTAAAGCTTCAAAGTCTAAGTTAATTCCGTCTAAGTTATATTCTATTGCCGATGCAATAATCTGATTTACTAATTTATCTCTCACCGATGTGTGGGTTAATACATAAGTAGTATCCACTTCTGAATTCTCCAAGTTACTAATTAACGCCCACACTTCCACGCCCTGCTGATGACAGTAATTTACATAATCATGATTTGCCAGGGAATAGATATTTCCGTCATTATCATTTAAATAGAACCATGTGGGAGACAATACATTTATCCCTTTGGTAGATTGCAATACATTGGCAACTTTCTTATTTCCATCTTGATTGGTTACCTGATGCCATCCCATACTGATGGTCTTATCTTTTAACAGATGATTAAATACCGGTTGCTCACCTTTGGCTTTCACAGTGGTTTTCTGTTCGCTACCCAGTTTGTTATTTCTTATATAACCAATCATCCCATCCTGTGTGCAAACTTTATCCCAATCGTTACCACTCTCAAGAATTGTTACTGTAGCTCCCTTTTCCACGTCTACAACGATTGGACTCTTAATACCGCCCTTCTGGCGAATTTCTGTACCGCGTTTTACTTCTGCCGTCTTTATGGTACCACCTTTACCTTCAATTGCAACACGGTTCGGTTTTTCATATACTTTATAGCTTATTGCCGGATATTCTGTATACTTTTGTACAAAATCCAACGCAATATACATCTTGTCAGCATCCACTTTTACAATGGTATAGTCTGTATTCTCACTGGATTTTGTAACCATATAGCTCTGTTCTCCGGCATTTACGGATATTACATCTGTCGGCGTTACATAGCGTAAAATATTTTCATTGGCATCCCAGTAAAAACGTTCATTCAAATAATCGTGTACTGTCTGATACTCCAAATACACATGTCCTTCCCAGTTCTTTGCTACATCCTCCAGTCGCTGATTGTCTACCACAATCGCCATATCCTCTTCGTTTTGTACATTGTAATAACTATTTAAGTTCACTCGCTCCTTGCTCGGACTGTACTTTTTCACTAACAAGCTTATTCCCGCAATTAGAATCACTACTACAATAAAAACAGCCGCAATAATCACGGAATGATTATTTTTCTGTTGTTTTTTATTGTTTATAGGTCTTCTAGTTGCACCTTTTTTTACATTAGCCTTTGGCGTTGATCTGTCTATTTCTGCCATAATATCCTCCTATGTACTCCCTTGTTCATAATAAGTCTTTCCTATAATACATGATAAAGCCCCTCATGCATGAGCACAAGGGGCTTTGTTTCCTATATTTCACTCAATATCTGCAATGCATTTTCTTTCAATATAATATCATAATGCTCTTCAAAATATGCTTTGATTGCATTGGAATATTTTTCCTGATGTGCGTACTCCGACAAAATATTGCATACTTTGTTAAATTCTTCCGGACTATGTTGGCTCTTACTAACCACCAAATAATACTTCCGGTTTAATCGATTTTTATACAATACGTTGCAGCCGTTGTAAAATCCCTTCAGCACATGTGCAAGACGATTTACCTCATCAAATCCTTCAAATACAAATAATTTGGTAATGTCTACTACCACGGTTTCCTCTGCTGGCTGTTCTTCTGGCTTTTCTCCATTGATTGCCTTTCCTAACGGAACAAATTGATTTGCTTTTCTTAAGTCTTCCGCCTTCTTATGTTCTGCCTGAATCTTGCGGAACAAATCTAAGATATCATCTGCTCCGGCAGCCTCGTAAATCTTCTCGCCGTCTTCATTGTCAAATGCTTCTTGCGTCTCTTCCACGGTATCCCCCGGTGCAAACTGGGAAAATCTTGTGTCCAGTTCATCCGGATATTCAACCTTTGTAATAATCAAAATTATGGTGTCTGCTGACAACGGAATTGCTTCAATCATCAGCGGTATATCTTCTGCTTCAAATCCACATTCATATGCTGCCTGCTGCATCATATCCCGAAAAAGTGCCTTTGCCTTCTCCGTTCCATATGCTAATTCACTTAGCTTAATCTGACGATCTGCCAAGTCTTCCTTGGTAAGGGTGCATCGAATCTGATTCTCACTTACTTTTTCAATTTTCATATAATCACTTCCTTCTTTCATGTTACACATCAGGAATTAATATACTTTTGAGTAAACAAAGTATATTACATATTATAACCTTTCGTCAAGCTGAACTCCCCTATATTTTATTAAAAAACTATTAAATTTCTAAAAATTCTACAAAAAGCATTGTTTTTTTCGACAGTTTTGTGTATAACATAGCAAGAGATGTTTTTCTGGCTCAGACAGAAAGGAATCACGATAACACACAACCTCATAAATAGGTCTTTTTATTCTTTCTCATCCCCACGGATGAGTCTATGATTTACGCGGGTAGCGATAAGAATGATATGCTTGCATGGACATTCCAGAAGCACCGCGATAACGAGAAAACTCGCAAAGCGTGTTATGTCTCGTTTTTCCAGAAAATCATATTTTCCCTATTTTATATTATATATATGATTACTAAAATTATTTTATGCAGTCTGTGTCAGATATTTTCAATTTCATCTCTATTTTGTTTTTCTATCCGATATTCTTTTGCAACATTGGACTATGTTGCCTTTACTTCCAAACTATTTATAAGTAAATTTTCACTCTTTTCATATCGGAAAATTGTTCCTTTAACTTATAACATAAAAATTATTGCGTGCTGGCAAAACGGGAATCATTTGGGAACAGTAGAAAAACAATCTTTTTCGCAAGGTAATCTGGATACCTTACGACAGCTAATATATCACACATATTTTAATTCAGAAAGGAGGTTCGCAAAAAACTAAAAATAAATTGAGATGGGAAAATCTTATTCACGAACAGATTTCTTATCAAAATACAAAAACAGATAAAAAGATAAAAATGGCTGCCTCTTCCAATTAGAAGTGACAGCCACTTTTGCATAAACTTATTATTTTGCTAAAAAGTCATTAATTCTATTTACTAATGCCTCTGGATCAATGCCGTGTACCATTGCAGCTTCTGCAATTGTTTCCATCTGAGAAGATGGGCAGCCAAGGCAATGCATACCAATCTCTAAAAGAATTGGTGCAACATTTTCATCAATCTGAAGTAATTCACCAATCATTGTGTCTTTGGTTACCTGTGCCATTTCGTTACCTCCTTCGTTTTTAACATGTTCCTTATTATAATACCATTCTGTCCATTATGCAATCTTTTATCAAAAAAATTGCCTTTTCCGCTTTTATTCAACGCAAGCGGAAAATTTCTCATAAATATCCGGTGCTACTTTCTTTAACCGGATTGGTCGAAACTGTGCATCTAAAAAGCAGTGTTCTGTGGTGCCTTCTGCATGCAGTATCTTGCGTGTCTCATCATATACTTTATAAGCCACAGTAAACTTCAAGCCGTTAAAACCGGTAACCACAGTATCAATCCACACTGTTTCTCCAAATCGAACTGCTTGTCGATACTGGCAGGCTGCTCCCAATACCGGAATCATAATCTGGCGCCTTTCAATTTCATCATAAGGAAGACCTATCTGTTCCAGATAATCCAGTCTGGCTTCTTCAAACCAACGTATATAATTGGAATGATGTACGATTGCCATTGCATCTGTTTCGTAATATTGTACTTTGTGTGTGTAAGATTTTAATTTTTCCATATAAATTATTTTAGCACTTTCTTATAAAAATTTCAATTTTTCTCCCCTGCTGTACACAAAAAAATACCAAAACCCCCATCAATTACCCTTGTAATCAACACTTATTTGTATTAAAATAAAGAAAAGCTACCAATGCGGAAGCTTAAATGAATATTCATTTATAAAAGGAGGAAAATAGTATGGCATATGTAATTACTGATGGCTGTGTAAGCTGTGGAACATGTGAAGGTGAATGTCCAGTAGGTGCTATCTCCGCTGGTGATGGCAAATACGAAATCGATCCAGGCGCATGTGTTGATTGCGGAACCTGTGCTGGTGCCTGTCCAACAGGAGCTATTGAGCAGGGTTAATTATTTCAATAGTACGGTAAAGAGGCTGTTTTACCATTTGGTAAAACAGCCTCTTTTTACGCGAGTAGCGAGAAAAATCAAATGCTTGCATGAAGATTTGGCGAGCACCGCGATAACTTGAGAAACTTGTAAAACGTGTTTCTCATAGTTTACGCGAGTAGCGAGAAAAATCGAGTGCTTCTATGTGGTTAATTTGGGATCCAGCTTTTTCTTTGCAAATAGTTTTCTTTCTGACTTTTCTCTACGAAACCGTTTCCCCTTTTGATGGGTACGAATCGCTGCATCTAATTTGCGGAATCGTTCTTCCTCTGCTTCGTCTTGTTCTCGCATCAGATAGTTCATTTCTTTTAAGACTCTATCTCCCACCTGAACCCCAACTTCTTTTCCAAGTGCCTGATTATTTTCCTCCACCGCCTGTCTTACAATCTTAATCATCATGTTCTGAAATTGTTCCAGCTTAACGGTGTTTAGAGCGGAATTATCATGTTGTTTAGTGGCAACCATGGGTTTTGACATTTCACTATTTCCCGTTGTTGCTTCTGATAAAACAGCATTTTCCGAATTCATTCCACCGTTATGTATCATCATTCGAATGGCTTTTAATTGATACCCTTTTTCTTTCCACTCTTTTATCTTTTGAAACTGCGCTATATTCTCTTCTGTATAATAGCGGTGTCCCATTTCATTTCTTGGAATTTGAAGTTCCAGCTCCTCTTCCCAATAACGCAAGACATGAGACTCTACATTGACTATATTTGCCGCATCTGAAATCATATAGCGTAATTTTTCCACATTCTCTACCTCCTTTTAGGAATATGCCATATACTTGTCCATTTCCTTTATTTCTATTCTAGCGATTTCTTCTCCAGGTTACAATCATTTTTCATCGTGAAATACTGACAGAAAAAAACAGATACTTTTCTTTTTAGAAAAATATCTGTTTTCTTTTACAATAAGCATGTTTTTTCGCATATTAAATCTTGAATTAATTTTTCTCCATATTGGCAAATTTGGTGTACTGTGGTAACCAAACCAAGTTGACCGTACCAATTGGACCATTTCTTTGTTTTGCAATAATAATCTCTGCAATGTTTTTATCCGGCGTATCCTTATTATAATAATCATCACGATAAATAAACATTACCACGTCGGCATCCTGCTCAATGGCTCCGGATTCACGAAGGTCGGAAAGCATCGGACGGTGATCCGGTCGCTGTTCTACCTGACGGCTTAACTGAGACAATGCGATTACCGGCACATTTAACTCTCTGGCAAGACTCTTCAAAGAACGGGAAATATCAGAAATTTCCTGCTGTCTGGAATCGCTTTTTCCACTACCGGACATCAACTGCAAGTAGTCGATGATGATTAGCTTCAAATCGTGCTCTAACTTATACTTACGACATTTAGAACGTAGCTCTGAAATAGAAATACCCGGCGTATCGTCAATAATTAACTTAGAACGTCCTATGGTTCCTGCTCCTTCAATGAGCTTTTCCCAATCAGAGTCTGCAAGATTACCGGAACGAAGTAACTGTGCATCCACACGGGATTCCAAGGAGAACAGACGGTTTACCAACTGTTCCTTTGACATTTCCAGACTGAAGATTGCTGTACACATATCGCTGTGAAATGCCACATACTGAGCAATGTTTAGGACAAACGCTGTTTTTCCCATAGATGGACGTGCTGCTACCAAAATCAGGTCAGAAGGCTGAAGTCCGGACATACGATAATCTAAGTCCACAAATCCGGTTGCTATTCCGGTAACACTCCCCTTTGTCTTGGATGCCTGTTCTATTTTTTCAAGCGCATTGATAACTACTGTTTTAATGGGAACATAATCACCACCGCTTTTATTTTGCAAGAGATTGAAAATCTTCTTTTCCGTATCTGCCATAATATCATCTACACTTTCATTTTGCAGATAACATTCATTGGCAATCTCTTCATTTACCTTTATCAATTTTCGCAGTGTTGCTTTTTCTTTTACAATATTGGCATAATATTTGATATTAGCAGAAGTCGGAACGGCTGTTACCAGTTCTCCTACAAATTCCATGCTGCTTAATTCTGCCGGAACATCCTTTTCCCGCAAACGGTTCTGTAAGGTAACTACGTCCACCGGCTGTTCCTCGTTATAAAGTTCAATCATAGATTCAAATAAGATTCCATACTGCTGATGATAAAAATCTTCTTTTATCAAAGTTTCAGAGGCAATTACAATTGCCTCCTTATCCATAATCATAGAACCGATAACCGATTGCTCTGCTTCCAGACTATTTGGCATAATCCGTTTGATAAGAGCTTCCTCCATAACCGGGTCCTCCTATTCTTCTGTTACTTTTACCTTCAATGTTGCGGTTACCTTTGGATGAAGTTTAATGGTTACTTCATGGGTTCCCAAAGTCTTTAACCCACCTTCTTCTAACTGCATTTTCTTTTTATCTAATGCTAAATTTAACTGTTCTTTTGCTGCTGCTGAAATTTCTTTGCTTGAAACAGAACCAAAGGTCTTTCCGCCTTCTCCAGTCTTAATCTTAACTGTTACCTGTTTTGTAGCGATTTCTTCTGCTAATGCTTTTGCTGCTTCTAAGTTTTCTTTTGCAACCTTATCTGCATGCTGGTTTTGAAGTTTCAAATCATTCATATTTTTGCTGGTTGCCTCTACCCCCAATTTCTTTGGTAAAATCATATTTCTTGCATATCCATCGCTAACATTTACAATATCACCCTTTTTTCCAAGAGCTTTTACATCTTCTAATAATATTACTTTCATATTTCTATATCTCCTTCTTCAATCATTTGATCTAAGGTGTCTTTTAATTGTGCTTCTGCCTCTTCTAATGTACAATCTATCAACTGGGTTCCTGCCATGTTCAGATGACCACCGCCACCCATGCGCTCCATGATAATCTGTACATTGATTTCATCAATCGAACGAGAACTGATATATATTTTATCATTATATTCTGTCAGTACAAAAGACGCTTTGATTCCCACTATATTTAATAGTTCATTTGCAGCCTGTGCCCCTACAATTGTAGGACTTTCAATATTTTCTTCCGGACAGATAGAGATAGCAAATGCACCTCGATACACCTGTGCATGACGTACTGCTTCTGCTCTTGCCTTATATGCTTCCATATCGTCTCGCATCAGCTTACGCACTCGTGTCACCTCTGCACCACAACGTCTTAAATATGCCGCTGCTTCAAAGGTTCGCACTCCGGTTTTCGTCATAAAGTTATTGGTATCAATTAAAATACCTGCATAGATACAATCTGCCTCTGCCGGCTTTAAATGAATATTTTCATTAAAGTACTGCAATACTTCTGCTACCATTTCACAAGTAGAAGATGCATATGTTTCAATATAAGAAAGCACTGCATTATCAATCACTTCACTGCTCTGTCTATGATGGTCAAATACCACAATGGTCTTTGTACGGTTTAATAAATCCGGGCATTCTACGAAGTTCGGGCGGTTGGTGTCTACTACTACAACGGCTGTATTATAGTCTACCAATTCCATTGCTTTTTCACTTCTTACAAACATATCCACCGGATATCCTTTTTCTTCTGCAAAACATTCCTTCATCGGACGTAAAGAAGAAGTCACTTCGTCAATTACGATATGTGCCTTTTTCCCTAATACCTGTGCGGCACAATATACACCTACTGCTGCACCAAAAGCATCCATATCACTAATCTTATGTCCCATAATGAGAACCTGATCTTTGGTCTCCATAATTTCACGCAAAGCATGTGCTTTTACTCGCGCTTTTACTCGTGTCATTTTCTCGACCTGTCTGGACTTTCCACCGAAATAGGAAATCTTCTCGCCATCTTTTACCACTACCTGATCTCCGCCACGTCCTAATGCAAGGTCGATTGCCATACGGGAATACTCGTACTTCTGATTGTAATTTGTGGCATTGACACCTACACCGATACTCAGTGTGACTGCCATTTCATTTCCTACTTTTATGGTCTTTACTTCTTCCAATATACTGAACTTATCTTCAATAAGTTGGTCTAAATATTTGTGTTTAAATACAACAAAATACTTATCTTTTTCAATCTTCTTTATAATACTGTCTCGCTCGGAGAAATATTTACTTACCTTTCGGTCCACCAATGCCACCAATAAGGAACGTTTTACTTCTTCGATACTTTCCAAGGCTTCTTCATAGTTATCAATATACACCAGTGCAGATACTAACTGCTGTTCTTTGTTTTCCTGGATATAATGATGAAGTTCTGTCTCATCAAAGAGATACAAGGCTGTAAGGTATTGCTCGTTATTTTCCAACTCAATTACATCACTGTCTTCTGTCACTTCATCAAAATAAATTCGATTCATGCTGGCACGGTATATTTTTTCTCCATAGGTAACCTGCACATTATTTGTGTCACCTTCCTTTTCCAGCAATTCTCTGGTGATTACCGGAAAAATCGTTGTTATGGACTTATGATATTTTTTATCCTTCTCCGTAACTTTTTGGAACTCCTGATTCATCCACAATATTTTGCTGTTATAATCCAATAACGCATACGGTATTTCAAATTCATTTAACAAATGTTTTTGTACTGTTGCATATTGGGTTGCAAAATTGATAATTTCATTCAGCATTGCCGGTTTATTTAAAAAATACGCTGACAATACTACAATAAAATACAGTACAGTAAAGATAGAAACACAAATTCCCGCTTTCGTATTCATGTAATATACCGGAATATTCATCAATACTACTAGTATGGTAAGCATCAATGGCCAGTACATGTATGTCTTTAGCTGTCCTTTTAAACGAATTTTTCTTTTCATTTACTCTCTCCTGCATAAATATGCTTGCTGTCAAAATAACCATTTACGGCAGTTCCGCCGGATTTCGCTATACCGTAGCCTTTGCACTGCTCACTGCCTAATACGCACATTATTATACCATTTTCCTTCGGTAAGTAAAAGGTCTTTTTTGTGATATACTCATTGCCACTCTTATAAGCCCTATCATTCCAACGACACTCAATAGCACTCCCTGTTTGAAATACGGATAGGTGAATTTTATTTTGGTTACTCCTTTATTTACTATTAATAGATGATTTTCTTCTTTTGCATCCTGCTCTATGGCAAAGGAATCTAAATATGCAAACCCTGTATTTACATTATTTTGGGGACTTTTGACTTCAATTCCGCTTTTAGAATAAGTGATTTCCAGTGGCACTACACTTCGTTTCGGTGTACTTCCGCTTTCCATCCCGAAGTATGTGTCTAAGAAATCTCCGGCTTCTGCATCTTGAGTACTGATGCCATAATAAACCAGATTAAATCCTAATAGATGAATATTCTCATTTTCTCCTGTACTGCTAAAGCACAATTTTTCATTATTATATGTGGTTGTTCCGTCTGAATGTTCCGGATTTACTAAGTATACTGTATTCCACTGACGATTCTCATCCGAAAACCAATCTGTTTGATATGTGTGATTCTGATAGGTCAATTCCGGATAGTAATTTTCTAATAGCACTTCTGCCGTTTTACATCCAAGGAAACTGGAAAGCCCCGTTTTTTCTGTAGGAATTCCTCCCATATCAACATAAATCTGGCATCCTTTCTTTGCCAAATCTTTCACCAGACTTTCTGCCTCCTCTTTATCATCATAAGTAAAACCGGATAAATATATTTTCTTATATGCCGACAACATTTCCACGGAATAATGATTCAAGTTGGAATCGGTTGTTTCCTGAAACACCGGATAACGCAACGCAATATCCTGGGCTGTACTTCCGATTGCAATCCCTTCGTATTCCACTGTTGTACCAAAATTTCCTGTTATTTCCCGATGAAAAATAATGTCTATTCCGTTATCGGTTACATATTCATATCCCTGACGTTCTGCTGCCTGCTTTAGCACTTCCATATCTCGCCGTCCGTTTTTCATCGCGGATGCCAATACATATACTGTATCATTTCCAAGCTCTAAACTACGGTCAAACAGATAATCATAATAACCTTGTGAAATAGCAGTATTTAACATTACTACGTTTGCCGCTGTATGAGCACTCTGCCAGGCTGCTCCAAACGTACACATGACCTTCGGATTTTCTCCTGACAAATAATATGGCGCAAACGCGGTATAGGAACTCAGGTCCAATACTGCAATTCGTTGATTTGTCACCGATTTTGCTTCATCTAACAATAAACGACTGGCATCATTTTCTATTTTTTGTTGTGCATCTTCTACCCATTGTTCTTTTGGTGTCCAGATAAAAGCCAAGGACGGCAGTATATCTGCCACAAGTAGAATGCATATAACCACCGTAATCTGCGGTTTTAACCGTTTCCATTGTAAAAATGAAATAAGTACAAAAATAAGCGCAACCGATACAAAACGTTCCATCCATAAAATACTGCTAAACGGTAGCTTCATTAAAATTTTATAGGCAGAAAGTGTTGTTCCAAGAAAAATAATAATTCCGGTTAAAAATCCTGCTCTTTGCTCACAAAAAGCCAAAAAGGTTCCCATAATTGCTAATGCCAATACGGACAGCCCAAAGTACATTACATCTGAATTTTCTAATCGCAATAAAGGCTGAATAGATGTCCATGCACTTTGAAAACTATTTTTCATTACCTGAGCACTGTCGCTTCCCATGGAAACCAGTCCACCCTTCAAAGACGGATATAACCAGATTCCGGTGAGGGCATAGCCGCAAAGTGCTGCTACAATCACCTGCATTGCTGCTTTTCCCTGCTTTTGTGAAATCCCATAAATCAATAAAAAAATCAGCAGACACAACAGCACGATACTTCCTTGTCCCGAATGTGCCAACACCAGCAATGACGTCTGTATGCCGACTGCCATAAACACATATCCCTGCTTTTTACATACTTCCTGATTTTGCGGTTCTTCTTTTCTTACCTTTTTGGGAAATTTTCTAAGTATTTTTTTGTATTCTCCTCTAATACATAAAACATTTTTTCTTCTTCTACTGCCCCTATATACAATACTAAATGAATTACACCGGACGGTTCCGACTGTTCATTATTCAAGTATGCATTGATATAATATGTTGAAATGTAGTATTTTGTCATAAAATGCTCCATATAGAAAGAGTATTATAAAATTTTTCAGATGTCAACAAAATTTAGTTTCCAAAAGTGCCCGGAAGCCTTGATTTTCCGCTGTTTAGTACCTATTTCCCACGTTCCTTGTCAACAATTTTTTATTTTAATACCTTTTCTTATAAAATTACCGTTTTTTGTGGAAAAAAGAATTATAATATGATAATATAAATTCGTTGAATTAAAGTGACAGAGTGTTACAACTACTATTTTCTGTCATATTATAAATTACCGAATTATTGGAGGATATGATTTATGTATATTACTTGTCTTGATGTAGAAGGCGTACTGGTTCCTGAGATTTGGGTTGCATTTGCAGAAGCAAGTGGAATTCCTGAGTTGAAGAAGACAACTCGTGACGAGCCGGACTATGATAAACTAATGAACTGGAGACTGAGCATCTTAAAAGAACACGGTCTTGGATTAAAAGAGATTCAGGAAACAATCGCCAAGATTGATCCGTTGCCAGGGGCAAGAGAATTTCTCGATGAACTGCGTACATTCAGTCAGGTAATCCTTATTAGTGATACATTTACTCAGTTTGCAACACCTTTAATGGAAAAATTAGGATGGCCAACACTGTTTTGTAATACACTTGAAGTTGCAGACAATGGTGAAATTACCGGATTTAAAATGAGAACAGAACAGTCTAAGTTAAGTACGGTAAAAGCACTTCAGTCTATTGGATTTGAAACTATTGCCAGCGGAGACTCTTACAATGACCTTGGAATGATTCAAGCCAGCAAGGCAGGATTCCTTTTCAGAAGTACCGATAAAATTAAAGCAGATTATCCGGAACTTCCTGCATATGAAACATATGATGAACTGTTAAATGCAATTAAAGAAGCTATGAAATAAATTGTTTGGCTAAAAACGCCAGACATGTGATGCCATGTTGTCCCATATACGTTACATTTTATCTTGGACAACGTGGCACTATTATATTGGTTACAATTGTAAAACAAACTTACCAAAGGAGCGTACTGCTATGTACACTTATTTTTTATCTTTTCTTTCTGATAATTGGACCCCCACAGAAGAAAATTTGCTTGCTTACATATCTCCGGAACGTCATGCCCACCTTTTACGTTATGCTCATCCTGCTGATCGAAAGCTTTCACTCTATGCTGCACTTCTCACTCGTATGATGCTTTTAATGCATACCCCGCTTACTTGGAAAGACCTTCAATTTCACTCAGGGAGTAATCATAAGCCCTCGCTCCTTACAACCCCATCCATTGATTTTAATTTTTCCCACACCCGAAATGCCATCTTATGTTCTGTTTCTCTCAATACAACAGTTGGAGTTGATGTGGAAACCTGCGAAAAAGCTCCTTTTGAAATTATGGACACAGTCTTTCATCCGGAAGAAATCTCCTATATTTCAGCTGCAACAGATAAGGAAAAGCAAGAACGTTTTTTCAGGGTATGGACGCAAAAAGAGGCATATACCAAACGAAACGGTACCGGACTGGTATGTAATCTTACTGATATTAATACACTATCCCCTTCCGTTTCCAACTCCCTTTATAGCTTTAAAATAAATCAGTATACTTGTTCCGTTTGCAGCGATTTGGTACACCCACCGGTTCCTAAAATAGTTTTTACCCAAGATGTATTGCAATTTTTCACTTTATCATCTAACGCAAAAACACCCATTATCCGAAGATAACGGGTGTTTACGTTAACTATTTATTAGTCTGTTACATATGGCATTAAAGCGATATGTCTTGCTCTCTTAATTGCTACAGTGAGAGCTCTCTGATGTTTTGCACAGTTTCCTGTGATTCTTCTAGGAAGAATTTTTCCTCTTTCAGAGATGTATCTTTTTAATTTATTTGTATCTTTGTAATCGATTACATTATCTTTACCACAGAATACGCAAACTTTTTTTCTTCTACGCATTCCGCCTCTTCTCTTCATTGGAGAATCGCTTTTCTCGGTTTTATTGTAAGCCATTGCCTTTACCTCCTGTTCTAATTAAAGGGTAATTCTTCGTCAATTCCATCCGGAATATTCATGAAACCATCACCTACAGCTGCACTTGGTTCCGGTCTTCCTGCCGGCTGGTATCCACCGCCCTGACCTTCACTTGCTGCTTTGCTCTCTGCAAATTCCTGTTCCTCTACGACAACGTCTGTTGTGTAAACCTTCTGTCCTTCCTGATTTGTATAGCTTCCAGTCTGGATTCTTCCGGTCACTACAACCTTAATTCCCTTGTGGAAATACTTCTCAGCAAACTCACCGCTTCTTCCGAAGGCAACGCAGTTAATAAAATCTGCGGTCTGCTGATCTCCGTCACGTCTGAATCTTCTATCTACTGCCAGAGTATATCTTGCTATCGCTGTAGCCTGTTCGCCTTGTGAATAGCGAACTTCCGGGTCTCTGGTTAATCTACCCATCAGTATAACCTTATTCATGTTATCTCCTCTTTCTATTACGCCTCGTCCTGTCTAACGCATAAGAAACGAAGTACATTGTCCATAATACGAACACGAGATTCCACTTCTGCTGGACAATCTGCTTCTGCATCGAACTGAATAAAGTAATAGTAACCTTCTCTCATTTTCTGGATCTCGTAAGCTAATCTCTTCTTTCCCCAGTCATCTACGTTGGTTACTGTTCCACCGAAACGAGTAATAATCTCTTTTGCCTTTTCTACGGTTTCGGTTCTTACATCATCCTCGACTTTTGCATTAACAACGAGTGCTAATTCATACTTGTTCATGCTTGTCTTACCTCCTTTTGGTCTTTTGGCCCCTTGCCTGTGCAGGGAGCAAGGATAAATTATTAACTAATATATCACGAGCTAATATATTACCATATCTATCCGTTTTTTTCAAGAACTTTTGCGAATTTCTTTTGTATTTTTTTCTACCAGCTTTCTTGCTATCATTATCTGGTGCCCACATCCCATACACTTTAAGCGAAAATCTGCTCCCACACGAAGCACTTCCCACTCATGACTGCCACAGGGATGCTGCTTCTTTAATTTTACAATATCCCCCACTTCATATTGTATTGGCATACTGTTTTCTTCCTTTCCTTTTATATTTCTGCTTTTTATTTTATAGACATCTGTATTTTATATTTGTATCGTTGCTTTTATTAGCAGGTAATTTTTCCAAACAACTCACCAATTGCCACCGGAAGTACTAAATCCGCACTACTGTCCTTTGTTGTTGCTGACTTATTGATAACTACTAACTTATGTCCCTGATAGTAGTCTACTAAACCTGCCGCCGGATATACTGCAAGAGAAGTTCCTCCGATAATCAACATGTCCGCCTGACTGATATAGTAAATTGCCTCTTGAATGGTCTTATTATCTAACCCTTCTTCATACAATACCACATCCGGCTTAATGTCTCCTCCACACTTTTCGCATTTGGGTACTCCTTCGCTGTGCAAAATATATTCTGCATCATAAAACGCATGGCAGGATTCACAGTAATTACGATGAATACTTCCGTGAAGTTCTAACACCTTCTTACTTCCTGCCTTCTGGTGTAATCCGTCAATGTTTTGGGTAACAACTGCCTTTACCTTTCCCTTTGCCTCCAGCTCTGCTAATTTCTTATGTGCCATATTGGGCTCCGCATCCAGGCAAAGCATTTTATTGCGATAAAAACGATAAAATTCCTCTGGTTTTTGACGGTAGAACGTATGGCTTAATATCATTTCCGGTGGATAATCATACTGTTGATGATACAATCCGTCTACGCTACGAAAATCCGGAATTCCACTTTCGGTAGAAACACCCGCTCCACCAAAAAATACAATATTATTACTTTTTTCTACCATATCCAGAAACTGCTGCACTTTTTCTGCTTCTTCTATATGCTCCATTTTTCTCTCCCTTTCTCTTTCCCGCTTTACTTTTCCTTTGGCTGAATTACTTCAGCTAACGCTCCATGCACCAAGAAACGATAATTTTCTCCGGAAGGAGTACAGGTCATTAGTGTTACCGTTTTTTGGTCCTTTTGTGGGGTTACACCTGTGTCATAAATACTTCTGTTTTTCACTGTTTGTAACCACTCTCCATATGCATCTTCTGTGGCAAACTGATAATTAAAGGAATCCCATGAAATATCTGCTACATAACAGGAAAAAATACTATAACGATAAATTGCATTCTCTGTATAAATCAAAAACTCCGGATTTTCCTTATATATCTGTTCATCCTTAAACTGGTTGAGTTTGGCAAACATGGACTTATCCTTCATATTGTGGCCATAGATAAAGGTATTATCATCACTAAAATCAGATGCATTTTCTGCCTCCATGAAAATACTTCCACACTTTATCTCCTCTTTTTCAAAAGAATGTGTCAAATAATAATCATTATCTGTTCCTTGTACAATGGGATAACTGATGTCCATATTTTCAAAACGAATCCACCCTACAATATCCGGATTTATTTTCTTCAACGCTTCAAAATCCACTGAAAAGTTTTCCGGCAATTCGCCGCCTTTTCCCACATCCGTACTACTGGTAAATTTATTTAACTTATCGTAGGTATTTTGTCCTTTGGCGTATTCCCAAAATATCATTCCCAATCGAACAATTGCATAAATAAATATAACCAGTGCCAGTAAAAAAATTATGGTACTTTTTAAGTCTCTTTTTCCTTGTCGTATTTTCTTCATAAATAAAAAAGCCTCCCGGTCTTACCTCTAGTTAGTTACTAGTATAATGTATTTCCGGGAAACTTTCAATTTTTTATTAATTTCTTCGCAATGCTTCGATTGGACTTAATTTTGCTGCTTTTCTTGCCGGATAAATTCCGAAGAATACTCCCACCGCACAGGAAAACAGAGTTGCACCTAATATGGTACTTACTGTGATTCCCGGATGAATTGTACTTTCCATTGCACTGCTCATAATACTACAAATTCCTGTTGCTCCGAGAAGTCCTAACAGTATTCCGATAATTCCTCCCACAATGGTTAGAATTGCCGCCTCTGCTAAGAACTGCATTAAAATAGATGACGTCTTCGCCCCTAAGGACTTACGAATTCCAATTTCTCTGGTACGCTCTGTTACAGATACCAGCATGATATTCATAACACCAATTCCTCCTACAAATAGGGAAATTGCTGCCACGCAGGAGATAAAGGTTGTTACAATTCCAAGCATACTGTTCATTTCGGAAAGCATATCCTGAAAGCTCTGTATCTGATAATAGTCTTCTCCCGCACTCTGATGTCTGGATTCTAATAAATGAATTAAATCTTTGGCTGCCTTTTTTGCATCCGCACCATCTGCTGCAAATGCATTGAACGAATAAAATTCATCACTTTCCCATCCAAAGGCTTCAAAGGATGTATATGGCACATTCAATGTAACCGGCATTCCTTCATAGGTGTAGCTTACAAAGCTTCCATTTTCCTTTTGCTGGGTAACTCCAACAATCCGATAACTTTGTGTAATTCCGCTTACATTTACATCCAAATCCATTCCTACTACATCATCGGAACCAAATAATCGCTTGGCATCCTCATCGGTAAGTACGCAAACTCGGTTTCCCTCTTGTACATCCGCTTCGGTATAGTAACTTCCTCGCTTCATATTATAATTCAAGGATTTCCATGAATCTTCCGTTCCACCGGTAAGTGTGATAGAAAACTCTCCCTTTCCGGTTACTGTCGTTCCACTTGCCCCATCATCCGGGCTTGCCCCATCAATTCCATCTACCTTTTCTTTGATTGCTTCAATATCTTCCGGAGTAATCCATGCTTCTGCATTTTGCGCATCTTCACTACAATACACATAAATCTGTCCGGTTCCCAAATCCTGTACCTCAGAATTCATGGCATTTGCAGTTCCATTTCCTACTGCCATTACCATGATAACAGAAGCAATTCCTATGATAATACCTAACATGGTCAGAAAAGAACGCCCTTTATTGGCAGTAATGTTCTTTAATGCCATCTTTATATATTCTAACATCTTTCCCATTTAAGTACCTCTTTCTAATTCTATGCTACTATTTTGCTTCTGTTTCTGTTCCTGCTGTGGTGGTTGTAATTGGATCTCCTTCTTCATTATCTCCCGGATCAGTAATTACTTCTTCACCTTCTTTTAATCCTTTGGTAATTTCCGCACAATCGTCTGAGGTAACACCGGTTTCAATGCTACGTTTTGTTAATACTCCATCCTCACATACCCAGCAGAAGCTTCCATCTTTTCCGATATTTACAGCTTCCGTTGGCAAAATCACTACATCCTTCGCCTCTGCTGCATGAATAGATACCTTAGCTTCTACTCCTAAGAAAATATTACTGTCCGGATTATCAATATGCACTGTTGCTGTAATAGCAGTAGAAGTAGCTGCCTGATTGTTTCCGCCTGTAGCACCAGTAGTAGCAATACGACTAATCTTGGTAACAGTTCCCTCATAGGTCTGCCCTGCAAAAGTAATGGTTGCTTTCTGTCCTTCTTTTACTTTTTCATATACATTTTTTGATAAGGAAACATTTACATTTACATCATCAATACTCTGTAATGTAAACAACTGCATTCCCTGAGAAACGGTTGCTCCTTCTACTACCTGATTGTCAGAAATAACCCCATTAAATTCTGCACTAATTCCATTCCTTCCTTCTTGAATCAACTCTGCTAAGGATTTTTGTTCTAATTCTGCTAAATTGTTGTTGGTCTGCATCTGTGCCTTTGCTTCTTTACTAAGTGTTGCACTATCTGCTTCTGCAATGGCTTTCTGACTTTCTAACTGAGACTGCAGGTCTGCCAGTTCTGACTGGGCTGTAGTCAATTTCTGTTGTAGCTGTGTATTTTCATTTGCACCAGTTCCAGCAGAATTATCTGATTGTAAGGCTGTGATTTGCGCTGTAATATTATCTAACTGTGCTTTATTGGTATCATAATTATTTTTCGCTGTGCTTAAGGCTGCGTTTGCTGCTTTCAATGTCTCGGATGCAGATGCGACATCTGCTGCATTTCCAGATGCTGTTGCTGCCTCAAAATTAACCTGTGCATTTTGCTGTGCTACCTGAGCGGCACTATATGCTGCCTGTGCCTGTGCTACCAAGGCTGTTGTATCTTCCTGTTGCTGCTGTAATGCTGCAATCTGGTTGTTTACACTGTCATTTGCCTGCTGTAATGCTGCTGCCTGCGCCTGTGCATCTCCGGCAATTGCTGCTGTAAGGTTTGCAACTTCCTGTTTCTTAGCCTCTACCTGCTGCTGCAAAGTTGCTGCTTTACTTTTAGCATCTGCCTGAGTCTGTGCTGCCTGTGCTGACTTATTTACACTATCCTGATACCCCAGGCTATTTGCCTTTACGGTAAGTTCTGCTTTTTGATTCTGCTGTTCTAAGTCATCCAGATTAAACTCTACCAGCTTATCGCCTGCATTTACCATATCTCCCACTTGGAAAGAAGCTGTTTTTACCGTTGCATTTACCGGTGAGAAAAATGTCTTTTGCTGTCCGCTTACTACCGTTCCACTGGTTTCCACCGTTTCTGTTACATCACCTTTTTCTACCTTTGTTGTTTCTACTGCCATGGCTTGTGCCATCGCTTCTCCTGCACTTGCTGCATTCTTTGTAATGATTGCTCCTATAACTACAACCACTATCAAGATAGGAATTACAATTTTTAATACTTTTTTGGTACTCTTACTCATGCCTTTTTTCTTCATCTCTTACTCCTTCACTTGCTCTTCATTATAATAATCTTCTACGATTTTTCCATCTAAAATCCTTACAACCCGTTTTGCCTGATCTGCAATGTCATTATCATGGGTAATCAATATGACACTTCTTCCGGTATCATGCAGGCTTCGCAAAATCCCCATGATTTCCTTGGTAGATGCTGAATCCAGATTTCCGGTAGGCTCATCTGCCAATATAACCGGTGGCTTTGCTGCAATTGCCCTTGCAATGGCAACTCTTTGCTGCTGACCTCCTGACATTTCTGCCGGTTTATGATGAATTCTTTTTTCCAAACCTACCATATTTAATGCTTCCATTGCCAGCTTATGTCTCTCACTTCTTCCGATTCCACGATAAATAAGTGGTAACTCTACATTCTCTATGGCTGTTAGATTGGAAATCAAATTAAATCCCTGAAAAATAAACCCGATTTCCTCATTACGAATCTCTGAAAGTTGATTATCTCCCAGTTCAGACACGTCCTTGCCGTTTAGATAATATTCTCCGGAAGTAGGTATATCCAAACATCCCAACATATTCATTAATGTGGACTTTCCTGAACCGGAGTGACCAATAATTGCCACAAATTCGCCCTTTTGAATTTCTAAATTTACATGATCCAATGCCCAGACTTCGTTTTCACCGGGATTATATACCTTGCACATATTCTTTACTTTTATCAGTGCTTCCAACGTTTTCCCTTCTTTCCCTTTGCTTTTTCCATTTTATGGTTATTATGGTAGTATATTTTCC
>ERZ1034984.812-NODE-812-length-33158-cov-31.894723_pt1 | contig 33158 bp, 20 predicted proteins | sample MGYA00520589_ERZ1034984 | MGnify/ENA primary metagenome ERZ1034984 (study PRJEB33766, sample SAMN09781790) | gut metagenome | biome: gut microbiome | host: Homo sapiens | place: Madagascar | study: EMG produced TPA metagenomics assembly of the PRJNA485056 data... | reverse complement strand
TTGGAGACCGACCAAGGCCTGCCTGTACCGGCAGCCCGCACGCCCCCCGTAGGGGTATTGGCGTGCGCACCCGGCCGCGGCACCTTGCCGCCGCGGCGCTAACCGCGCTTGTTGTGCGCCGCGAAAATGGCCTTGGAGACCGACCAAGGCCTGCCTGTACCGGCAGCCCGCACGCCCCCCGTAGGGGCATTGGCGTGCGCACCCGGCCGCGGCACCTTGCCGCCGCGGCGCTGACCGCGCTTGTTGTGCGCCGTATAAATGGCCATGGAGAACCAACCAATACTTTGCCTGTACCGGCGGCCCGCACGCCCCCCGTTGGGGCATTGGCGTGCGCACCCGGCCGCGGCACCTTGCCGCCGTGGCGCTGACCGCGCTTGTTGTGCGCCGCATAAATGGTAATGGAGACCAACCAAAGCTCGCCTGTACCAGCCACCGCACGCCCCCCCCGTAGGGGCATTGGCGTGCGCACCCGGCCGCGGCACCTTGCCGCCGGTGGGGTTCCGGGGCAACGCACCGGACCGCAGGAGGCATCTCCCGTTACCGGGTGGCGACGGGGCAGCGGAAGCCGCGTCCGACGAGAATCGGGCGGAAGCAGCCGTTGCACCGGACGCAGGCTGCCGGGCGGAGGTCGCCGGAGCGCCAGCGTTCGATCAGTCCGGGTTCGCGAATCAGGGGGCGTGACAGGGCGATCAGGTCGGCGCAGCCGTCGTGGAGCGCCGCGTTGCAGGTTTCAAACCGGGTGAAGCCGCCGACGAGAATGACCGGAATGTCGATCCGGTTGCGGATTTTGCGGGCGATTTCGCGATAATAGGGAGGTTCTCCGGCGTTTCGGAGGCTGCCGAAGCCGGGACGGGAGGCGGGGATGCCGCCGGAGAGTTCGATCGCGTCCACGCCGCGTTCCTGAAGTTCTTCGCACACGCTGCCGCATTCGGCGGCGGTGAAGCCGCCGTCGGCGAAGTCGTCGGAATTGATTTTGACCAGGATTGGAAAGTCGCCGCCGACGGCGTTGCGGATGGAGGAGACGATTTCATAGAGCAGCCGGGCACGGTTGGCGAGCTCGCCGCCGTACCGGTCGGTACGTTTGTTATAGACCGGGGAGAGGAACTGACTGAGCAAATAGCCGTGAGCGGCGTGGATCTCGACGGCGTCGAATCCGGCTTCATGGGCGCGGACGGCGGCGGAGGTGAAAAGATCGACCAGTTCCGCGATGCTGGATAATGTCAGCTCGCGGCATGGCGGGCGTTTGGTTCCGGCTGCAAACGGCGATGGCCCTGCGGCGGTTTCGGCGTCGGCGGCGAGCCCGCCGGCGTGGGCGAGCTGCAGCGCGATCCTGCCGCCTGCGGCGTGAATCTGTTCGAGCGCGTGTTCCCACGGGACGACGCATTCGTCCCTTCCGGCGGCGGCCTGGTTGCGTCCGGCCCGGCCTCCGGGGGAGACGAAGGCGTGGCCGGAGATGATCAGCCCGATGCCGCCCCGGGCGAGTTCCGCGAGCTTTTCGGTCAGCGCGGGAGTGTACAGGCCGTCCTCGCCGCACAGCCCTTCGTGGGTGGCGGAGCGGACGAAGCGGTTCGGCAGCACGAGCCGGTTGATCGTGACCGGCGCAAACAGTGATTCAGACATAAGACCTCTCTCCTCTTCATAACTCAAGGGGTCCGTACCGGCCGGAGGGCCGTCGGAGGCGGATACAAAAAAGAAAGCAGGCTTTATATTCTCGCGTAGACAAATGTACAATAAGCTCAAAAGAGAGCCCGATGCTTAAATTGTTCCGAGATTGACCTGCTTTCTGATATTCACTATATATCTAACTTGATTAAAGTCAAGGGGGCGAGGGTGAAATTTTTTTCGTTTTGGTTTAAAACCCGTTTTTTTTGTAAAAATGGCTGCTTTTTGATTTGAAAAATGCGGAATCGGCATTATTTTAATAACTCGTTGTCATCAGGTTTTATCAGGTGGGATGATAGCTCAGTCGGTAGAGCATCGCCCTTTTAAGGCGGTGGTCCCGGGTTCGAGTCCCGGTCATCTCACCATTTTTTCAGACATATTTGGTTGAGTTTAACATAAAGTCTCCGGTTCAGCGGCGCTGCATCGGGAGAAACGAGGGACAAAATGAGCAAGTTTTGTGAAATGTGCGGCAAGGGCAAGGCCCACGGCGGCTGCATCACCCGCAAGGGTTTGGCCAAGAAGGCCGGCGGCATCGGTATGCACGTGGTGAAGAACGTGAAGCGTACGTTCGAAGCGAACCTCCAGAATGTTCGAATTAACGAAGGCGGCACGGTCAAGACGGTCAAGATGTGCGTTCGCTGCATTCGTACCGGCAACTTCACCAAGGCGTAAGCTGCGCCGGAGATTCGGAAGTTGGATTGGCGGACGAGGTCTTTCTCGTCCGCTTTTTGTTTTTTCCGGGAGGAAAGGGACTGAACTATGCTTGGACTCGGTGACGGACAGACCGCCGCGGCGCTGGTCGCCTGTATCGGCATTACCGTGATCGGCGTGATCTACGGCGCGGTCAACTGGAATTCCGGAGATTCCGACGGGGAAGTACGGCACCGGAAGCGCAGGCGCGCCGCCGCCCGGAGACGCCGGAAAAAGAAGAAACACAACCGGTAATTGCAAGGAACGGTAATGGAACTGTTATCGATGCTCTCTCCCGCAGCCGCCGCGGTTCATGCGAATCCGGACAGCGGCATGAATACACTCGTGCTGGGGGCGCTGATCGCAATTTACATGCTGGGCATCGGCTATCTCGGCTACCGGGGGTTCCGCAAGACCAGAGGCAGTCAGGATTATCTGCTGGCCGGGCGTTCGGTCAACCCCTTCGTGATGGCGATGAGTTACGGCGCGGCGTTCATCAGCACCTCGGCGCTGGTCGGCTTCGGCGGGATCGCCGGGCAGTTCGGCATGGGGCTGATGTGGCTGGTTTTCATGAACATCGCGATCGGCATCGTAGGCGCTTTCATCTTTTTCGGACGTCGTACCCGCCGCATGGGGCTGGCGCTGGACGCCCACACCTTCCCGGAGTTCATGGGAAACCGGTTTCAGTCCCGCGGGCTGAAAATATTTCTCGCACTGATCATTTTCCTGTTCATGCCGCTCTATTCGAGCGTGGTGCTGATCGGCGGCGCCCGTTTCCTGCAGGAGGTGATGATGGTCGATTACGGCTGGGCGCTCGGGGTGTTCGCGGTGGTGGTCGCGTTCTACGTGGTTTTCGGCGGGCTTAAAGGCGTGATGTATGTCGACGCGCTGATGGGGACCGTGATGATCGTCGGAATGCTTTCGCTGCTGGTGATGTGTTACTGGAAGCTCGGCGGGATCACCACCGCCCATCAGGCGCTGACCGACATGGCCCCGCTGGTGGCGGAGCGGCTGCCGCAGGAGGCGGCGCTCGGCCATCAGGGATGGACCTGCATGCCGCGCTTCAACTCGGTCTGGTGGTGGACGCTGGTGTCGAGCCTGATGCTCGGCGTCGGCATCGGCGCGCTGGCGCAGCCGCAGCTGGCGGTGCGCTTCATGACGGTCAAAAGCAGCCGGGAACTGAACCGGGCGGTGCTGATCGGCTCGGTGTTCATCCTGTTCACGGTCGGTTCGGCCTATATGGTCGGGGCGCTCTCGAATGTATTCTTTTACTACACCGGCCACGGCATTGCGGACGGGATTCAGGGGAAACTTTCGATCGAGGCGGCGGGCGGCAACCCCGATTTGATCATCCCGATGTTCATCCGCGAGGCGCTGCCGCCGGTGATCCTGTATTTGTTCTCGCTGACGCTGCTGTCGGCGGCGATGTCGACGCTGAGTTCGCTGTTCCATGTGACCGGTTCGGCGATCGGCCACGACCTGTTCCGCAACCTGACGAAGAAGCAGGGGGACAGTACGCTGATCACCCGGCTCGGGGTGGTGTTCGGCATCGCGGTCAGCGTGATTCTCGGGATCGTGCTGCCGCCGGGCATCATCGCGCGCGGCACCGCGATCTTTTTCGGCGTCTGCGCGGCGTCGTTCCTGCCCTCCTACGCGGCGGCACTCTACTGGCGCGGCACGACGCGGGCGGGAGTCTGGGCGAGCATTTCGGTCGGCGTCGGCGTGAGCCTTTTCGGGCTCTTTTTCCTGCACCGCAAGGAGTCGGCGGCGCTGGGGCTTTGCCGGGCGCTGTTCGGAAAGTCCGAGCTGATCGGCACGTTTCCGTGGCCCTTTGTGGACACGTTCGTCTATTCGCTGCCGCTGTCGCTGGCGGCGCTGCTGGTCGTCAGCCGCCTGACCGCGAAGCTGCCCGAACAGCACCTGAACCATTGTTTCAAATAATATAACGATACGGAGAAGAATATGGCGTTTCAAAACATCTCCAACCAGGTTACCTTTCCGGAGCTGGAAACCGAAATCCTGAAATTCTGGCAGGAGTCCGGCATCTTTGAAAAATCGCTGGAGCAGCGCAGGGGCGGCGACGAATTCGTGTTCTACGACGGCCCCCCGTTTGCGACCGGCCTGCCCCACTACGGCCATTTGCTGGCCGGCACCATCAAGGACGTGGTGCCCCGCTACCAGACCATGCGCGGCAAGTACGTCGAGCGCCGCTTCGGCTGGGACTGCCACGGGCTGCCGGTCGAGAACGAGATGGAAAAGCAGCTGAATCTCTCCAGCAAGCGCGATATCGAGGCCTACGGTATCGATAAGTTCAACGAGGCGTGCCGTTCGATCGTGCTGCGCTACACCTCCGAGTGGGAGAAGATCGTGAACCGGATGGGGCGCTGGGTGGATTTCCGCAACGGCTACCGCACGATGGACCGCAGCTTTATGGAGTCGATCTGGTGGGTGTTCAAGAACCTGTGGGATCAGGGGCTGGTTTACGAGGGGTATAAAATCCTGCCGTACTGCCCGCGCTGCGCGACGCCGCTCTCCAACTTCGAGGCCAACCAGGGGTACAAGGATGTGGTGGACCCGGCGATCACGATCCGCTTCCGGGTGAAGGGGGAGGAAAATACCTACTTCCTCGCGTGGACGACCACGCCGTGGACGCTGCCGTCGAACCTCGCGCTGACCGTCGGCCCCGATATCGACTATGTGAAGATCAAGGACGGCGGCGACTTCTACATCATGGCTGCCGCCCGCGTCGGCGCCTATTACAAGGAGGCGCCGGAGGTGGTCTGGCAGGGCAAGGGGGCCGAACTGGTCGGCCGCCGCTATGAGCCGCTCTTCCCGTACTTTGAAAACCTGGCGGAGCAGGGGGCGTTTCAGGTGCTTTCAGCCGGTTTCGTCAGCACCGAGGACGGCACCGGCATCGTGCATACCGCTCCGGGCTTCGGCGAGGACGACAATGCGGTCTGCAAGGCGGCAGGACTTCCGGAGGTCTGCCCGATCGACGGCGAATGCCGCTTCACCGCCGAAGTTCCCGACTATCAGGGCCGCCCGGTCAAGTCGGTGGACAAGGATATCATGCAGCGGCTGAAGGATGAGGGCAAACTGGTTCACCGCGGCCAGATCAAGCACAGCTATCCGCACTGCTGGCGTGACGACGGCCCGCTGATCTACCGCGCGATCTCCACCTGGTTCGTGAAGGTCGAGGCGATCAAGGAGAAGATGGTCGAAAACAACCAGTCGATCAACTGGGTTCCGGCGCACCTGCGCGACGGCCGGTTCGGCAAGTGGCTCGAAAACGCCCGCGACTGGGCGATCAGCCGCAACCGCTACTGGGGCACGCCGCTGCCGATCTGGCGCAACGACGAGGGCGAGGTGATCGTGGTCGGCAGCGCCGGAGAGCTGGAGCAGCTGACCGGCAGAAAAATCGACGACCTGCACAAGCATTTCATGGACAAGATCGAAATCCCCTCCCCGACCGGCAAGTCGCCGCTGAAACGGGTGCCTGAGGTGTTCGACTGCTGGTTTGAATCCGGTTCGATGCCGTATGCCCAGCAGCACTATCCGTTTGAAAACAAACGGCACTTCGAGGAGAACTTCCCGGCGGACTTCATCGCCGAAGGGCTCGACCAGACCCGCGGCTGGTTCTACACGCTGGTGGTGCTGGCGACCGCTCTGTTCGACCGGCCCCCGTTCAAGAATGTGGTGGTCAACGGGCTGGTGCTGGCGGAAAACGGCCAGAAGATGTCCAAGCGGCTGCGCAACTATCCCGACCCGATGGTGGTGGTCAACACCTACGGCGCGGACGCGGTGCGGCTCTTCATGCTCGGCAGCCAGGTGGTGCGCGCCGAGGACCTGAAGTTCTCCGAGGCGGGCGTCAAGGAGGTGCTGCGCGGCATCATGATCCCGATGTGGAACGCGCTGGCGTTCTTCACCACCTACGCGAATGTGGACCACTACAATCCGGGCAGGGGCGAAGTGAAGCCGCCGGCGCATGCGTCGAACGTGCTGGACCGCTGGATTCTCTCCTCCGCGTCGCAGATGGTCGAGGAGATCCGCGGCGAACTCGACGCGTACAACCTGCAGAAGGCCGCGAACCGGTTCAGCCGCTTCATCGACGACCTGACCAACTGGTACATCCGGCGCAGCCGCCGCCGTTTCTGGAAGTCCAGCGACGACGCCGACAAGCAGGAAGCTTACGCGACGCTGCACTATGTGCTGCTGACCTTCGCGAAGACCGCCGCGCCGTTCATCCCGTTCACGACCGAGGCGATCTACCGGGCGCTGCGCACGGAGGAAATGCCGGAGTCGGTCCATCTGTGCGACTATCCTGAACCGGCCGACTGCCGCGATGAATATCTGGAACGGCAGATGGCGCTGACCATGAGCGCGGTTTCGCAGGGCCGTTTCCTGCGTACCGCCCACAACCTGAAAGTGCGTCAGCCGCTGGCCCGCGCCGTGCTGGTCGCCGCGAATGCCGAAGCGCGCCGGATGCTGGAGGACACCGCATGGATCATCGCCGAGGAATTGAACGTGAAGAACGTCGAATTCAGCGATGACGAGGAGGCGTTGGTCCACCGCAGCTGCAAGGCGAATTTCAAGGCGCTCGGCAGCCGCCTCGGCAAGAACATGAAGGCCGCCGCCGCGGTGATCGCCGCGTTTTCCGGCCGCGAAATCGGTGAAATTCTGGCGGGAAAAAGCGCGTCGGTCACGCTGCCCGACGGTTCGACCGCTGAAATCGGCGCGGACGACCTGATCATCCAGCGCGAGGAGAAGGCCGGTCTGGTCGCCTCCAGCGAAAACGGCGTGACCATCGCGCTGGCGACCGAGCTGACACCGGAGCTGGAGCAGGAAGGATTCGCCCGCGAGCTGGTCAGCAGGATCCAGAATATCCGCAAGGAGCTGATGTTCGAGGTCACGGACCGGATCGCGGTGAAGTACCGTGTCCCGGCTGAATGGGAGGCCGCGGTGCGGAACTTCCACAGCTATATCTCCGACGAAACCCTTGCGGTCGAACTGGCCGCCGGAACCGGCGACAATGAGCAGGAGCTGGATGTGAACGGCGCCGCCTGCTTCGTGTCGGTGGTGAAGGCGTAGCATGATGACGGCGCGTACCCGGTTCGGTCTGGCGGGAGCCCTCCTGCTGGTGTTGGTTGCGGCCGGTTTCGCGTCGGCCTTTGCCGTACAGCGGGCCGGCCTGAAGAAGTTGGAGCACTCGTTCCCGGCGATGGGAACGGGGGCGGCTTTCACCTTCTGGGGAGCGCCGGAAAAAGCGGAGCTGGCCGCGAAAAACGGCCGCGCCGAATTTGACCGCGTGGTTCGGGCCTGTAATTTGTACGATCCTGAGAGTGAGCTTGCCAAGCTCAACCGCAGTGCGGCGGAGGCTCCGTTCGGTTGTTCGGACGAACTTTGGGTGCTGCTCAGCGAAGCGCGGCAGGCGTATGAATTCAGCGGCGGCGCATTCGACATCACCGCCAAGCCGCTGATGGATCTGTGGGGCTTCTACCGCAGGCGCGGCGACTCGCTGCCCTCCGAAGCGGAGATCGCCGAAGCGAAAAAACGCGTCGGGCTCGATAAAGTGGTCTTTGACGATGAAAAGCAGACAGTGAAATTCACGGTGCCGGGCATGGCGTTCGACCTCGGCGGCATCGCCAAGGGATACGCGGTCGACCAGGCCGCTGAAGCTGCGCTGCAGGCGGGCATCCGGCGCGGCGTGATCGACCTCGGCGGCAACCTGCGGCTGCTGCCGGAGCCGCCGCCGGGCAAGCCGTTCTACCGGGTCGGCATCCGCAACCCGAAAAATCGGGATGAGCTTCTGCCCGAACCGCTGGAACTGCGAAACGCCTCCGTTTCGACCTCCGGCGATTATGAGCGCTATGTGACGATCGGCAAGCAGCGGTATGGGCATATCATGAATCCCAAAACCGGGTTGCCGACGCAGGCGGACTATTCGGTGACGGTGATCGCACCCTCCGCAATGCTGGCCGACTGGCTTTCGACCAGTGTATTTCTGGAGGGCGAGGAGCTGGGAGAGCGCGCCGAACGGGAGTTCCCGGGCGTTCAGGTGATCTTTTCCACGGCTCCGTAAAAAACGGCGGTGAATCTCTTGCCGGAAGCGCCCGTTGTTCCGAAATCCGGAAAAACAGCATTTTTGAGCATTTTTTTTGATTTTTTTCCTGTCCCCCTCTTGCTTTTTTAAATCTTTTTTGGTATAATTAAAATGTATTCATGGTAAATACAATCATGCGGCGCGGATTTCGCGTTTTTTATTTGAAACGAATGTATCTATCGCAAATACATTCAAACGGAGCGGTTTGATGGAAAGTGAAAATAAGAGCGACTGGCTGTACCGGCAACTGCACCAGCGGGTGATGCGCATGCGGGATCAGGAGGCGTTTCCGACCGTCCGGCAGCTGATGGCGGAATACGGCCTGAGCCTGGTCACGGTCACGGCGGCGGTGAGGCGCCTGAAGGAGAAAGGGCTGGTCGAGTCTTTCGTCGGCCGCGGCTCGTTCGTCCGGCGCGAGCGGCAGGCCTGCTTTCACGTGCTGATGCTCCAGCCGAACTGGGAGAGCGCCTATTTGGACCGCAACCGGGATATGCTCATAGAGGCGGTCCGGCAGTTCCCGATGGAGCTGGAGGTGTGCCGGTATGACTACCGGGTGGACATTTTCGCCCATCTCAACGAATACAGCGCCGACCTGATTGTGCTGGACGCCGCTTCGATCGACCGGCTCCGGCCCGAACAGGTGATGATGCTGACCCAGTCGGTGGCTCCGGTGATTCTGTGCAGCAACGCGGTGCCGCTGGAAGGCATCCGTTATGTGTGCGGCGACAATAATGCGGTGGGGATGCTCGCGGTACGCCACCTGACCGAAAACGGCCATGACCGTCTGGGATTTCTGTATTGCGAACCGCATGTGCTGACCTCGGAAACCGTGGTGGGAAGTTTTAATTTCGCGGCGTCCGCCAGCGGTTGCAAGGTGACGCTGCTGGATTGCGGTATGCGTTCCGGCGACCGCCCGGAAGCGAAGATCCGGGAGTTTGCGAGGCGGTTCGCCGACGGGGAGTTCGATTTTACCGCGATGTTCGCGATCTCCGATTACGGCGCGCTGGTCGCGCTCCGGGAGTTCGAGGCGTTGGGGATTGAGGTCCCGGAGACATTGAGCATCCTCGGATGCGGCAATGTCAAAGTGCCGGGAATCGAACGGCTGACTACGGTGGACACCCCGCGCAGTCAGATCGCGCAGGAGGTGGCGACGATGGCGTATCATATTCTCGGCCATCACGAGGGATTCAGGACGCAGGTGAATGTGCCGCCGGTGATGGCCGTCCGCAAGACGGTCCGGCAGCTTCCGGTCCGGCAGGTTGTTTAGAAATCAATGGTTTTCGGTAATGTTTCAACTTACAGGAGGAAGTTATGAAATTAAAAGAATATATACCGTTAAATATTATAATATATGTAGATGATTTCGTATAATGTGCAATATGTTTGCCGCCTTGAGGGAACCAACATTAAAAATATGGAACAGAAAGGGCTGAAATATGAAAAACAAGCAGAATAAACGCAACATACTGCACATTATGCGGCAGAATGGGTTGAGGTTCACACTTATTGAACTCCTTGTGGTGATTGCGATTATCGCGATTCTGGCGGCGATGCTGCTGCCAGCGCTGAACAAGGCGCGCGAGGTCGCCAAGAAATCCAAATGCACCAATAACCTGAAACAGATTTTCACCGGTCTGTCGCTGTATGCCGGGGATTATAAATATTACCCGGCCGCCTGGCCGCAGTACAATGAAGACAAAATGAATATGGATATCTGGCACTACAAAGTTGCTCCATATCTTTCAATCAATAAAAAGCCGAATCTGGGAGATTACCAGACTTGGTCGGATATCCGTAATACCGGGGTTTTCCGATGTGCATCGATTGCCACGGTTCCCGGTTATGATTTTTACTGCTACTCCATGAGTACGTTTTGTATTCCCCATATCAGCTTTGATATGACCAATCTGGTGGCTCCGGCGGGAAAGACGCTGGAAAGCAGCAACGGACTTTATTCGATGCCGGAATCCCGCTGCCTGAGGAGTCCGAGCCCCACGATTGCCCGTCCCACGCCGTCCGAGTTGCTGTTTGTTTCCGAGCTTGGTTTTCAGGGAAATTCGGATGATAAAAATACGCCGATGATTCAGGCGGGTGATATTTTCAACAGCATGAATTCCGGCACCGGGGCGATGGATGCGTTCGGCACTTCGTTCCGGCATGGCGGCATGAAACCGGTGATGTGGTTCGACGGGCATGTCGATTCGGTGAAGCGTGGTGAAGTGAACTGGCATCTGGCGCGCGCTCCCTATGGTATCTGAGGAAAGGAAAAGGATTTGATGAAAGCAGGAAAACATCTCCAATGGAGTATCGCCGGGGCGGCACTGTTCGCGTCGGTGACGCTGGCCGGAGCGCCGGTCGCGTTCGACGCGGGCGTGGTCCGCAATGCGCCGGGCCTCGAACCGAAGCCGTTTGCGGCGGAGAACGGCGCCCTGACGTTCGCATGGGAGCCGAAAGCCTCCGCCTACATCGAACTGGCTTTTCAAAAGCCGGTGACGCTGCCGCGTTTCGCCAATGCCCGGGTCGGCATGAAATTCCGGGCCCCCGCCGGTTCTCCGGTGGGGCGGATGGGGCTGCGATTGCTGGACGCCAAAGGGGAGACCTTTCAGTACACCGCACCGGTGAGAAAAAACGCCGACGGCACTCTGGAAGTCCTCTGGGAGGTGAATCCGGCTGAAAAATTTGAAAGCTGGGGCATGAACGCCGACAAGGTGCTCGACCAGCCGGTGCGGCTGAATGCGTTCAGCATCGATTACGACCGGAACGCCGCTCCGACGGAATTGACGCTGGTGTCGGTGGACGCCGAAACGGAAGACGGCGGCAGTGCGGCCCCGCTCCGGCTGGCGGTGAATGCCGGGGCGAAGAAATTCGTGCCGGGCGACCGGAATGCTGTCGAGTTGCCGTATGTGGCGGTGCCGGACGGGAATGGCCGGGGCATCGAAGTAAGCTGGGACCCGTCGAAATCCAGATATATCGAAGTATTATTCAACCGGCCGCTGGCGCTGCCGGAATTCAACAAGGTCACGGTGAACGCGAAATTCTACGCTCCGGCAGGGTGTCCGGTCCGGAACATCGGGCTGCGGCTGGGCGACGCCTCCAATGAGATTTTCCAGTACTCCAAGGCGCTGAGTTTCACGGCGGGCGGAGTGATCGACGCGAGCTGGACCGTCACGCCGGGCGAATGGAAGAACAGCTGGGGCGGCAATGCCGACCATCAGTTCGACCAGCCGGGGAAGGTGCGCGGTTTCGGCGTCGATTACGCTCCGGCGGGAACTTCGGCGAAGTTCTATTTGCTGTCGCTGACCGCGGAGGTTTCCGGCGGGGCGGCGCAGAATGCGACTCGCACGCTGTATTCGTTCGACCTTGCGAACGTATTCCGCAAGAACTGGGGGACCGGGACGCTCAGCCTCGGTGAAAGCGGGCTGTCAGTCGGCGATATCAGGGGAGAGACGGCGATCGCGGAGCGGAAAGGGGAACTGGTGTTCTTCAACTCCCGCCCGACCCGGATTCAGCTCGACGCGCAGCTCAATGCCGGGCAGGTGAAGGCGTACTGGGTGTTCCGCGACGCGGCCGGCAAAGAGCTGCGGTCGCCGGAACTGGCGTTGAAGAACGGGAAGAACGTGTTGAATTTCAACCTTGCCGAACTTATGAAAAACGTCCGGCTGCCGATCCGGGGCGAACGGCTGGCGCTGGTCAATTCCGGCAGTGCGCCCGGTTCGGTCGTGCTGACCGGCAGCCGCATGTCGGTGGCGCAGCCGCTGGCGGAGGCGGTCGATTTTGAAGTGCAGACCGGCAACGGCATCGGCGTGCTGAAAACCGGCATGGAAAATGCGCTGATGCTGAATTTCACCAATACGGCCGGCGAAGCCGGGGAGTTCGCGATCGACGTGACGTTCCGCCATTTCAGCGGCAAGACGGCCCGGGAGAGCTTCCGCACCGCGCTCAAGCCGGGCGAGAGCCGGAGCCTTTCCCCGAAATTCCGGCCTGACCTTCTGGGCCACTGGGATGTGGAGGCGACGGTGCGGAACGCGGAGGCTTCCAACCGCACGGTGCGCAGCTTCGCTTACCTGCGTCCTGCCGGGCCGACTCCGGGGCTGGCTCCGGGGTTTCTGTTCAGCATCTGCACCCATTCGGGCCGCTGGAGCATCATGGAACAATTGCTGGAGGCGGAAGCCGCCGCGACCTGCGGAGCGAAGGTGATCCGCGACAGCGTCGAATGGGGCAGCCTCCAGCCGGAGCGCGACGTCTGGAACTGGGAACGGATGGATTTCCTGGTGAACCTCTACAGCGCGCTCGGCATCGAGCATCAGGCGTTGTTCGCCTTTACCGCGAAGTGGGCCGCTCCGCTTGAGGCGCAGCAGTCCAGAAACTGGCTCGACTGGAACCGCTGCGCTCCTGACCTTGACGCATGGCGCACCTATGTCCGCACGATGGCGGAGCGTTACCGGGGCCGGATCCGGTACTGGGAGGTCTGGAACGAACCGGATCTCTCCGGCTTCAACAAAATGTCGCTCGACGAATATGTCGCGCTGCAGAAGGCCACCTATGAGGAGGTCAAAAAGGTTGCGCCGGAATCGGTCGTGATGACCGGCGGCTTCGCGACTTTGTCCGACCACCCCGGCAAGAAAAGCCCGACCTTCCACCGCGACTATCTGAATCTGGCCAAGGGCAGCTTTGATGTGCACGCCTATCACGAGCACGGCTCTTTCGCCCAGTTTGCGCAACTGGTCGACGGCATCTTCGTGCCGATGCGCAAAGAGACCGGAACCACGGTGCCGTGGTACGCCAATGAAACCGCGATCAACTCGATGAACGGTTCGGAACGCAACCAGGCGCTGACGCTGTTCAAGAAGCTGCTGTATGCGTGGAGCCGCGGCGCGATCGGCTACACCTGGTACGACCTGCGCAACGACGGTTTCGACCCGCTGGAGGGTGAGCATAACTACGGCATGCTGACCAACGACTTCCAGCCGAAGCCGGTCTATTCGGTCTACAACATGCTCGCCGGGCTGTACCGCGAGATGAACTATGTGAAGCAGCTGGAGCTGGGCACCAACCGCTGGGGCTTCGTGTTCGCGGACGGCCGGGATATCCTGATTCCGGCCTGGGATGAATCCGGTTTCGGTTCCGCGATGACGCTGGCGGTGAAGACCGACGCGAAGAGCGCCGCCGCGATCGACCTGATGGGCAATGAAACCCCGGTTGCGCTGCTCGACGGCATGGCGCTGCTGGAGGTGACCGCGCTGCCCTATACCCTGAAACTCGCCGGAGCGCAGAGTGCGGAACCGGCCGGGACGCTGCTCGAACTCGCCGCCGGTGGTGTGGCGGTGCCGGGACGGACGTTCCGCTTCTCGCTGAATGTGTTCAACCCGCTGAAGCATGACTGCAAATTCCGGCTGGAGCTTTCGGGCCTGCCGGAAGGGCTGACGGCGGCGGAAACAGTGCGCGAGGTCGAAGTAGCCGCCGGGAAAAATGCGGTGGTGGAATTCGCCGCGGAGGTCGCTTCCACACTGGCTCCTGAATACGGCTCCCGCAAGGAGCTGACGGTCGGCTACCGGCTGGCCGGCACGCCGTGGGCCGGTTCGATGACGGTTCCGGTGAATACCGCAGTTGCGGTTCCGGCCGGGAAGAATTTCGACCGCAAGCCGGATTTCACGTTGGACAAGCGCGGGCAGGTGGTTTCGCTGACCGCCGCCGACCCGGCGATGTCCCACCGCGTCTGGCGCAACGCGGACGATCTGAGCGCGAAAATCTACCTCGGCGAAGCCGACGGTGCGATGCACATGCTCGTGAAGGTCACGGACGACAAGCATCACCAGCCCTACAGCGGGTTTGAGGTCTGGAAGGGCGACAATATCCAGTTTGCGTTCCAGCTGCCCGGCCAGCGCGGTTACTGGGAGTTCGGCCTCTCGCATCTCAATTCCGGCAAATCCGAGATCATGCCGTTCCAGGCTCCGGACGGTTTCGACGGCGCTGCCGCCGCCGGAAAACTGAAGCTGGTCACCACCCGCAAGGGGACGGAGACCTGTTACGACCTGACGATCCCGGAGAGCGCGGTCGGCGCTGATTCCGCCTTGCTGAAGCAGGGCATCCGGTTCAATCTGCTGGTGAACGACAATGACGGCGAAGGCCGCGACGGCTGGATGCACATCGCTCCGGGAATCGGAGAGAACAAGAATCCGGACCGGTTCCCGTTCGTGCTGTTCGAGTAACTCGGGAATAAGCAGACTTCCCCGGGATGGCGTAAATGCTGTTCCGGGGATTTTTTGTCGGCTTCAGAGGCGATTCGCGTGTGGGAAGCCTGCCGTTTTGAAGGCAGGTGGGGCTACCCGGCCTGCCGTGGCTGCCTCCGGTGGGCAAGGTGCTTCGCCTCCGAGCCGCCGGCGGCGAGTCACATGGGAGGCCATGCCGCCTTCGCGGCAGGCGGGTCTTACGGCCTTACGGCCTCCAGACCTTGTGCGCTACGCGGCCTGATTTTCAATCAGGCACCGGTAGCTGGGCGCAGTAGCGCACAATTACCTCCGGTGGGCAAGGCGCTTCACCCTTGCAACCCGACCGGCAACGTGCCGGTGCGGTAAAACGCACATAGAGCCGATCCAACCCTATTAATACCCCTGACCGGCAAAGCTATCTGGTGAGCTTGATGCGGGGATCGGCGGCGAGGTAGAGCAGGTCGGCGATCAGCACGCCGGCGAGCGTCAGGGCTCCGGCGAAGGCGAAAAGCGCCATCTGCAGCGGATAGTCCCGGCTCGACAGCGCGAGCAGCGACAGCGAACCCATTCCGGGAATGTTGAAGATGTATTCCACAAGGATGCTTCCGGCGACCAGCGAGGGGAGCAGGCCGCTGAAGAGTGTGATCAGGGTGATCAGGGCGTTCCGGAAGGCGTGGGTCCAGATCACGGTGTGTTCGGAAAGCCCTTTGGCGCGGGCGGTGCGGATGTAGTCGGAATGGATCACTTCGAGCATTCCGTTCCGGGCGTAGCGTGACAATCCGGCGAGTCCGCCGTAGGCGAGACAGAAGACCGGCAGCGTGTAGTGGCGGATGATTTCCCATTGCAGATGCCAGGTGGAAAGCTCGTCCGCATGGGCGGGCACCAGCCCTTTCAGCGGGAAAAGCTCCCAGTGTCCGCCTTCGCACAGCATCGCCTGCAGCATCAGTCCCACCCACATCACCGGCAGCGAGTAGAGCACGAACAGCCCGAAAGCGGTGACCTGGTCGAACCAGCTTCCGGCGCGTATCGCGGTGAATACGCCGAGCGGGATGGCGATCAGGTAGGTCAGCGCGACGGCCCAGAAGTTCAGCGTGACGGTCACCGGGAGCCGTTCGAGGATGACGGTCGTGACGGGACGGCCGGGATCGACCGAGGCGGAGGTGCCGAAGTCTCCCTTCAGCGTCACATCGCGCAGCCACAGGGCAAAGCCGGTCAGGATGGGCTTGTCCAGATTCAGCTTTTCGCGCATGGCGCGGTTGGGGGTGGGAGTCCCTTTGGAACTGTCCACAGCGGCTCCGGCCGAATCGCTGCCGAACATGCTGCTCCGGGTCGGATCTCCCGGCGCAAGCCGCAGCAGCACATAGCTGACCAGCAGGATCATCAACAGCGTGAAGGCCGCCAGCAGCAGCCGCCTGATCAGGTATTGAACCATCAGCTTCTCCTTTCGGAGGGGACGGCGACGCGGCTGAGCAGCCATGCTCCGGCGAGGAACGGAACCGCCAGCAGCGTGATCCCGTATTCCGAACGGCCGAAGAGCCAGACCGCCACGCCGATCAGGATCGGACCGAGCACGGTGGTGAATTTGCCGAAGATGTTGTAGAAACCGAAAAATTCCGATGCCCGTTCACGCGGGATCAGTTCGCTGAAGAGCGACCGGCTCAGCGATTGGATGCCTCCCTGCGAAGTGCCGATCAGGAACGCGGCGATCAGAAACGCGGCCAGCTTCGCGTCGGCGCTGCCGAGCGACGGGATGATTCCGACGATCAGAGTGATCAGCACATAGATGCCGATCGCGAGGTAGACCAGCTTCCGGGCCGGAATCCGCCGCGCGAGCCGTCCGTACAGGATCGTGAACGGGAAGCCCAGGAGCTGTAAGGCGAGGATCGTGCCGAACAGCCAGCCGGGCGGAATCCCGATGTCCTGACTGAGCGGAGCGGCCATCATGAAGATGGTGCCGACGCCGTCGATGTAGAGGAAGTAGGCGACGAGGAAGATCACGACGTTGCGGTAATTGCCGATTTCGCGCGCGGTCGCGATCAGGCGGCGGAAGCCGTCCAATGGATTGATCCGCTGCGACGCGCGCGGCTTTTCCCGGACATTGCGGAAGAGCGGCCACGCCAGCGTTCCCCACCACGCCGCCGCGATCACAAAGGAACATTTGACGCCGAAAATGGAATCGCTCCCGACGATCATCAGCAGTCCGAGGCAGAGCAGGAACGGAATCATTCCGCCGATGTATCCCCAGGCATACGCCATTGAGGAGAGGCGGTGGAAGCCTCCGCGCGAACTGACGTCCACCAGCAGCGAATCGTAAAAGGAGTTGCCGCCCATATAGGCGACCAGGCTGATGAAGTAGAGCCAGAGCACCAGACTGGCGTCGCCGCGCCGGGCGAAGCAGAGCGCGACGGTGGCGAGAATCCCGGCGCTCATGAAAATGCCGAGATATTTTTTGCGGCCGGAGTTGGCGTCGGCGATGGCGCCGAGCCAGGGGGCGAGAATCCCGGCGGCGATTCCGGCGGCGGAGCTGACGAATCCCCAATAACTGGTGGCGACAGCCGGGGCGAGGTTTTCCGCCGCATAATTCTTGAAGAAAATCGGAGCGAAGACGGTCCGTACGATCAGCGCGAAAGCCGCATTGGCCATATCGTACAGAATCCAGCTCAACTGGGCGCGTGACAGCTTCAAATTCGGACTCCTGCCTGCTGTTAAGAATGATTTTCCATAATATAAGGTGAAAACCAAACGAATTCAAACCGAACGGTCGAGGAACACATTACCGTCTCTGATTCGGAGATGGATGACCGAAAAATCATTTTTCACAATATAAAACGAGGTTGAAACTTTTATCGGAACCGCTAAGAAAGGCCGCCGTGTGAACGTCTTTCTGCGGTAAAAACCATTTTGTTTCATTGCTTTTGTGTATTTATAAATTTTATTTACGAAATCGGTGATGGAAAAAAACTGAAAAAAATTCTAAAACGCATTGACTTTTGCAAAGCGGTATATTATTCTATTGTTGATGTAGTCTGTTTTAATAACTGATCTTTTTGAGGGTAATGGGGGAAAAGGAGTGAGGTTTCCGGAAATAAACAAGTCGGTTGATGGTCGAAAATTATTTTATGAAACAGCAGTAAAAGCAGGGGAATTCTGTAATGAGCGTTGATTATATTTACACTCCAATCGATCAGAAAGTTCAAACGCCCAATGATGTTACAATTCTGGGAAATGCAATTGGCGTGACCGACTTCGGCCTTGTTCAGGGGGAAGAGTATTTTGCGATGTCGGTGAAATACGAAGCCAGCCTGACTTTGACGAAAAACAATGCAAGGCTCACCATCGGCGGCGATTACAGCAACTATGGACTCCCGAATATCAGCTACCAGGGACGCCAGATGCGCAAAGATGTCACCGCAGTCCGTTTCAGCCAGGACGGTACAGTGATCTTTGCCGCACAGACCGGAGGCAGCGGGGCGTATGGAAATCAGGATTCCAATATGCTGGTGACGGCAAGGCATGAAGCCTATACCGAACGCTCTTACTGGGACACCAACCCGCCCATCACGGATAATGTCAATGTTTCGGCGTTTGAAGCCGCAGGAACCATGACTGTGGTGGGGGATGTGTTGGGAACCATCAATGCGGTCAGTGACAGCAGACTGTTGGGGCTTTTCCAGAAGAACAATGATAAATACGAGGCCAAAAATACCAGTGTAAATGAATCGGGTAACAGCAGTGCACTGAAGGCCAAACAGCTTGTGATTGGCAACGGCTTTACCGCGCATGTCAATGCCGTGACCAAAACCCATATCGCGGGATTTGCGAGTACTTCGGTGACCGGCAACTCATTCCGCGCGGCAGGTATTGAAACAACGGAAGGGATCACCGGAGGAATCGGCGAGTGGTCCGGCGCGATCTTCGCAAGCAGCAGCAACAGCATATTCGAAGCCACGGTTGCCCAACTTAACCCGAATGACAAGGGAGAACGGGCGAGCGGTTCCACTTCCATGTCCGATAATACGATCAAAGCTTCCGGTATTTCCGCCGGCGGTACGGTGAAGATCGACAATATGGTCGGAGGGCTTGAAGGAGTCGGAACGATTGGCGGTCGTAATATCAATATCGGAGCGAAAGTAAGCAACAACCGGCTTACCGCAGATGTTTCCAATGGTGATGCCGATATTTCCATTGCGATGAACAACAACGTGCTGGAATCCGTCGGCATCAAGGCGGGAACATTGGAATTGGGCCGGTTCGGAAAAGATGCACTGATTGTGGCGGAAACTTCCGGCAACAGTCTGAACGCTTCGTTTACAGGAGGCAAGAAAAGAACGTTTTCGTTCTCCGGTAACCGGCTTACCGCTTCCGGTCTTGAGGTTACGGATCTGAAAGCCGCCGATTATTATGGCGCGACCCAGATCTATTTCCAGAACAATCAGTTGAATCTCGGCAGTTGGACTGGTTCGATCGATGCCGATGTGGAATTCAAGGCGTATGGCATCAATGCTTCCGGAAAGATTGAAGCCTCAAATAATTTCGGCGGCGCCATCAATGTTGACAGCTCCGGCAACGTCGGGCACATCAGCCAGTTTAAGGTCCATAACTCCAAGATCATGACTTACGGTATCAAGGCAGGTTCCTTTACCGTGAACGGTACCATTGACACCAATATTACGGTGAATGCCGGAACCAATTCCACCTGGGATGTCCAGAGCGCATTCGGCATCAGTGTCAATACGCTGAAGGCCGAAGCATTTTCCGGGTCCATCAGCGTGGCCGGCGATACGTTGTCGGGATCTTCGCTCAGCGTGGCGGCATTCGGCCTCTATGTCGCTCAGGACGGTGTGGGAATTTCGGGAAATACCGCCGGTGATGCGTTCGACATCAACGGCAGCATCAAATCTACCTACTGCGGCATTTTGAGTTACGGTACGATCAACCTGCGGATCTCCGGGATGATCGACGCTCCGATCGCGATCATGGTGGAATCCACCTATAACGAGCAAACCGGTATTTTTTATACCCGTACTCCGAACAATCCGGACAAAGTGGAATTGGCCGACGGCGCGGTAATCAACGGAGCGGTCGATTTGGGCGGCGGCGAAAACACCATGGTCATCAACAGTGGTGCGACGATGAATGGAACACTTGCCGCCGATCAGGGCAAGATGAACATTACGTTCATGCTGGACAAGACGGTTAAATCCGGGGCGATCGTTACCACAAACATCAATGATGTGTCCCTGACCAGCGCCAGTACGATTACCGTCAACCTGAACAATGCGGTTGAAGGGGGCCGGTATGTACTGTTCGATTACGGCAGCGCGTATCCGGTTGGGGCATATTGGATGTCCCGTGAAGTCCGGTTTGTCTATCAGGGGGAAGAGTACCGGGTCAGTATGGTTGACGGGCGTGCCGAATGTACTTTTTCCAATGGGGTGCGCGGTACTTTAGTGTATGAGCAATCCACTCAGCAGGTCGTCGCCGTCATCAATGACATGAAAGCCGCACCGGCTTTCACCGGGCAAACCCGGGCGGAAGTCAACTATCAGGACCGGGCAGTGACCCTTTATTGGAATGGAGCCGCCCGGGCGGAACAGTTCGAAATAGAGTACAGCATCAACGGCGGGAAAAGTATTGTAGTCAAAGTTGACGGAAGCCGCAGTTCGTATGTGATCCAGGGATTGGACAACAGTTCGAATTACAATATTGTCTGGAAGGTCCGGGGCAGTACCGGCAAAGGAACCGAGGTGTCCGCCTGGAGCGCCAGTCAGACAACCAGTTTTGCGCCGGTCATGGAGAAAAACGAGGCGCAGGTCACGCTGACCGGAAATTCTCCGTACGTGGTGAATCCGGATGATGCCGCCGCCGGTATCACATCTTCGATTGCGAAGTTTGTGTGGGGAAGTGCCGTCAGTACCAATTCCAAGGAAGGCAAGAACGAAAGTTACGCGATCAAGAATTACACTGTTCAGTATTTTGAGTCGGACGAGGAATTGACGGATGCGCAGGTGAATGCCTATTTCTCAAGCGGCAAGCCGTTCTTTTCCAAGACTGTGACGGGGACGGAGGTTACGGTTTCCGGGCTGACCAATCAGCGGTTTGTTTACTGGCGTGTTCAGGCTACCGATGTTTATGGCAATAAGAGTGCTTTTTCAAACGGTGATGCTTTTCGGGTATGGGTCGGGGATGATGTGAAGCCCTATTTCCCGGATCTGGAAAACAATGCGGAAAAAGCCAAGGTCGACTGCACGTTCGACCGCTCCGATCCTTATAATGTGAAGTTGAATGTTTCGTTTTACTGGAGCGAGGCGCAGGATTCGCAGTCCGGCGTCAAACAGTATGTGATCGAATATAAGCTCAAGGGGACGGAGTGGAGTACAGCGGAACGCGTCTCTGTCCTTGCCGACCGGAAAAATCCGTCGGGCGGCTTTGCGTACAGCCTTTCCAAAGTGATTGCCGGAGGCATGTATGAGTACCGGATTACGGCGGTGGACAACGTCGGCAATCAGAGCGACCCGGTCATCGAAGGGGAGTTCGGCTCCGAGGACCTGACGCCGCCGGAAGGCAAGTTCATCAGCCTGGGCAAGGCTCAGATTACCGTAACCCGCTCGGGCGGCAGCACCGAAACTCCCGATGAGGGCGGGAAAACGGAAACAGTGAGCACCGTTTCCACACGTGCTATCGGCAGCAGCGGTTCTTCCGGATTGCTTGATGACCAGGTGACCGGCGGCGGCAACAGCGGCGGCAGCAGCGGCGGTGACGGCGGCGCCACGACTCCGACGGAACCGGTCAACCGGATCACCGGAGCCACGGTTACGGTCAGTTGGGAGGATACTTTCACCGATCCGTCGGGCGTTAAGTATATCGTGCAGTTCTCGGATGATATGTCCTTTACCAGCAACCGCACATTTGAAGTCACGGCGGATGGCAAGACCCTGGTTCTGGGCGACGGCGTCGGCAATGCCGTGGGGCGGCTTTCCGGGATGTCGACCGTCTACTGGCGCGTCAGGGCGGTGGACGGCGCGGGCAATACGGGAGCGTTCTGGAGCAACATCTCCTCGTTTGAGTTCAAGGACCCGGAGACCGGCGAGGCGATCGTGGATTACGATACGCCGACCGCTCCGTCGAATCTGTCCGTGACTCAGGGGGAGGGACGCTACGTTTCGTTCAACTGGAGTGGCTCGTCCGATCAGTTCGGACTCAGCTACTATGAGCTTCAGGTGACTCTGAACGGAGAGACCAGGACATATCGGATCAGCAGCGGAGACAATACCGATATGTTCGGTTATGAGGTGAAACTCTGGGCTGACGGCGTATGCACCTGGAAAGTGACGGCGGTCGACGGGACCGGCAAAGTCGCTTCAAGTTCCACGGAAAAGCTCACGGTGGATACTGCGGCTCCGAACTGGGATAAGTTTGAAGGTGTGATCGGCCTCGACGTCATTCCCGCGCAGAACAATCCGATCGTCAGTTGGAATCCGGCTCTGGATCTCGGCCATGAGAAGGACAAGGACGGCGGCGTCAAACATTATGTTCTCCAGTACCGGATCGCGGGACAGGGGGACGATGCGTGGCAGAGCATGGTCGTGGAAGGCACCAGCCAGATGCTGAACCTCGGGAACGGCAGCTATGAGTTCCGGGTTTCGGCGGTCGACCATGTCGGCAACCAGAGCGAATGGAGCGAGGCGCAGGAATATCTTGTGACCAGCGGCGGCGACTCCGGCAATACGATGGGCAGCGCGACATTGATCGAAAGCGGCTGGAGCAACAAGGAATCCGATCGGACCGTCGGGATGAGCGATCCCGCCGATTACCTGAAATTCCGGGTCGACCGCGCATTCGAACTGACGATTTCGGTCAGTGATGTGAAGTCGCTGTACAACAATGGCAGCGGCATCACGATCAAGGTGCTGAATTCCAGCGGCAAAGTGGTCGGCAACTACTCGGTGGCCAACGGTTCCAAGAGCTTCACGATGAGCCTGCTGGCGGGAATGGGGCAGACTTTCTATATCGAAGTGACCTCCAAGAAATCCAATGCGATCATGAATTACGAGCTGGAGGTCGACTACAAGGAGCTGAATGCGAACAACGCGGACGACACCTGGACGCTGGCGCAGAACAATGCGGCTTACCACTGCCGGGTCGATGCGGTTTCCAGCGAGCAGGGAAACAAGGTCAGCGAAACGCTGGTCGAAACCGACTGGGTCGGCTTCGGCGACACTGCCGACTACCGCAAACTGGTGCTTTCGCAGGCCGGCAACTACAGCTTCACGATCTCCAATCCGGGCGGCGCGAACGGCGGACTGGCGAACAGCGTGACGCTGACCATTTACAAGGCTGACGGCAAGTCGAAGCTCAAATCGATCACCGTGAAGCCGAAATACGACGCCAGGACCGGTACCTGGACCGCTACCGCCGGTTCCACCGGCTACTTCCTGATGGAAGCGGGAACCTACTACGTCGCGGTCGGCGCACCCGGCGGCAACAAGGGGGAAAACACCGATTACAGCGTCAAGGTGGACGGAACCGTGTTCAATCATGCCAAGAACGGCATCGCGAACAACACGATTGATCAGGCCAAAGTGCTGGCGGGCGTGAAGCTCGGCGGCAATGCCGACGGCACGCTGACCTCCACCAAGGTGCTGGAGCAGGAGTGGGTCGGTTACGGCGACGCGGTCGACTATCAGAAACTGGTGTTCCAGCACGCCGGCAGCTACACTTTCACGACGAGCGGGCTTTCCGGCAAGGTGAAGCTGACGGTCTACAGTGTGGATGCGAACGGCAAGCAGAAATCGCTGAAGTCGATCACCGTCAATTCCGGCACCGGCACGATCAAAGACCTGCTGCTTGAGGCGAACACCAATTATTATATCGCGGTCGAATCCACCGATGCCAAGAAGGGCGCAAGCATTGATTATGAGGTTTCGGTCGGCGGCAAGGTGTTCAACCATGACAAGAACGGTCTGGCGAACAACAGCTTCGATCAGGCGCGGGCGCTGCCTGTGCTTACCGTCACGGGCAATGCGGACGGCACTCTCGGCTCCACGCCGGTTCTTGCGGACGAGTGGGTCGGTTACGGTGATGCGGCGGACTGGCAGAAACTGACGTTCACGGATGCGGGCAGCTACACCTTTACGGTGAGCGGGCTTTCGCAGAAAGCGAAGCTGACGGTCTACAGCGTGGACGCGAATGGCAAGCTCAAGTCGATGAAGTCGATCACGGTGAATGCTCCGAAGAGCGGCGTCGCCTCCGGCACGATCCAGAACCTGCTGATGGAAGCGGGCAAGGATTACTACGTCGCGGTGGAAGCGCCGGATTGGAAGAAGGGCGTCGGCACCGATTACGATCTGACGGTCAACGGCAATGTGTTCAACCATGCGAAGAACAACCTCGCGAACAACAGCTATGATCAGGTCAAGGGCCAGAGCGTCACGCCGATCACCGGCAACGCCGACGGCACGCTGAGCACGACTCCGCTGTTGGCGGACGAGTGGGTCGGCTACGGCGACTCGGTCGACTTCCAGAAGCTGACGTTCACGAATGCGGGCAGCTACACCTTCACGGTGAGCGGAGTTTCGCAGAAGGTGAAGCTGACGGTCTACAGCGTGGATGCGAACGGCAAGCTCAAGTCGATGAAGTCGATCACGGTGAATGCTCCGAAGAGCGGCGTCGCCTCCGGCACGATCCAGAACCTGCTGATGGAAGCGGGCAAGGATTACTACGTCGCGGTGGAAGCGCCGGATTGGAAGAAGGGCGTCGGCACCGATTACGATCTGACGGTCAACGGCAATGTGTTCAACCATGCGAAGAACAACCTCGCGAACAACAGCTATGATCAGGTCAAGGGCCAGAGCGTCACGCCGATCACCGGCAACGCCGACGGCACGCTGAGCACGACTCCGCTGTTGGCGGACGAGTGGGTCGGCTACGGCGACTCGGTCGACTTCCAGAAGCTGACGTTCACGAATGCGGGCAGCTACACCTTCACGGTGAGCGGAGTTTCGCAGAAGGTGAAGCTGACGGTCTACAGCGTGGATGCGAACGGCAAGCTCAAGTCGATGAAGTCGATCACGGTGAATGCTCCGAAGAGCGGCGTCGCCTCCGGCACGATCCAGAACCTGCTGATGGAAGCGGGCAAGGATTACTACGTCGCGGTGGAAGCGCCGGATTGGAAGAAGGGCGTCGGCACCGATTACGATCTGACGGTCAACGGCAATGTGTTCAACCATGCGAAGAACAACCTCGCAAACAACAGTTATGAGCAGGTCAAGGACCAGAGCGTCACGCCGATCACCGGCAATGCGGATGGCACGCTGAGCACGACTCCGCTGTTGGCGGACGAGTGGGTTGGCTACGGCGACTCGGTCGACTTCCAGAAGATCACGCTGGCGAACGACGGCACCTACTCGTTCACAGTGAGCGGAGTTTCGCAGAAAGTGAAACTGACGGTCTACGGCGTGGATGCGAAAGGGAACCTGAAATCGCTGAAGTCGATCACGGTGAACGCGCCGAAGAGCGGCGTCGCCTCCGGCACGATCCAGAATCTGCTGATGGATGCGGGCAGTTACTACGTCGCGGTGGAAGCGCCGGACTGGAAGAAGGGTGTCGGCACCGATTACAACGTCTCCATGAGCGGCTCGGTGTACAATAACGCGAAAAACGGCCTGAACAACGGCAGCTGGAATGCGGCGGGGGTGGAAACGCTGACGCTGAGCACCGGCAAGGCGGTTTCCGGCGAGTGGGTCGGTTACGGTGATGCTTCCGACTACTTCGCGTTCAAGGTCGGCGCCGACGGCAGTGCGGCCGGTCAGTACACCTTCAAGCTGACCTCGGCGGACGGCAGCAGCCTGAATGGAAACGCGACCTTCACGGTCTATCAGAAGAAGTACAACTCCAAGGGCGCGGCTTCCGTCTCCAAGGTCGGCAGCTTCACGAACAACAAGGCCGATTCCATTACGCTGGACCTCGGCGAAGGCGAGTACTTCATGGCGGTCGATTCCGCGGACAAGGGCAAGGGCAAGAAGAATATGGGCTACGATATCGACGTCACGGCCCCGGCGGCTCCTTCGCTCACCTCGTTCGCGCAGGATCAGCAGCCGGCGCCGGCCGCGGCTTTCGCGGACCTGGCCGGATTCGACGGCGTGACGGCAGCGTTGAATGCGGTGGCGGCGGATACGCTGGCGGGATTCGGTTCCGCGCTCGATTCGCTCTCCGGCGGCGACGAGCAGAAGAAGAACCCGTTGTTCTCGGTCCTCTGATTCCGGTAATCCGGTCGACAAAGGCGTCTGGCGATTGTGCCCGGCGCCTTTTTTTGTTGCTGTTCCGGTGTAATACTGCTTCACAGTTTGAAAATGAAACAGTAGAAAGTTGACAAATTTTCTATTATTGAAATTCCTGAATTTTTGGCAGGATAATTCGATGGATGATAATAGGAAAGGATTTACCGGAAAATGAAAGAACAATGCATCTGCCACACACCGCTTCAGGCTCTTCTGATCGCCCGCTCCGCGGAACCGGCTCTGCTGGAAGCGGCAATCGCCGGCACATTCGGTCGCTCTCTGGCGGATGGAACGCTGGTGCTGGATTCGGTCGTTTATTCCCTTGCCGATCTTCGGGCGAAGTGCGGTTTCATCATCTATTGCCGCAGGTGTGATACGCTGGCTTTTTTCCGGCAGGCGTCGGAATTGCGGAAGCGGGTGGAGAGCGTCGGCCTGTGCCGGAAATTCCGGGGAGGTTCTTCGGTGCGGTTCAACCGGCTTGAGGTTCCGGAGATGCGGATCGACGAAACAGGAATTTTCATTCGCGGAACCGCGGAGATCGACCTGTGTGAATCGGCCTTTTCCGGTTGCGACCGGCCGGAGGGATGTTCCCGGTCCGTCGATCTGGTCCTGCTGAAAAAAGAGATTGAAGAAGAGATGATCGGCAGCAGTTTCCGCCCGGTGCAGATTGAAATCATCCCGGATTCCGAAATCGTGTTCCGGGGCATCGCCGGGTGCGGTCCGAAAGTGGAGGTCGCGCTCGCTCTTCCGCGTTGACCAATGCTGCTGGACAAAGGCGCGGCGTCGTGGTATATTTTACCATGATGCCGTATTTTTTTGTGAAACCGCAACCGGGGAGCCGAATCATGAAATCATTTCGCAAGGAACTTGTCTTCAATTTGCCTTACCGCCGCCAGTTTGTGAATATCACGGCGGAAGTCGAGGCCGCCCTGGCCGAATCCGGCATCCGCGAGGGATTGCTGCTGTGCAACGCGATGCATATCACGGCATCGGTGTTCATCAACGATGACGAATCCGGCCTGCATTCCGATTTTGAAACCTGGCTTGAAAAGCTCGCTCCGGAAAAGCCGCATGACCAGTATCACCATAACGGTTATGAGGACAATGCCGACGCCCACCTGAAGCGGCAGGTGATGGGGCGCGAGGTGGTGGTCGCGGTCACACGCGGCCGTCTGGATTTCGGACCGTGGGAACAGATTTTCTACGGGGAATTCGACGGGCGGCGCAGTAAGCGCGTACTGGTCAAAATCATCGGCGAATAAGCGGTTTTTTCGGCTGCCGTCTTGAAAATGGCGGGGAGACGGGTTATAATAGTGCAAGCTCGTTCGAAATGACTATTTCAGGAGAATCCGACTCATGCCGCTCGATGTTCAATGGTTTATTTATGCGCTGGTCAGCAACGGCGCACTGACCGGGGAAGATGCCCGGCAGCTCTATGCCGACCTCGGGCCGGAGACCGATTTGGCCGCATTCGCGCAGGCGGTGCTGGATAAGCTGGTCGCCGATCTTTCGGAGGAGGATGCCGAATCCGTGTTGAACCAGATTCAGACGGTGATCGATTATGCCGTCGAACAGGCGGAAACCGGCATCGGCCCCCGGTATGAGGAAGAGGCGGAGGAAGCGGAAGTATGGGATGAGCCGGGGGCGGCGCGGGGCGACCTTCGCCCGGAGGGCGCGGGCGGGGAGCGTGTCCTCGATTTTCACGCTCCCGTGCTGGAGAATTTTCGTGCTCCGGGCAAAGGGGAGAAGGAGCCGGAGGAACGGAAATTCGGGGCGCACCATCAGGCCGGAATCGTTCAGGATTCCGCCACCCGTTTTGAAGGGCTGGAGCTGGATCTCTCCGGGTTGCAGTCCTATGACGACCTGCCCGGCTTCGAGGAGGTTTCCGCGCTCAGCGAGGCGCAGCTGCAGGAACGGATGATCATTCTGCTGACCTGCCTGCGGGCGCTGGGGTGCAGCGACCTGCACCTTTCCGCCGGTTCGCAGCCGTTTGTGCGCCGGATGCTCGGCATTGAGCGGATCAGCGATTATGTGCTGACCGCGGAGGATGCGCGGCGGCTCAACCTGGCATTGGTTTCCGCCGAACGCCGCGGGCAGTTCGAGGAGGAGATGGACATCAACTTCGCGCTGGAGGTCGGTCAGGACCGTTTCCGGGTCTGCCTGATGATGCACAAGGACGGCATCGAGGGCAGCTACCGTCTGGTGCCGGATCATATCTGCACGCTGGAGGAACTCGGATTCCTCGAATCGGACGTCACTCATATCAAGCGTCTGCTCGACTACCACAACGGGCTGGTGCTGGTCACCGGTCCGATCGGTTCGGGGAAAACCACCACGCTGGCGGCGATGGTCGACATCATCAACGACAAGCGCACCGACCATATCATCACGGTGGAGGACCCGATCGAAATCCTGCAATGGTCCAAAAACTGCCAGGTCACCCAGCGGGAGATCGGCAGACATACCGTCAGCTATCACGCCGCGCTCAAGGGGGCGCTGCGCGAGGACCCCGACGTGATCGTGATCGGCGAAATGCACGACCTTGAGACGATTGAAAACGCGATCACCGCGTCGGAAACCGGCCATCTGGTGATCGGCACGCTGCATACCAGCGACGCCGCGAATACCCTGAACCGCCTGCTCGATGTATTTCCGCCTTCCCAGCAGCCGCAGATCCGGGCGATGACCGCCGGCAGTTTGCGGGGCATCATCTGCCAGCGGCTGGTTCCGGCGGCGGCCGGCGGGCTTACTGTGGCTTACGAGATCATGGTCAACACGATGGCGGTCGGCAGCATCATCAACGAAGGCAAGACTTTCCGGCTGAAATCGACGATGGCCACCGGCAGCAGGCAGGGAATGTGCACGCTGGATCAGTGTCTGCTGGAAAAGTACAAGCGCGGCCTGATCACCCGGGAGGTGGCGCATTCCCTGATGCGCGACCAGTCGGTGATTTCGCAGCTTCAGGCGGAGTGGGCGACCCGCGAGGCTCGTAAACTTCAGCATAACGGGTAAAGCGGAGGAACGCAAGCGATGGAAAAAGAACCGGTTATCAATCAATATCTCCGCCGGATGCTCGAGCTCGGCGGTTCGGACCTGCATTTGTCGATCAACTTTCCCGCCAAGGCCCGCGTCCACGGCAATATTCAGCTGCTGGATGACGATGTGCTCGACGCTCCCCGCATGGAGGAGTTGATGAAGGAGATCTGCCTGCCGGCGTGGCGGTGGACGAAGTTCATGGAGACGCACGACCTCGACTTCGCGCACGAGATTCCGGGGCTGGCGCGTTTCCGGTGCAACTACTTCTACAACTATCACGGCATGGGTTGCGTGCTCCGCCAGATTCCGAGCCGGATCCTGACGATGGAGGAGCTTCATCTGCCGAAGACGCTTGAGGAGATCTGCAACTACCAGTCCGGGCTGGTGCTGGTGACCGGGCCGACCGGTTCCGGCAAATCGACCACGCTGGCCGCGATGATCGACTATATCAATGAGAACTTGCAAAAGCACATCATCACGATCGAGGACCCGATCGAATTCGTGCACCGGAACAAGAACTGCACGATCGTCCACCGCGAAGTCGGCATTCACAGCGAATCCTTTCCGCGTGCGCTGCGCGGCGCGATGCGTTCCGACCCGGATATCGTGCTGATCGGCGAAATGCGGGAGAACGAGACGATCCGGCTCGGCCTGACCTGCGCCGCGATGGGGATGCTGGTGTTCGCGACGCTGCACACCAACAACGCGCCGAAAACCGTGGACCGGATCATCGACGCGTTTCCGGCCGACGAACAGGCGCAGATCCGGACCATGCTCGCGGAGTGTCTGCAGGCGATCGTGTCGCAGCTGCTGTGCCGCAAGAAAAACGGCGGGCGGGTCGCGGTCCACGAAATCCTGTTGTGGGCGGACGGTTTGCCGAATACGATCCGGGAAGGGCAGATCGCGAATATCCGCACGATCATCGATTCGAGCGGCGGGCGCGGGATGCGTTCGATGGACAATTCGATTCAGGAGCAGTTGAACGCCGGGAACATCACGGCGGAAGAAGCATATATGAAAGCGAGCGACAAGAGCCGTTTCCTCGCCGCCCTTGAGGCGGAGGAGGCCGCGGCCAAAGCCGCCGCACGGGAGGACGCGGAGCAGGAGTAAGGAGCCGCGCCGCCGTTTCCCGAAGGAGAGAGTTGCATGTTTGGAGTCATCAGGGATACTTGGCATAAGATTGCGGCGGCGCACCGTTCCGCCGATGAGACCGGCGCGGGGACGGTGCTGGAGTTTTTCGTGCCGCGGCTGAAACGGGCTTTTTTCATCCGCATGAGCGTGGTGGCGCTGCTGGCGGCGGTGGTGTTCGGCTTGGTGCTGATCCCCTGCGTGATCAACGGCGAAAGCATGGTGCCGACGTTTCCGGCGCACGGCTTCACCTTCTGCTGGCGGGGCAAGTACCTGTTCGGCAAGCCCAGACGGGGCGATGTGGTGATCATCCGGTATGCGGACAAGGTCTATTTCCTGAAACGGATCGTCGGGCTGCCCGGCGAAACCGTGGAATTCCGCAACGGCGACCTCTATATCAACGGGCAGCGGCAGACCGAGCCTTACGTGCATTACATCTGCGACTGGAATTTGCCTCCCCGGACGGTGGAGCCGGGACATTATTACGTGGTCGGCGACAACCGGAGCCAGCCGATCGAACAGCATAAATTCGGCCAGGTGCTGGCCGGAAAAATCGCGGGAGCCCCGCTTTTTTAGGATTGACAAGGATTTTTTGACAATATGACACTTCGACTTCAATGGTGGCACATCGCGGTGCCGGTCCTGATTCTGGTGCTGGGGGGGCTTTCCTTCTGGTATCTCAACCGCAATACGGATGAGGCGGAAATCCGCCTGACGCTGAAGCAGCTCTGTTCGGTGGGCAGCAAGGCGGAGGGCGAAAGCGCCGCCGCGGGGGCGATCAAGCTGCAGCGGTCCAACGAGCTGTTCACGGACCCGTGCCGGCTGGATTTCCGGCACAGCATGTTTCAGGGAGATTTTTCGGTCAGCGAGATCGCGGCGAACATCGCCCGCTTCCGGATGCTGTTCCAGACGGTTCAGATCGAAATCCGGGACCTGCATATCACGGTGACTCCGCCGGACGGGGCGCAGGTCTATTTCACCGGGCTGCTGGACGGCGTCGCACGGAACGGAGAGCAGGTCGGCGAGGTGCGCGACCTCTTCTGCAAGCTGAAAAAAGTGGACGGCAAATGGCGGATTTCCGAAATGAACATCCGCGAAGTGCTGGAAAAGTAGCGCGATGGCCGCCCTTCCCGAGAACCGGCTCCTGCTGACCGGCAAAGTGGTTTCCCTGACCGGACGGATCGAATCCCGCCTCGCTGAATGCGGCGCGGTCGGGACCGGCCTGCGCGAAAAGACCGATTCACTGGGCAGCAAGCTCTCCCCGGAAGTGGTTAAGCTGCTGGCCTATATCGGCTCCATCCGCAACCGTTTCGCCCATGAGCCGGAGGCGGAAATCTCCGGGGAAGAGTTCGCGTTGTTCGAGGAGTCGGTCCGCATGGTGCAACAGGAGCTGGATATCCTGTGGCCGGTTTCGCGAAGTCACCGCCCCGAGGTTTCCGTTTCCGCTTCACTGCCGGAAGAGGAGTTCGACGAATCTCCTTACCGCGGCACGGAGCCGGACAGCGACTGGCTGATCTTGGCGGGACGGCTTCCCGTCCTCCATCTGGCCTACGCGGTCCATCTGTTCTGGCGGGCGGTGACGCCCGGCATCCGGCTGCTCGGCCTGCTGGTCGGCGAAGTGCTGGGCATTCTGCTGATCGCGTTCGGAATCTGGAAAGGAGAGCCTTATGTGACCGGCTTCGGCAGCGCGCTGTTCCTGATGGTCCACGGCTTCGGAATCTGGGAGGCGCATCGCGATCCCGCCCGGTCGCTGCCGGCTTTCCTGTATATGACGCCCGGTTTGAATCTGTTCTACTTCCTGCTGCGGCTGCTGCCGCTGCTCAACTGGATGATGCTCTTTGAAAGCTTCGCGATCATCATGGTATGGGTCGCGGCGATCGTGATGGCCGCGCGGGGCGAAATCACGATCGCCGGAGGGCTCGCTTTCCTGAGCTACATCGGCGGCGTGGTCGCTACCTACGTGCGCCGGTGAGCTTTGTTCAGTGGTGATGCTCGTGAGCCTCGATGTAGCTGTTTCCGAGCCATTCCGGCACGAAGTGGCGGTTGGTGGCCGGATCATGGGCGTCGGGAACGGTTTCGGCGAAGGTCAGGGTTTCCGCATGGCCGTCGGCAAACAGATAGTTCGCCCGTTTCACGTGCCGCCCGGAAGCGATCACGTCGCTCCAGTCGTGCGGATCGGACATGCCGTCGTAGCACTGGTGTTCTTCCGGCTCGGTGGCGCTGCCCGATTCGAAGCCCCGTTCCGCCAGTACCGCGTGGAAGCTTGAGCGCCGTAACGTGTCGACCGGCCTGCCGAATGTGAAAACCCCGTTCATCATATAGCTCTGGATTCCCTTTTCCGCATCGTACTGCATGTCGGCGGGGCAGCGCAGGTATTTGAGGTCATAGCCGAGCGCGGTCAGCGGCGTGAACCATTCGTCCCCCGTCTCGTGGAAGTGGTCGAAGGTTCCGGTATGGACCACCGGGTAAGCCCCGTTGTACTGGCTGGAATACATGAGCAGCGCCAGTCCGGTCTGTTTGTTGTTGTTCAGGCAGCTGATGGTGTACGCCCGCGCCCGCGCCCCGTTCAGCGCCGGCAGCAGCAGTCCGGCCAGAATCGCGATGATCGCTGTCACGATGAGCAGCTCAATAAGCGTAAATTTTGCGGTGGTCGGCCTTAAGCGGCGGTATGCGGGGGGCGTGTCCGCCGCCCCCCGCGCCCCCTGCGTCCGGCAAGGTGCCGGTGCCGGGTACGGGATGGTCGACAGGCGAGGGCGCGTTTGGTCGGCGGGGAAGGAAGAGCCGCAATAACGTGAAGTTGTCTTCCCGCTTTTCTGCGGAAAGGCAACTTCACGTTTTTGCTCCAACTTGCCGCTTGCAGAGCATTGGCGGAGGCGTAAGAGCTTGCTGGAAGTAAGGGAGATGTTGAGGAGATTTGGTACGGGGAGAGACGCGGCGCAGGTCGCCGCTTTCTCTCCCCCGAACCCCTCTCTTTTACGCAGAGCGGCAACAGATGAGACAACGAGGGGCCGGGGGAGCAGAGCTCCCCAGCGGGATAAGTAGGAGGAACGAAGT
>ERZ1034984.806-NODE-806-length-33328-cov-31.438404_pt1 | contig 33328 bp, 47 predicted proteins | sample MGYA00520589_ERZ1034984 | MGnify/ENA primary metagenome ERZ1034984 (study PRJEB33766, sample SAMN09781790) | gut metagenome | biome: gut microbiome | host: Homo sapiens | place: Madagascar | study: EMG produced TPA metagenomics assembly of the PRJNA485056 data... | reverse complement strand
GGCTGCCGCACTCGGTCAATACCGAGATAGCCTACGAGGTGTGGGGCATTGATATCGACAACTTCGAGAAAAGGCTTAAAAAGCTCCGCACGCTTTACGGAAAGGACGTGAGAAAATGAACAACCTGATAACAACGCTGGAGATCATCAGATATGCGTCAGCTATAGCACTGTGTGTGGCACTGTTCGCACTGGCGGTATATGGGCTGTATCGAAACATCAAGGAGACAGCCGAAACCGCAATCCGAGAGGAACTGGAGAAAGCGATCAAGGAAGCTTCAAAGCCTGTTGTCAAGGTCGAAGTTGAAATGAAAGGAAAGTGGTAATGAGCATTGTTGGAATACTGCTGATAACGATAGCTGTGCTTGCAGGGATAGATGTAGTGATGTATCTTGTGCTGAGCGTGGCGGATAGGCACTGGGGAAAACGTTTTGAAAACGAGGAGGACGAAAACGATGATAGTGATGAGAGAGGTATTTAAGAGGGACAAGCCCCTTGACAACGGCAGTGGAGCGGTAAGCCTTTGCGTGTTCCATTCAAATGTCAAGCCTGACGAGTGCGGTGCGCTGACAGTAACGCCAACGAGAGATTACTGCCGCAGATGTGCATTCTACAAGACCCGTGAGGATTTCGACAGAGGGCTTGGCGATGCCGCAAGGTCGCTCCGTGAGAAAGGGATTGAACCTGTTAAGAAGATGGACTATGACGGCAAGCAGTATATGAGCGTAAGACCTATTGAAAGGGAGGATAAAGATGAATAAGAGATTCACGGACGAGGAAGTCGTAGAGGCGGCACTTTGCTGCACAGCAAAGAGTTGCGAAACCTGTCCGTTTAGAGATTTAGGAGCAGGACTTGAAAAATGTGTCATAAAATTTTCAGAATACATAGCAAACAACACAAAAAACGAGCCTGCACTGTCTGCCAACAGCACAAGCTCGGAGGTGGTATCAAAAGATACCGATAACATACACATTGATGATAGCACATTGCTGGATATTTGTCAAGAGTGGCTGGAGGAAATATCAAAAATAGCCCTCCATGACGATTACCCGAACGAGTTCCTGACGGGGTATATCAGGGCTGTGACGAATGATATCAAGAGGTTGAGAGGCGGTGACGGCAAATGACAGTAAAAGAAAGACTTAATATCATGGTTGATATGGCATTAATGGAGACAAAAATGAGAGAAACCGAAGAAAGTGGCACTGTGACAGAGGGCATTTACCCCATGATAATGGGTGACGTCTGGGAATCTGGCAAAGAAGCGATACCAGGCATTCAGATTTTTACACCTGACATTTGGGCAGTAGCGAAAGAAGTCGGTTCTGAGGTGATTAATGGAGAAAACGAACTGTATTTCATGTATAGGGGTATCGCATTTTTCAAGTACAAAGGCGGTGTTCCAAATGCGTAGCAAATACAATACCTGTGTAGGCTGTACAGCCATAGGTCTGCCTTGCAAGCACTGCGGACTTGACCGCAACGTCACCACATACAACTGTGACAAATGTGGCAACGAGATAGACCCTGAAACAGATTGTATGTACATCTGTGAGAATGTGGAATACTGCAAGGATTGTTTCAGAGAAATGCTTATCGACCGCATATCTGAGAACGAAGACGTAGAAATAAGTGATCTGGCGGCTCTGCTAGCTCTGGATTACAAAGAAGATGATCTTTATGACTATGACGAGGAGGACTATGACGAATGAAAAAACAAATGTCTGCGGAAGATTACCGCAATGACGAGGCTTTCAGCCGTTCACAGCTTTTCAAGCTGTCAAAGTCGCCTGCGCACTTCAAGTACGCCCTTGAAAATCCCGAACCCGAGACCCCTGCGTTTGCTTTCGGTACAGCCTTTCACGCTTATGTCCTTGAAAGGGACAAGTTCGACAGCGAGTACATAGTCGTTCCGAAGCTTGACAGGCGCACCAAAGAGGGCAAGGCGCTTGCGGCTCAGATAGAAGCAAGCGGTAAGATACCCATAAGCGAGGACGCTTTTGCGCAGATACAGGCAATGGCTGAAAGTGTGATGTCAAACAAGTATGCTGCCGCTCTGCTTAACGGCGGTGAACATGAAATGTCATATTTCTGGACGGACAAGCTCACAGGTCTTAAACTCAAATGCCGCCCCGACTGCCGCACAGATCTAAAGTCAACGTCTGTCATAGTTGACCTGAAAACCACAGAAAATGCCGATACAGACAGTTTTATGCACAGCTGCATAAAGTACGGCTATGACTTGCAGGCGGCAATGTACACGCAGGGTGTGTCAGAAATTGAGCGCAAACCTCATAGATTTGTTTTTATCGCTGTGGAAAAGACCCCACCATATGCCTGCAACGTCCTTGAAGCCGACAATTTTATCATACAGAAAGGCACAAAAGACCTTAACGACTATCTTTACACTCTCAAAGAGTGTCTTAAAACAGGTAACTGGTACAGCTACAACGGCAGAAACGGTGACTTGAACGTCATAAGTTTGCCTGGTTGGCTGGCTAGAGAATACGAATAGGAGGACAAAACAATGGACGAAATAACAAACGCAGTAACAGTAACACCGGAAGTACCGCAGAACAGCACTATGCCCCTTGACAACATCAATCAGGGTACAGTCGCTATCGAAGCAAGCAGAGCCATTGCAGAAGCACAGGGCAAGCTTGTCATCGCAAAGAGATTTCCGAGAAATGAGATACAGGCGTTCGCCAACATGAAGAAAGCTTGTCAGCGTATAGGGTTGGCGAATAAGGCTTTCTACAGCTATCCAAGAGGCAACGAAACAGTTTCAGGACCGACTATCAGACTTGCGGAGGAGCTTGCAAGGTGCTGGGGCAATATTGACTTCGGTATCAAAGAGCTTTCGCAGGACAACGGCAAGTCAGAAATGCAGGCGTATGCTTGGGACTTGGAGACTAACACAATGTCGGTACAGAATTTCACCAATCCACACGCAAAGGAAGTCAAGGGCAAGATAAAGGCCCTCACAAGCCTGCGTGATATCTATGAGAACAATGCCAATATGGCAGGGCGCAGGCTCAGAGCAAGAATACTTGCGGTACTTCCTGCGGACTTCGTTGAAGAGGCTGTGGCGGAATGTAGAAAGACCCTTGCAGGAAAGAATAATATTCCTCTTACGGATCGTGTAAGAAAAATGGTGGTCGAGTTCGAGAAGTTGGGCGTTACACAGGATATGATAGAAAAACGTCTTGGCAGAGGTCTTGACACCATGACAGCAGAAGATCTCACCGACTATATCGGCATTTTCAATTCACTAAAAGACAAGAACACAAAAGTGTCTGAGTGGTTTGAATATGAGAAGATATCTACAGATATCTCAGCAGAAATTGACCAGCTTCAGGCCGAGAAAGAGCAGGTGCTTTAATGCAGGCAAAATTACCTGACGGCTCTGTTATCATCAGTGGCTTCATTGCAAAGGACGCAGAATACAAACAGGTGGGCGGCAATAACTCGTCGCTCACCAAGTTTGCAGTAAAAGTGGGCGAACGTCAGCCAAAGGCGCAAGGTGAGCGTGGCGAAGCCGTATGGGTGAGCTGCCAGTGCTGGCATTCTGTAGCAAGAGCCACAAAGGCGTTGAAAAAGTTTGACGTAGTGCTTTGTGTGGGCAAGGTGGAGAAAAAGTCATACACCAGCAAAGACGGCGAAGAAAAAGTTGACGTACATCTTGTGTGCGAAGCCGTTTTTGTACAGCCTACCGCAGAAGCAGCACCCCCGCAAGAGCTAGGCGGTGACCTTTCCGACTTTGAGGAGGTGTTGAATGATGAGGGAACGCCATTCTGACGATATCATTGACGTTGATGCGAACGAGGAAAAGCATTTTGATATCGACATGAGCGATGCAGAAGCGGTGAAAAACGCCGTTGCTGTAAAGTATACAAAAGACGATTTCCTCTATACAGAAAAGCCATACGAAGCGATATACGATTACAAAAACGACCCTTTCATGCACAATCTGAAAATTGAGCAAATGGCTCAACAGGCGGCAGAGGTGGGTGTAAAGACGTTCAAAGGACTGTATAAAAACTACGTCAAAATGCGAGAAATGCAGCGTGGGGCGAATGTTATCATCAATAACCCCACTGCGTTCTCAGGTCCATATATGCAGCTTGACGCAGGCAAATACAATGTTGATGACGGTGGTGTGTATCTTATTGATGAAAGCGGTAACTATCACGTTATCTGCCACCACCCGATCATACCCTTTGAATGCTTGCAGAACATTGACACAGGCGAGGAGAAGCTCAACATAGCTTACCGCACTCGTGGAGAGTGGCAGGAAAAAGTCGTTTCAAAGGAGATACTATACAACAGCCGAAACATTTCACAGCTAGTTAAATGCGGTGTTGATGTGTCTTCTGAAACTGCCAAAGAGCTTGTTTCATATTTTCAGGAGATAGAGAGCCTTAACCGCAATTCTCTGCCGCTGAAAAGGTCAGTGGGCAGGCTTGGTTACATAAACGGCGCAGGCTTTTCACCATACGTTGAGGGGCTGACCTTTGACGGAGAGCAGAATTATTCCACCATTTTTAGTGCTATAAAAAGTCATGGCAGTTACGAAAAGTGGAAAAAAGCCGCTATAGATTGCCGCAGGAAAAGCGTGATCGCAAAGATATTTCTTGCGGCGAGCTTCGCAAGTGCGCTTATTCAGCCACTAGGCGGTCTGCCGTTCTTCGTTCACTTGTGGGGCGTTGATTCAGGCACAGGCAAGACAGTTGCTTTAATGCTTGCGGCATCGGTATGGGGTAACCCCGAAATGGGTGAATACATTCAGACGTTCAATAGCACAGTGGTGGGTCACGAACGAACAGCAGCGTTTCTCAACAGCCTGCCGTTCCTCATTGACGAACTCCAGCTGAGCAAGGATAGTCACGGCAGAAGCCGCTTTGACGTTTATCAGTTAGCGCAGGGTGTTGGACGTTCAAGGGGCACGAAAACAGGCGGTATAGAGCGTACACCAACTTGGCGAAACACTATCCTTACCACAGGCGAAAGCCCCATAGTGGGCGGCTCAGCAGGCGCAGGAGCGGTGAACAGAGTAATTGATATCGAATGTACGGCAAACAATATCGTGATAGCAGACGGCATGGCTGTATCAGCGGTGATAAAGCAGAACTATGGCTTTGCAGGGCGAGAATTTGTGTCAAAATTGTCTTCCGAAAGGGCTTTGAAAATGGCGCAAGAGGTATATAACGATTATTTCACCAAGCTCTGCAAGTCAGATACAACGGAAAAGCAGGCTATGGCGGCGGCAATGATACTCACGGCTGATATGCTTGCGGAAGCGTCCGTGTTCAAAACGAATGAGCCACTAACAATTGACGATATCTCACAGTATTTGCAAACAAAAAAATCGGTATCAGCAGGTGAACGAGGATATCAGTATATGTGCGATTGGGTGGCTTCCAACAGCAAACGCTTTGCGACAGGCGAAGACAATAACGGCGAAGTGTTTGGGCTTATTCAGGGCGATTTTGCGTATATCATTCGCTCAAAGTTCGATGAAGCGGCTTCAAAACAGGGTTTCGACACAAGGGCTTTACTTAGCTGGCTGAAATCCAACGGCAAGATATTGGTGAGAGGGCGCAACAACACTCGTGGCAAGCGTATCGGTGGCGTGAACGTTGAGTGCGTTGTGCTGAGATTGCCAGATGAAACACCGGATTATTACACCGAAGAAGAAATGCGTGGGACGGACTTATCGGATTTCGGCATTTTGTGAGACATAAGTCCCACGAGGAAAACGGCGTAAATGCGTGGCTTTCTGCATAGTGTGGGACTGTGGGACATTTTCCCCCTATATATACCTGTTTTAAATAGGTGATATAGAATTACAGTTTTGTTCACATATTGTTAAAATATATGTGTGCTTTCCTATATAGGAAAATGTGCGAATTTGTCCCACAGTCCCACAACACCCCAAAAAGTGCGTAAATACGCATGGTTTTTGCGTGGGACGTTTGTCCCACGCTGTCCCCCACGTCCCACATAAGGAGGTAAAAAACAAATGAATATGAAAGATGAGATAAAACAAGCTGAGGAGAATGGCTTTCAGTACATACCGCCATACAAGCTTGCGGAGATGATGAAAGTGTCAGGCAAGATAGTGAAGATACTTACTGAAAACACTACATCGGTCACGCTCTGTTATGATGATATGAAAGTTGTCATGAAGATAGTTGACAATGTACTTTCGCAGGGAATACAGAAAGGCGGAGATGTATGAACGCAAGAATAAAGCTCCGTGACTATCAGCAGGAGTGTATAGATAAAATAACGCAGGCAGGGCATGGAAAACATCTTGTGCAAATGGCGACAGGTCTTGGCAAGACAGTGACCTTTGCGAATATCCCACGTCATGGACGTATGCTCATTCTGTCGCACAGAGAGGAACTTGTAAATCAGCCTCTGAAATACTTTGACTGCACAAAGGGTGTTGAAATGTCAAAGTATCATACCGACGGCAGTGAAGAAGTGGTGTCGGCAAGTATTCAGACCATGACCCATAGGCTTGACAGGTTTTCACCTGATGATTTCGATATCATCATAGTGGACGAGGCTCACCATGCGGCAGCTCAGAGCTATAAGAACGTCATAGATCACTTCACACCACGTCTTCTGCTGGGCTTTACAGCAACGCCTAACAGGGCTGACAAATGCAGGCTGAATGACGTGTTTGAGGATATCATATTTCAGCGTGACTTGCGCTGGGGCATTGAACATGGATATCTGTGTGATATCCTCTGCAAACGTGCTGACATAGGCTATGACCTTTCAGCGGTACACACAAGGCTTGGCGATTATGCACCGGGCGAGCTTGCAGAAGCAATGGACGGCACTGCGGACGCTATAGCGCAGGCATATAGAGAACACGCCAAAGGTGCAACGCTTATCTTTGCGGTATCTGTAGAGCAGTGCTACGAGATAGCGAAACGCATTGAGGGTGCTGAGGTTGTCACAGGTCAGACTAAGGACAGGGCTGAAATCATACGCCGTTTTACTCAGCGTGAGATACCTTGTCTTGTGAATTGCATGGTCTTCACTGAGGGTACTGACATACCCCTTGTGGAAACTGTTATCATTGCAAGACCCACACAGTCTGACGCACTGTATACACAAATGGTAGGCAGAGGTCTGAGACTGCACCCCGACAAGGACAAGCTCACGCTTATCGACTGTGTAGGGGTCACAGGCAAAGCAAGCCTGCGGACAGCGCCAAGTTTGCTCGGCATCGACATTTCTGAGCTTCCAAAGAAGAGTCAGGACAAAATGGAGGGAATGCTCTTTGAACTTCCTGAAAAGGCTACTATGATGTCAGATTGTCCTGAAAGCTGGATAAAGAATGTTCGTATCGTTGACCTGTGGGCGCAGGAGCAGAAATATAATACCCATGACGTGAACTGGTTCAAGCTGCCAAGCGGAGATATGAAGTGCAGTTTAGGTAAGGGAAAAACGCTGAGGATATCTGCACCTGACGCTCTGGGCATGGCGGTATGGCAGGGTCGGAAAATGCCTATGCAGCAGGCTCTTGATGAGGCATACACGCTTCTCTGTGAACGTGAGGCGGACAGCAAATACATATGGGACTTGAACATCTGCCGCAAGTGGGGCAAGGCGCCTGCTACGGACAGTCAAAAAGATCTTATCCGCAGACGTGGCAGAAAGTATCTTAACAATTCGGATATCGACATAGAAAATCTGACAAAGTTTGAAGCAAGTCAGATACTCAACAGGATAATGAAAGGGTGAGGATATGGCAAGAAATGAAGACAGAGAGCAAATGTCCCTTATCAAGTGGACGCAGCAGGCAAGCATACGCAAGGCTTATCCTGAGCTTAAATTGCTCTTCCACATACCGAACGAACGTCATTGCGACCCACGAGAGGGCAAGAGGCTCAAGCTTATGGGCGTGAAGTCAGGCGTACCTGATCTGTTTCTGCCTGTGGCAAGGGGAAGAAACAGAGGGCTTTTCATCGAGCTCAAAGCGGAGAACGGCAAGCCCTCAGATAATCAGATGTGGTGGTTTGCGGAGCTTGGCAAGCAGGACTATTTGGCGGCTATATGCTACGGCTGGAAACAGGCGGCGGATATGCTGATACACTATCTTGGCGGTGATGATAATGCTGGTCAAAGCTGAGGTCATAAAGAAAGCAGACGAGCTGAACAGAATGGCGGCGAAGCTTCTGCCGCTCCCAGAGGGCCTGACACAGGCGGAACAGCTTTTGTACAAGTCGCTTTGCATTGTATACCGAGAGTTCAGAGCAGGGCAGATAAACAAGAAACAGGCGCTTGAGGAAAAGCAGGAACTATACAGGGCATACATCAATGAGGCTTATGCACTTGACCTATGGCAGACTTACGGGGAATATGCTAAGGTGTTTCAGAAGCATCAGTACGAGATACATCACGAGGGCTGTGAGGTTTGCAAGAGGCTCAATGATATCCTATGCGGTATGGGGAGGGGCGAAGCAAATGAAATACACTGACCACACCCTCTGCTGGCACTGCCGTCACGCAGTACCCACAAAGGATAAGATAACAGGAGAATACCTCACAGGCTGTGCATGGTCCATAGACCGCAGACCTGTCGAGGGTTGGAGGACGTGTCAGCACAGAATGTATGAGGCGCAAAAGGGTGGCATGATACACTCATATACTGTGACGGAATGTCCTGAGTTTGAGGAGGGGTAAAAGATTGAAGTCAAAAGTACAAAATGTGCTGCGTGAGTGTCCGTTTTGCGGCGGTGAGGTAAAAAGAATTATATCGCCGTACAAACAAACCGTGATGTTTGTTTGTGAAAAATGTGGTGCTGACGTGTGCTTTTATGGTGCAGAACACGAACCGAAAGCTACACAGGCTTGGAACAGCAGGAACGACGATAAATCAGGAAAAAGTTGCAATAACTGCGTTTTTTACTACACTTGCAGTAAAAGAAAAAGAAGCGGATATTGTGATAAGTACAGACCAACGATTTATAGACCTATAGAGGAGGATTAACATGAACAAGAAAGAAATTAACGAGATCAAGAACATTTTTAAAGACGACTGTGGCTTTTTCACAGTAAACCACGTTGTTACCGCATTTGTGGACGCTGAAAAGAACATAAAGTGCAAGACCAATCAGCTTTACAACACCATTCCGCAGGACGAGGCTGAACTGATAATGATAAATCTGAAAAAGGTGCTCAGCGGTTCTATCGGCAAAAATCTGCTGGAATATTCGTTTCCAAAGGACGCCTACCTTGAGGGCGGCGCACAGCCCTTTATGTACGAAACACTGCAAAGCAAGCTTCTTGATGAAGAAAAGGTTGATAACTTCCTGAACGCTATAGTTGAAAAGGTTGAGTATGTGTCAACATATACCATTTTTGCGGCACACTGTACATATTCCGTGCTGAAAAAGAACAAAATGGACGAGTTTGAGGAAGAGGCTGACACTGATTACAACTTCATCGTGACAGCACTTTGCCCTGTAAATCTGCGTATTGACGGACTTGTATACGATGAACAGGATAATTCTATCGCAAAAAAAGAATCTTGTGACAGAATTGTTGAGCTTCCAAGTGACGGCTTTTTGTTTCCTCTTTTCAATGATCGTGCGCCTGATATCAACGGAGTGCTTTACTACACGAAGAATGCAAAAAAACCGAACACATCTGTTGTTGAGGAGCTTCTGGGTTGTGAGTTTTCAATGACCTGTCAGAACGAAAAGGAAACTTTCAAGGATATTCTCACGAGCGTTGTTGGCGACGAGCTTGACTATGACCTCATTACTACTGTAAATGATAAGATTTCCACGTTCGTTGACCAGAACGCACATGAAACCGAGATCCCGACCATTGACGAACATAAGCTTTCGTCAATTTTGTGGGAGGCAGGCGTTACTCAGAAAAAGTTAGAAAACCTGCATAGTGTATACGAGAACGCTATGCACGGCAGGGTTTTCAGGGCGGTAAACTTGGTTGAGGATAAGGTAACGATATCAGGAATGGGATTCAAGATGACCGTAGACAATTATCACAAGGGTGACGTATCTACTGCAATAGGCAAGGTTATTTTCGGCGTAGCTGACACGGCTGTGGACGTGAATGGTATCGGTATTAAAATGGACGGTGTTGCTAATGGCTGACCCAATGACCATGCCACGCCTGAAAGCCTACCGCAGGAACGCCGCAGCCATTGAGGATATTAAGGCGGAGCTTTCAGGCAAGTACGTTGCCGACAGTATCAGCGTATGCACTCCGCCGTCCTACACACCACACAGCACACGCATAGACGGCTTCTTGCCAAGCGGTGATACACTTTCATTGCTGTGCGAGCAGGCACGGTTAGAACGTGAGCAGAGGGCTGTGGAGGAGTTCATCAAGGGGATAGGAGATAGACAGATGAGAAAGATATTTGTACTCAGGTTTGTAAAAGGATTGACTTGGATACAGATAGGACACAGGGTCGGAGGTACAGCGGACGGCTGTAGAATGGCGGTCAAAAGATTTTTGCAAAATGCTTAAACTTGTTCGCTCTGTTCGTTTTACCTATGTTATAATTTAAACTGAGGAAAGTGTAGATGTACCTCAGACTTGTACTTTCATTGAAGTCACCTCCAATTTTCTAAGCCCCGAAAGGGGCTTATGCAGGTCGAGAGCGAGCCAACGCTCAGACCTGCTCCACCATTTCAAAACTCCTTATAATATTTTTCACAAGGGCGGCTGCATTTTGCGGTCGCTTTTGCGTTGCGTCGCAAAAAGTTCATAAATGTCGAATTCTTGATATACTGCATAAAAAATACAAATGTGTTTTATGCAGTAAATAGAAATTCGGTGCATTTCGTTGATTTTCCCTCTGATTAGTGATATTATTTAAGAAATATTATTATGAGGAGTGATTGTTATGGAAAAAAATAAAAAGTGCTTTGTAATAACCCCCATAGGCGATGACAATACAGAAATCAGACGTCAGATAGAGGGAGTCATAGATAATTGCATCAAACCAGCGTTAGATGACTTTGATGTTATTGTATCTCATAGAATCAGTGAAACGGGATCAATTACTGATAATATACTGCGTCATATTTATAGTGACGAACTGATTATAGCCAATCTTACAAATCTCAATCCTAATGTTATGTATGAATTAGCTTTCAGACATGCAATAAAAAAGCCGGTTATTGTTATAAAAAATAAATTAGACGGATTCGAACTTCCTTTTGATGTAAAGGATGATCGTGCAATTTTTTATTGTAATGATATTAAAGGCACATCCGAGTTAAAAGAACAAATTCAGAAATTTGCGCATAATATAGACTATAGCAAAGAGGACAATGACAATCCGATTGCAAGGGCTGTTAAAGATTACACAACGCTTAAATATTTAGATGAAAATAAAGAAGTTAATATATCTAGCAAAACAGTAAGTATACTGTTGGAACGTATAGATGCAATCGGAAAAAAGATAGATAAAAAATCCTATGGATATGACGAACAAGAACTGTCAAAAGTTTTGTCTGAATCAAAAACAAAATCTTGGTATTTCGGACAACTATCTAATATTTGTGAAAGAATACAGTCACTTGATTCGTTAGATGAAGAGGCAAAGCTTAGTATTTTTAATGACCTGTTAATTTTACAATCTGGATTTAAAAAAGACAGTTATTGTTTTTCCGGAAGAGATAAAGAAGAATTTAATTATTTGGTGAATAAGTATTTCAGGCAATTAAAACAAAAAGAATAAATTTTTACGAACTGCTACAACAATGTGGCAGTTCTTTTTATATCAAAATCTCAGAAAGGACGGTGTCCCTATGACAGCACGGCAAAAGAAATTTGCAGAATACTATGCTCAGAGCGGCAACACCGTTCAAAGTGCCATAAAAGCAGGATACAGCGAGGCATATGCTAATTCAACTGCCTGCAAAATGCTAGAAAATGCAAGAGTTGCAGAATACATAAAACAGCTTACGGAGAAAGCTCAGGACGAGCGTATAATGACTGCAAAGGAGAGGCAGGCACTCTTGTCTGATATCGCAAAGGACGGCAAGAATGACCCTGCTGACCGCATTAGAGCCGTCGATACCCTCAATAAAATGACAGGGGAGTATGTGGCTAAGATACAGGCGGAGGTCAAGACCTCTGAAAAGCTTTCGGACGTTTTCGCTCAGATAGGCGGTGAGGGGCTAAATGAGTGAACTCATTGCGAGTAGCTTTCCTCTGTCGCAGAAGTATATCGACTTTATCAACAGCGTTCGGGGCGTGTCTGCGGACTTCCTTGAGGGGACTACCGCAAGCGGCAAAACAACTGTGGGCGCAGGCATAAAATTCATGCGAATGGTGTCGGCAAGCCGAAAGAAACTCCACGTCATTGCCGCTAAGACTACGGGCAAGGCTGAGGAAACTATCATTCAGCAGGATAACGGCATTCTTGACCTGCACACCAATGCTCGGTACTTCGGCAACGGTGATAAGGACTACAAACTGCCCCATATCAAGTTTGAGGGCAAGATAATCTACGTTCTGGGATATGACAACAAGGATAAGTGGGAAATGGTGCTGGGCGCTCAGTTCGGCTGTGTGTATATCGACGAGATAAATACCGCCGATATCGAGTTCGTCCGTGAGATGTCTACCCGAAACGATTACCTTATGGCGACCCTCAATCCTGACGACCCCTCCCTGCCTGTGTACAAAGAGTTTGTAAACCGCTCACGTCCGTATCAGAAATACGCCTGTGATGTGCCTGCGGAGATAATGAAAGAGCTTACAGAAGAACCTGTACCCAATTGGCGGTACTGGTTCTTTACTTTTCGTGATAATCTTTCACTTACTGATGAGGATATCAAACGGAAAATGGCTGCCGCTCCCAAAGGCACTAAGCTGTATAAGAACAAGATACTCGGTCTGAGAGGACGTGCAACAGGGCTTGTGTTTGACCTGCAAAAGCGAAATATTCTTACCGCAGAGCAGGCGAAAGCTTTCAATTATGTGTACTTCTCAGCAGGACTTGACACGGCTTACTCGCAGTCCTCACCTGATACCATAGCGTTCACTTTTGTGGGCATAACGGCGGACAGAAAGTGCGTTACACTTGATGAAGAAGTGTATAACAACCGTGACAGACAAGTGCCGCTCACGCCCTCTGACATACCGAAGATATTCACAGCGTTCTTGGAGAAAAACCGCAGGACGTGGGGCTTTGCAAGAGATGTATATATCGACAGTGCAGACCAAGCGACCATACTTGAATGTCAGAAGTTCGGACGGCTCACAGGCAGTATATACAACTTTATCCCGGCATTCAAGAAAACAAAAATAATCGACCGAATACACTTGCAGTCAGCTTGGCTGGCGGCAGGTGATTTTTATATCCTTGAGCATTGCAAGGAGTACGCAGACGAGCTTAACATATACAGTTGGAAAGAGGATAAGTCTGAGCCTGAGGACGGCAACGACCACCTTATCAACTCCTGTCAGTATGCGTGGCTCCCGTATCGTGACAAGATAGGAAGTGTGAAGATTGACTAGATTCAGCATAGGAAGCAAGGTGAAAAATATGATAAGAAACTGGCTTGATATCCAGCCTGCACCCGAATACAGCATAACTATCACAGAGAAAACAGGCTTTATGACAGATGTGATACGCTCACAGCTTTGGTATCGTGGTGACGCCGCAGAGCTTTCGCAGTTCTTTGGTCAGCTTAACTTAGGGACAAATTCATTCTGGAGCAGTGTTCCTGAGAATGAAAAGATACGCAAGATACACAGCGGTCTGCCTGCAATAATCGCCGATACGCTTTCATACATTGTCTATTCTGATATGGACGATATCAAGGTCACAGGGGACAAAGCAAAGGCTGACTTTGATAATATTACCGAGCATATTGACTTCACAGAGCTGACAGGCAAGGCTATCGTTACCGCACTCGTTGACGGCGACGGAGCTTTCAAGATATCTGTTGATACTGAGCTTTCTGATACGCCAATAGTGGAGTTTATCGGTGCAGACAAAGTGGAGTATAGCTTTGTGCGAGGTCTGCTGAACGAGGTCATTTTTCATTCTGTGCATTATGCAGGTTCAAAGAAATTTCACCTTGAAGAGCATTACGGCAAGGGCTATATTGAGAGCCGTCTGTATGACGATAACGGTCACGAGGTCGGCTTGGATAACGTGCCTTGTCTTGCGCAGATACCGCCCCGAACTGAGTTTGAGGGCGACTATATAATGGCTGTGCCGCTGAAATTCTTTGCTTCACGGAAGTACCCGAACAGGGGCAAGAGCATTTTTGACGGCGGCAAGTCTGATTGCTTTGACGCTTTGGACGAGGTCATCTCACAATGGTGGGACGCTATCAGAGCAGGCAGAGTAAAGCAGTATATCCCAGAAAGTATGATACCGAGAGATCCTGCAAGCGGCAAGCTTAAAGCTCCAAATCAGTTCGGCAACAGTTACATAAGCATTGACCCACCGCTTTCGGCAGAGGGTGCGGCACCTAAGATAGAAGTAGTTCAGCCTGATATCAAGTACGAAGCGTTCGTAGCAAGCTATACAAATTGCCTGCTTATGTGTCTGCAAGGGCTTGTATCTCCTGCCACGCTTGGCATAGACGTTGGCAAGATGTCAAGTGCTGACGCTCAGCGAGAGAAGAAAGACGTCACAGGCAACACCCGAAACACTATCACAACGGCTCTTGAAAAGGCTCTGCCGCAGCTTGTTTCTGCGGTGCTTATGACCTATGACAATATGCAGGGCAAAGCCCCTGAGACTTATGAGGTGACAGTTGACTTCGGCGAGTATGGCGCACCTGACTTTGACAGCAGAGTTGAAACTGTGGGCAAGGCAAGCACCTACGGCATTATGTCAGTCAAAACGCAGGTGGAGGAGCTGTGGGGAAGCTCCAAAGAGGAAGATTGGAAAGCGGCAGAGGTCAAGAGGATAATGCAGGAAAAGGGGCTTACAGAGGGTGAGCCTACTGCGGTAGGTGATGAGTACGCTTAATTTTAAGGACATAGCCAAAATATTTGAGGAGATAGAGTTAAGGCTCATATCTTCACTGAAACGCAATCTCAAAAGGCACAAGGCGGAGGAACAGCGTTACGGCTTTGAATGGTCTGCTTGGCAGGCTGAGAAACTGAAAAATATGGAGAACTTCCGCCGTGAAAACCTCGACATCATGAATGAGTACGTTGACGTTATCGACGATCAGACAAGACAGCTTATGACGGAGCAGTTTCAAGAGGGTCAGCAGCAGGCACAACGGAGCGCTCAGGAGCTTTCTGACGAGCCTATAACACCTATCCCCGACAAGCATTTCTTTGGCGTGAACGAAAAGAAAATGGCAAAGCTTATGGAAGACGTCACCACCCTTGAAAAGACCGCTGAAACAGCCGCTCTGCGAATGACAGACGATATTTACAGGCAGACTTTGAATAGGGTACAGCTTGCAATGGGAACAGGCTCTATGACGCTTAACGAGGCTATCGACCTTGCCACAAGGGACTTCCTCGACAAGGGTATAAACTGTATCGTATACGCTGACGGCAAGCGAGTGAACATTGCAGACTATGTGCGAATGGCTCTGCGGACAACTTCCACAAGGGCAGCGTTGCAGGGTGCGGCGAAACGCTTTGCAGAGCTTGGCTATGATACGGTGCTTGTGTCACAGTACGGCGGCTGTTCAAAGACCTGTGAGCCTTGGCAAGGTCAAGTATACATTGATGATGTATTCACGGTATGGGAGGGGGAAAAGGACGAGTTTCAAGGCAAGTCAAATTACTGCGGTGAGTGGTTTTGGCTGCTGTCGTACGCCGTAAAGAACGGGCTTTTCCACCCGAACTGCCGCCACACAATGACGCAGTATATACACGGCAGAACGCAGATACCTGAGCCGATACCGGCGGAGAAGATAAAAGAGCAGCGAGAGCTTGAGCAGAAACAGCGTTCAATGGAGCGAAAGATACGCAAGCTAAAACGCTTTGCGGCAGGCACTTGCGACCCTGATACAGCAAAGGAATACCGCCGAAAACTCAGGCAGGCTCAGCACGAATTAAAGGTGTTCGTTAATGAGCATAATGAGGTGCTGCATAGGGATCATAGCAGGGAGAAGTATTATGGCGGCGGTGTTGACAAATCGAAAAAAACTGATATAATTGAATTAACAACATCAAATGGTATTAATATTACAAAGTTTTCAAAACATATGGAAGAGCGAGCTATTGAGAGAAAAGTTACAGTAGATGATATTAAGGACGCATTGATAAATCCTCTGCATACAGATGATATAAAAATTGATAGTTTGGGTAGACCCAGCCAACGATTTATAGGTGAAAAAGCAACTGTTAATGTTAATCCTGAAACAGGTATTATCTCAACCATATGGAAAACAGGTAAAAGTAAAATCAATAAGTACAAAAGGAAGTGATTATAATGACAGACGAACAAAAAGACTTTCTTATATCTATCGGTATTGACCCCAATGATAATTTTGATATCATAGAAGATAAAGTTGGAGATTATTTAACCTTAAAATGTTTGGACGAAAATTATAATCCAAATGAAGAGGGCTTGATGTGTGAAAATATTTTAGATTATATTAGCCAAGAATAAATATGATATAATATGAATAGGATAAGAATAGGTTATTTGAGGTGGTAAACTTCGTAGCGACCACACGCCGCTGGTACGACAGAGAGAAATCTCGAGAGATGCAGGAGAATGCTACGCCTGCCAAATAACCATTGCTTTGAAAGCCGTTTTGAGAGATCAAGACGGCTTTCTTCTATATGATAATTAACCGCTCCGCTACAGCGAGGCGGTATTTTTATACCCAAATATCGGAACTAAGCACCTTAACGGGTGCTTTTTTCATACACAAATTTAAGAAAGCGAGGTCAGATAATGGACGAGAAAAAGAAACTTCCTGATGAGGAGGAGAAGAAAACTCCCGATACTCACGAGGAGAAAAAGGACGAGCCAAAGGCTGAGGAAAAGCCTGCGGTCAAGGCTGATGAGAACGCTGCCGACAAGGAACAGCCTGCGTCGGACGATAGTCAGGCTGACGAGAACGGTGAGGGTGCTGACAAGCCTGCGGAAGATAAGCAGGAACAGCCAAGCGAGGATAAGTCCGACAAGCAGGACAGTGCAGAGAATGCACCTGATGAAAAGGATCGGGAGATACTCAGGCTCAAAACTCAGATAGCCGCTATGCAGCTTGGTATCAAGCCCGACTGTATCGAGGACGCCGTTGCGGTGGCTGAAAGCTATGTGAGAAACGGCAGTCAGCAGGATATCAACGCCGCTCTTTCTGCGGTGGTGAAGAAATATCCCGATATGAAAGGCGAGGGCGGCAAAAAGTCCGACGGCAAAAAGCAGGGCGGTTTCAAGGTCGGTGCAGGATCTTCGGATACTGATGAAAAGAAACCGCAGAGCAAACCAACAGCGCAGAAACGCTGGAACAAATTCAAGTAAAAACAGGAGGAATGAATCATGCCAAATCTTAATTACGCAGAAGTATGGAATCCCGAACTCTTGGAGATAAGGATACAGGAAACGCTGTCAAGCCCGTTCATCACACAGAACGTAAGGTGGCTTGACGCAAAGACTTTCCACTTCACACAGATGTCAACATCAGGCTACAAGAGCCACAACAGAAACGGCGGCTGGAACACAGGTAAGTATGTTCAGACGGACGTGCCTTTCACTCTTACACACGACCGTGACGTTGAGTTTCTTGTGGATAAGGCTGACGTTGACGAAACGAACTCATCAGCGTCTATCAAGAATATCTCAGAGGTGTTCGAGAAAACACAGTCTGCTCCAGAAACGGACGCTCTGTTCTTCTCAAAGACAGCTCAGAGAGCGGCAGAGCTTGAGGGCTATCACTCATCAACAGCCGCTTCATCATACACTAAGGCGACTGTGTTCGACAAGCTCAAAGGCTTTCTTTCAGCAGGCAAACTGAGAAGATACAAGGCAAACGGGTCTCTTATCATGTATGTGACTTCTACGATCATGGACCTGCTGGAGCAGTCTGACAAGTTCACACGAAAGATAGAAATGACACAGATCGCAGAGGGCGGACTTGGTCTTAGAACAAGAGTGACTGATATTGACGGAGTGCCTATCATGGAGGTCATTGATGATGAGCGTTTCTATGACCGCTTCAACTTTGACCCTGAGGACGGCGGCTTTGAGCCTTGCACTGCAAGCTATGTAAAGACCGCTGATACCGATATCGTGAGCGGTAAGGAGTATTACACCGAATCAAGCGGCTCATACACTAAGGTATCAGGCACACCTAGCAAGTCTGCACTTGATACATACTATGAAAAGGTCGCAGGCTCACACAAGATCAACGTGCTTATCGCAACACCTGAGACCACAAAGATAGTGCCTAAGATCAACAGCATTTACAGCTTTGCTCCGGGCGGACACACAAAGGGTGACGGCTGGCTCTATCAGAACAGAGCGTTCTCAGATGTTTTCACTTTCCCCAACGGCAAGGGCGGAAAGATAGACAGCATTTACGCTGACGTTGACACAGCCGAGTACAGCGAGTAAGGGGTGAGGGATATGTACCTCACCTCTACTGAGTTTTGCAATATCTGTCCTGAGTGCGATATCCCCGAAGAACAGTTCTCAGCTATACTGCAAAGAGCAGAAAGCGATATCGACACGCTGACTTTTAACCGCATAACAGCAGAGGGCATTGACAGCTTTACAGACTTTCAGAGAGAGCGTATAAAGCGTTCCACAGCCTTGCAGATGAAATTCATCTATGACAATTCGGAGCTGTTAGAAAGCCCTCTGAGCGCTTACAGCATAAGCGGAGTTTCAATGTCATTTGATAAGTCAAAGGTGGTATCTCTTGACGGCGTAATCACAACACGTCAGGTCTACACTGTGCTTATGCAGACAGGACTATGTTACAGGGGGCTGATGTGATGAAGTTTCCTCAGCTTGTACCTGAAAGGGTATGCAAAACGCCCTGCAAGGTCTATCGAACGGACGGACTTAACCGTGACGGCTCGAAGAAACAGACTATTATATTCGAGGGCAAATGCTTTCACTCTGAGAAGTCAAGGCAGAAATTATCCGCAGAGAAACAGCTTATAACCTTGTCAGGCGAGGCTCTTTTCTGCGGAGATATCGCCCCTGATAATGCTGTTATAGAGGGCTATGCGGTCATAGGAGGCAGGACGTACAAGATATACGGCTCAGAGAAAGCCAAAGACCCTGACGGCAGGGTGAATTACACAAGATTGGAGCTGATATAGTGGGCATTGAAATAAAGCTTGATGTGCAGGCAATAAAAGCTATCGAGGACGCCGCTGTTAAGTCCGCTGAGGTGGCTATGGAGCAGGTGAGGACAGACCTTGTAAGTGCTCAGACAATGCCGTTCGATACAGGCGATATGCAGAATAATCAGACCTTTGTCCACGCTGACGAAAGCGGTGCAAGTCTTGTGACAGGCTCTCCGCAGGCAAGACGTTTGTACTATCACCCTGAGTATCATTTTCAGAAAGGCAATAATCCTAATGCAGGTGCGGCTTGGCTTGAGCCATATATCACAGGCAGTAAAAAGGGCCTTGCCGAGAATGAGTTTGTGGCAGAGTTCAAAAAGAGGACAGGCGTATGACTTTACTTAACATAGCGGATATGCTTGGAGATATCCTCGACTTGCAGGACGTGTATGCAGGCACTATTGACGGCAACCTTGACAAGTGCATAGGCGTGTATAACGCAAAGACCTCAAAGCCCCAGCGTATCTGCATAGGCGGAAAAGCCTGCACAAAAACACTTGAAAAACATATCTCGGTGCTTATTCATTGGACCGACAATCCCACGCAGGCAGAGATAAAGGCTCAGAGCGTTCTTGATATCCTATCCGATATCCGTCAACATAAGGCTGACGGCTTTACGGTAAAGTATCTCGAATGCAAAGAGCCTGTTTCTGTTGGCAGGGACGAGCGAGGCGTGTGTGAATATGTTATCGAGGCAACAGTATATTACGAAAGGAATGAATGAGTATGGCAAACACAACAGGAGTTTATCCCGTATATGAAAACCAGTTCAAGATAGACAAGACAGGCGGCGACGGCTCGACAGAGGGCAATCTTGTGACTATTGCCGATATGGAGAGCTTTTCAGTATCCATTGACGGCAATATCGAGGAGTGGAAGCCTTTTGACCAGCAGGGGTGGACAAGACGTTTGCTCACTGGTAAGTCTATCACTATCAGTATCTCAGGCAAGAGAAATGTCGGTGACGCAGGCAATGACTACATCGAGAGCCTTGCACTCAAAACAGGTGCTGCGGCGACCACAACGCTTGTGTGGAACTTCCCAAGCGGAGCAAAGCTTGTTATCAAGGGCGTTGTCAGCGTAACAGAATGGGGCGGCGGAGATTCGACAGCAGTTGCACCGCTTGCGTTCGACTTTGCCTCCGACGGCAAGCCTGAATTTACTGAGGCAGCAGCATAAACAACAATATTTGACAAGAAAAACTATCTGTGATATAATAACTTTGGGTACTGCAAATAACGGTAGGCGGTTTAAATAATCCTCCAAAAGCCTCATGGCTAAGGAGGTGAGCGACACATGAGCGTTATGGAAGTCTTAACTTTACTTCTACTTATAACAAACATAATTGGGCTTGTGCTCAATGTCTGCAATAAAAAGAAATAACCGCCCTTCTGCCAAAGGACGGTTATAGTTTAAATTGACCAACCGGAGGTAAACCGCTTATCGCAGTACCTCTCTTTATGTTCATTATATCACAGCCAAACAACAATGTCAAGCACTTCGTTCACAGCGGAGTGCTTTTCTTATACCCAAAATCAGAAAGGATAATAACTATGGCAAAGATGTATACACTCGACAGCAAACTTCTCACAGGCACACCTGAGATAAGAGTAGGGGACAAGGTCTACCCTGTGGACGACAGGCAGAAAACTGTCAAGAAGATACTTGATATCTGTGACAAGAACGCCGAAAAGAAAGACCTTGATATGATCGACGAAGTTTTCAAGCTTGCGTTTGCATCAAAGGACTACAAGGAGATAGAGGCAATGAATATGCCTTGGGCGGCATATCAGCAGCTTTTCACTCTTGTTATCTCAGCGGTAACAGGCGAGGACGCAGAAAAGACAGAGGCTCGATTTCCGCAGGAAAACGCAGAGTAAGCTTGAAGAAAGCTGGTACGATCTTGACTATGACCGAGAGCTTATCATACAGTCCATTGCAAAGCAGTACAATATCCTGCCCTCAGAGCAGGAAAACCTGCATTACAGCGATTGGTACAGGCTCGTTGCAGGGCTTATGCACGATACGCCGCTGGGTCAGATCGTTCGTATCAGGAGCGAGGACAACAAGGATATCATAAAGAATTTCGACAGATATGAAAAGCAGATACGCTCAGAGTGGACGGCATTCAGAAACCAGAAAGCAAGAGAAACGTTCACGGAGCAGGACAAGCTTGAAACTGCGAGATACTTTGAAAGGCTGTTCAAGGGAATGTTCGGAAAGGCAGGTGATAAGTAGTGGCAGACGGAGCAAGCGTTGGTGTTATATCTCTTGACCTTGTGATAAAAAACAAGGTGCAGGAGCAGCTCGACAAGATATCAGCAAGCATACAAAACAGCTTTTCAAAGCCCGTCCAGCAGGCTGAGAAAGCTGTTGAAAGTGCTATGGATAAGACCACTAAAGCCATTGACGAGGGCTTTGGCAGTGCGTCAGAGATCGCTCAGAAGAGTATGCAGGAAGCTACTGCAAAGATGGTGGCTGAAATTGATAAAACCAATGAGCATATAAAAAACACTACCGACCAAATCGAAAACATCAAGCCTAAAGTTGTGCAGATACATTGCAATCCTGAGTATGACCCTGCCAAAATAGAAGCTGAGGTTGATGATATTGCTCAGCAGATCACGGCAAAAGCTGACGAGGCGGCTAAAACAGCGACAGAGAGCTTTGATGATTTTGAAATACCCGAAAGCGAATTTGACAGGCTTAATCTCCAGCTCGAAAATGCAACGGAAAAAATGAGTCTGTTGCAGGCTAAGTATAAAGAGTTACAAGCTGATCTTGCAAACGCTGGTTCAGATGAAGAAGCTGCAAAGATAGTTTCAGAACTTAATGGCGTTGAAAGTAAGCTTATAAGTCAGCAGAGAGTTATAGATAAAACTCAAACAAAACTAAGCGAATATGGGGAAACAGGATCAACGGCGATTGAGAAATTGAAAAGGGCTACTTCATCGTTGACAAGTAAAATAAAAAGCGGTATCGGCTCAGCCGTCAGCTTTGCAGGCAAGGCGGTGAAGTCAACTCTCGGCGGAGCTTTCAAAACAATGCGTTCGGCAGGCTCGAAGGCTGTTGACGCAGTTAAATCCAAATTCAGCAGGCTTAAAACAACTATCGACAGCACTTCAAAACCGCTGAGCAAGTTTACACATTCGCTCAAATCTGCGGCAAAGAGAGTGTTCTTAATGGCAGGCGTGCTTGTTTTGTTGAAAGGGATACGTTCCGCTGTTTCAAACGCCGTTTCAGGCAACGAAGAATTTGCCAAGTCTCTGAACGAGATAAAAGCAAACCTTACCATAGCTTTCACGCCGATAATGAACACAGTTATGCCGTATCTCAATGCGCTTATGACGGGCGTAGCGGCGGCGACAAAAACTGTGGCAACGTTTATTTCTGAGCTTTTCGGTACCACCTATCAGAAGTCCTTGCAGGCGACAAAGCAGGCGCAGAAGTCAGCGGAGAAGATAAAGAAAACTCAGGACACTTACCTTGCTGACTTTGACGTTGTGAGAGTTGCACCGGATCAGAGCAAGTCAGATACGGACAGCTCAGAGGGCGGCATTGATTACTCAGCCATAAACGGCGACAACGTTCAGCTGCCTGATTGGGCGAAGCGTATGAAAGACGCCATTAAGTCGGGCGATTGGGCAGGAGTTGGCTCTCTTGTGGCTGAAAAGGTCAACGGAGCTTTCGCATACATCAACTGGGACGGTATTCAGAAAAAGCTGAATGGCTTTGTGGATAAGCTTACAGACGGTCTAAACAGCTTTATAAACAGCGTGGATTGGACAGGTCTTGGGGACAGTTTCGGCGGCGGTATAAACACTATTTTTGGTGCAGGATACCGCTTTATGAAGAAGTTTGATTGGGCAGGCTTCGGCAAGGGTACGGCTAATTTTCTTAACGGCGGTATCAAGAAAACAGATTGGTCGCTTATCGGAAAGACACTTGCCTCAAAGTGGCAGGCTGTTATCGACTATCTTTATTCGTTCGTTACTACCTTCGATTGGTCGGGCTTTGGCTCGTCCATAGGCACTTCGGTGAACGGCTGGTTTGATGAGATAGATTGGGGCAAGGCAGGCTTGGCTATCTCTGAGGGCGTGAAAGGTCTGCTTGATACGGCAATAAACTTTCTGCAAACTGTAAACTGGCAGGGCATAGGCGAAAAGCTGTGGACGTTCATTTCTACAATAGATTGGAGCGGCATTGCCACAAAGCTTTTCAAAGCCATAGGCTCAGCCATTGGCGGTGCGGTATCGGTGCTGTGGGGCTTTATCAAGGACGCTGTTTTCAGTATCCGTGACTACTTTACGGAGAAGATACAGGACTGCGGCGGTAATATCGTTGAGGGGCTTTTCACAGGTATCGTTGACGCTTTCAAGGGCATAGGCACTTGGCTTTATGACCACGTTCTTACGCCGTTTCTTGAGGGCTTCAAGAACTGTTTTGGTATTCACAGCCCTAGTAAGGTCATGGCTGAAATGGGCGGATATATCATACAAGGTCTGTATAATGCCGTATCTGAGGGCATAGCAAAAATAAAGGGGATATTCACAAAGCTTCTTAACGCTGTCAAGGGCGTTTTCAAAGGCATAGGCAAGTGGTTCAAAAAGACATTTTCAGACGCTTTCGGAGGCGTAAAGACCATTCTCAACGGCATTATAATGTTCGTCAAGAGCATTTTCACAGGCAATTGGAAAAAGGCTTGGCAGGGTGTAAAGAAGATCTTCAAAGGCGTGTGGGATACGCTTTACAGCGTTGTGAAAGCACCTATAAACCTAATTATCGGTGCAGTAAACAAAATGACCAGTGCTATTGAAAGTGCGGTAAACTGGATAATCGACGGCATTAACAGCCTGAGTTTTGATGTGCCTGATTGGGTGCCTGGCATAGGCGGAGAAACCTTCGGCTTTGACCTTGACACCATAAGCATACCTGAGATACCAAAGCTTGCCACAGGCGGACTTGCAACTGCACCGACCCTTGCAATGGTGGGCGATAACAGAAACGCAAAGGCAGACCCGGAGGTAATTTCACCGCTGAGCAAACTGCAAGGTATGCTTGATAACGGCAAGCTTGACGAGGTGTTAAGGGTGCTGAACGCTATACTTGATTGGCTGAAAGCTTATGACCCTGTGTTCTTCGGAACAGTTGACAGCAAGGTGCTTTTCAAGTGTATGCAGGACAGCAACAATCAGTATAAACGTAAGACGGGAGTGAGTGCATTTTGACAGGAACATTGCTAAAGATTAACGGCGTGTGGGTGACAGACCCTGACCCTGATAGCTGGAGCCCTGTAAACTGTTACGAGTGGACGGCAGGCTCAGGACGAGTGAATACAACAGGTCTGTTTGTAGGCGCAAGAAAGTTCTGCAAATACAAACTGCCTTGCAAGTGGACAATGCTTCCTGTCGCAGATTCAGCCGAGATACAATCCCTTATCGAGGACGGACCCGACTTTGCAGAGCTGGAGTTCTGGCACAATGGCAAGTATTATTCTATATCTGCCAACGCAAGCGACTATGTACCGCAGGGGCTTGTCAGACTTGATGATACAGAGTATTACAAGAGCTGTACTGTCACATTCGCAGAGCGTTAGGAGGGCATATGTACACCATAGCAAGCAATGAGATAACAAGCAGGATAGAGAGTTACAAAGCCTTGTGGGGTATGTGGATAGAGGACGCTCAGAGCGGAGAACCTGTGGCATATGACGGCATTCAGAACGTTCAGACGGACATTCAATCAACCACTCTGAGTGATGATATAGAGCTTGGTGCAGTATGCTCACAAAGTGTGACGGCGGAGCTTGTTGACGACGGGACTAAGTATCTTGGAAATGAGTATGTTTTTAGTTTGTATATGAAAGACAGCTCGGCTTTCACCACCTACTCCACCCTAGAATCCTACACCTATGCTGAGCTTTCAAAGTTGACAGTTGAGCAGATAAGCAAGCTTGGAGAGGTGCTTGACGGAGAGAAGATACCCCTTGGACGTTTCACCTGTGTCAAGTCGAAAAAGTCAGGCGGAAATACTGAGGTCACTTTTGCGGACAGGCTGTATTTTTCGGATAAGGTATACAAGCCGAACGTCACCCTGCCTGCGTGGAGCAAAGCTATCGAGGACGATATCTGCAAGCAGTTGGGGCTTCAAAACGGCAATGACTACACAAAGCCTGCAAAGCTCCGTGTAAAGGGCGGTGCAAGGCTCTACGGCAAGGGTCACATAAGGCTGAAAACTGCCAACTTTGACTTCAAAATAAACGCTGTGCCAAAAGACACCACAATGCGGCAGATGCTCAGCTACATAGCTTCGGCACAGGGTGAGTTCGGGTACGTTGACCGCTTCGGGCGGTACGTCCGCAAATGGTACGGCAGACCTGTGAAACTGCTTGACAACAACACTATCGACCTGCCCACACTCAGCGAACGGCAAAATGTGATAGTCGGTATCATCTGCAATGTCAGCGATAGTCAGACTTTGCGGCTTGGCAACACAACAGGCAGTACAGGGCGTGTGCTTGAATTTGAAAACCCATATATGACAAGCTCGCTTTTGCAATCGCTTTGGCATAGGATTCAGGGCTTTTCCTGGTATACTACAGAGCTTTTTCATAGGTTGGGCGACCCACGTTTTGATATCGGTGACGTGGTGACCTATGACAGCGGTACGGAAACTTTTGACATACCGATAACAAATCTTGGTTTTAACTTTGACGGAGGACTTTCAGCAGATATCTCAGCAGTGGGTCTGAGCGTTGAAGAACAGCTTTAAGGGGGCGAGATTATGGACGAGAACGAGATAACAACTGTGGCTGATACGCAGGCGGAGGACACTGCCGATACAGCGGACACAGGTCAGACAGTTGAGGAGCAGCTTGCTGCAATGGCTGAACGTATCAAGGCACTTGAAAGCATTGTTGGCGAGGACGAATACGAGCTGAGATACTCAGGTGAGCAGGTGGACGAGCTTCTTGACGGTGCAAATTCTGTCTTTAAAAGCAAAACTGTGTCGCAGATAATATCGCTGATGTCAAGGACTTTTCCACTTGTGATGAAATTCGGCAAGGTAACGAAAAACTTGCAGGTCAAGAACAACACCACACATTGGTGGTGGAATGACGGCGTTTGTACTCTGCCGTCAATGACTTCACAGCCGTACATATTTGTGTGCTGTGATTGGGGCGGAGCGCACTATAAATCGGCACAGGTGCATTATGAGGTCATAGACAACAAGCTGAGGATAGACCACCAGATCGTCACTAAGGACGACAGCGCAGGCGCAAAGACGTTCACAACATACTATTTAATAATAGGCAAGAACACAGGAGGCGGACAGATTGGCTGAGTATACGAAAAATCTCGGGCTTAAAAAGCCTGACAGAACGGACAAATTCAGCATTGAGGACTTTAATGCTAATGCGGATATTATTGATACTATACCTGATATAGTCAGCGGTGCAAGCACAGCCGTAGGAACGGCATATGTAATGTCATGTGGGAATGTAGGTATCTCAGGAAAAGCAACAGTAGAGGAGGAGCAAGCGTGAAGATATACGAGGGAACAGACGGACTAAGAGGATTAGTCAAGAAGCTTATTGAGGTCTATGACTTTAAGAAAGTTGTGTTCGAGGGCGATAATGCGAGTATTGATACCCAAAATGTCACCTTTCAGCTTTGGGTAACAGATGAGCTGTTTTTAAGAGGGCAATTCACTGATACTGAGATACACGGTTGGAGTGACCTAAGGACGGAAGCTATAACTTGCCCATTTATCTCAATAACAAGCAGAGCATCAGATACAAGAAGGTGGGTCATATACAAGCAGAGCGACATTTTAGCTTTTGGTATTGATAATAATACCTCTGTCAGACCGGATATAAACGCTGTGGTCGGAGAAGTGATAGACTATGAAACGCAGGAAAAGGGAATAGGAATGACTACAAGCTGTGCCCAAAACCGCATTGATGACTATGCCGTTTTCACAGATGGTATGTCTATATTGTCTACGCCGTATAGATATGCTTTTCAGCAGAAATCGGTGACATCTCTTATCCCTGTGCTAGATACAAGCCAAAATAAAGGTTTTACCAATGTGTATCACATACTTTCTCATTCATCAGGCACTAATAATTCCACTGAATCAGCTGTACCTACACAAACCATACTGCTCAATGACAAGAAATATCTGTTAAGCAGGTTTGCGTTTGAGATAAAGGAGTAAGATATGACAAACATAAAAACAGCGGTTTTAGCCGCTATCGGAACTATCGGGGGCGGTATTGCCGCTCTTTTTGGAGGGTGGACAAGCGCCATGACTACGCTTATCATTTTAATGGTGATAGACTATGCAACAGGCATAATTGTGGCAGGAGTATTCCACCGCTCAGGCAAGTCTAAAAGCGGAGCACTTGAAAGCAGGGCAGGCTTCAAAGGGCTGTGCCGCAAGGGTATGATACTTCTTATCCTGCTTGTGGCGTGCAGGCTTGACCTTATGCTTGGCACAGGGTACATAAAGGACTGCGTGTGCATTGCATTTGTGGTGAACGAAACGCTGTCTATAATCGAAAACGCAGGGCTTATGGGCGTACCGATACCGCAGGTACTCATAAAAGCAATAGATGTTTTAAAGGCTAAGGAGGAGAAATAATATGGCAAAGACATTTAAGGGCATTGACGTTTCAATGTATCAGGGCAATATCGACTTCACAAAGGTCAAGAACAGCGGAGTTGATTTTGTTATTATTCGCTGCAACAACTGGGATAACAATAGGAACTGTGTTGTTAAAGACCCATATTTTGAAAAGAACTACAAAAACGCAAAGGCGGCTGGGTTAAAGGTAGGTGCATATTACTTCACTTGGCAGACAACAACTGCCGGAGCAAAGCAGGACGCTGCGCTTTGTCTTGATTACATCAAGGGTAAGACGTTTGATTACCCGATCTACTTTGACCTCGAATGGCAGAAAGCATTTGCACAGGGGAAGACAGTTTGCTCAGAAATGGTCAAGACTTTCTGCAACACACTTGAACACGCAGGCTATTGGGCAGGGCTGTATATCAGCCGTTCACCTTTACAGCAGTACATATCTGCCTCTGTTGCCAAGAGATACGCTCTGTGGGTCGCTGAGTACGGCTCACGCTGTAACTACGGCGGCACTTATGGTATGTGGCAGTACAGCTCCACAGGCAAGGTCAGCGGTATCAGCGGCAATGTTGACATGGATATCTGCTATGTGGACTATCCTGCGAAGATAAAGGCGGCAGGTCTGAACGGCTTCAAGAAGCAGGCTGTCAGCCCCACCACAAAGCCGTCTGCAAGCTCCACCAAGAAGGCTGTGACTTATACTGTTAAACGTGGTGACACGCTCTCTGCGATAGCTCAACGCTACAAGACTACTGTTGCGAAGCTTGTCAAGGATAATGGTATCAAGAACCCGAACATTATTTATGTAGGGCAGAAAATAAAAATCAAGTAGACAGAATTTCAGCCGTCTCGGACTTTTATGGGTCTGAGGCGGCTGATTTTGTTATTATACAATTCTTGCACGAAAAAGGTTTTGACATCATAATCTATGTTCCACTACATAGTCCCTTATCGTAAATTTTTAAGGAATATCACAAAACATCACACAAAACAAAAACAGCTATCAAACCACGCATTTACGCAATTTAATAGCTGTTTTGCTGGAGCTGCTAACCGGGCTTGAACCGGTGACCTCGTCCTTACCAACCAATCAAGAAATGCCGTAAAATCGGCGTTTATCGGTGAAATGTTCCACTAATGTTCCACTGGTTTTCTTAACTTTGACATTTCTTCCACAAGCACTTTTGCGTCCTGTCCTGAGTGATTGTATATATCTGCCGTTGTTTCATACTTGGCGTGACCGATGATACGCTGTAGCTTTTCGGGTTGCATACCGCAATCTGCCGATAACGTTGCAAACGTATGACGGCAACAGTGAGGCGTTATCTCTGTGTCATATTTCTTTGCTGTTTTGCCACTTTTTAGCTCTGTAACTGTCGGCTCAGGTATCACACCGCACTCGGCAAGTGCAGGGTAAAAATTGCGCTTCCTGAAATTGTTTACATCTCCATTTAACAAAAAATCTGTCTTGCTTTCATTGTACCAATCTTGTACAAACGTCTTTATTTCGGGTATCTGTGACGGGAACGGCACAAGTCTGTCCTTGCCAGCTTCGGTCTTGATACCGCCGATCATGTAGTTCTCGTCAAGGTGGACGTTCTTTTTAAGTATCGTGAACACCTCGCCGATACGAAAACCTGTGTAGATCATAAACAAAATGACTTGGACGGATCTATCGGAAGAATGTTCCCACAGCATTTCAAGTTCAGATGTTGTAAAAATTCTTTTCTCTTTCTTGACCTCTTTTGGAAGTGTTATGTATTCAGCATAGTTTTTGTCTATGATATCATTTTGGGCGGCGTACTTGCAGAGCTGTGAGCACAACTGCTTTATTTTTGCGCATTGCGAACGGCTGAAACGTTTGGCGCACTCGTTTATGCACCTCTGATAATCTGCTGTTTTAAGCTCCGATATCTTTCTTCCTGCGATACTGTCAAGATATCTCCATGCGGTCTTGTAGCCCTGTTCACCGCTCTTGGTGAGATTCTCAAAATGCTCGGAACTCCAATTTTCATAAGCTTGTGCAAGCGATAGGCTGGAGTGATCTATGTGTGTAGAGTTGAAATAGCTGTCAAGGGCGGCTTGCGCCTCTGCTGCTGTTTTGAAGCAGCCGATGTATTTCTCGCCTGTGCCGGACGTTGTTCGAGGGCTGAAAACAACATAGGGGCGGTTTTTGTATTCAGGCTTGTATCTTATCGTGCCTGTTCCTCTTGCTCTGCGGCGTGTTTTTCGCTTGGTGGTTTCCTGCTTCTTGCCACAGTGGTTGCAGTAAATTGAGCCGTCAGGAATTTCCTTACGGCATTTTTTACATAGCATGTTTGCCTCCTATTCTTGACACTTCCTTGAAAGTGTGCTACAATAAAAGGGCAGAATTCGCCCTTTATTGGTCTATTGGTGTGAATTTTAATCGAGCTGATATTGGTAGTATCCGCTCTGCTCGCCTCTGAGTGTTGGTAGCACTTGGGGGCGAGATTTTTTTTTATGTTTGCAGGTTAGTTGCTATCGTCATTTTCATCGTCTTTGTTTTTCATAAACAAAGAGATAATAAGTAAAACAGCAAAAATAAAGGAAACTACCATCCATACCTTTAAGTCTCCGTATATTTCACTTGGATTTGCAAGAGCTACAATTCCGCCAAGAATAAATACTACGATTGATGTGATCGTACCACCTTTAGATTTGCGTGTAGCGATTGTAATAATTCCTGCAGCAAGCATGAAGAACCCCAAAATCATTCCTGCTCCGCCTCCGTTAGAGTCGGAATTAGCAAGGGCTTCTCCAACACCAGCGGCGCATGATTGAAGACCAACCATTACTGAGAGCAAAATTGAGAAAATGCCGATGATCAATCTCATTGTTATTGCTCCGCCACTGTACACTAACTTTTGCTTTTTTGTCTTTGACATAAAAACTCCTCCTAATTCGCAAATTCCGACAAATATAAACAATCTGTAACATTTAATTACAACTATTTACTTTGGCGAAATTTGGTGATATAATATTTTTTGGAAATAGAGGGAGGAAACTCCGCTATTTTATCCTCGTCAGTATTCGCAGTACTGACGAGGATTTTTTTTATTTTAACACTCTGCCCTGAGCGTCAGTGAAGTTTCCCTGAAACAATTTTATCATATCAACTATTGCTCCGATAAAGAAACCTCCGAAAGTAAAGAAGTACAGCAAACCTGTGCCGGCTTTGCCTACATAAAATCTGTTCAAACCGCCCAAGCCTAAAAAGGTCAGCAGGCAAAGTATTTCAGCCGTGCTTTTGCTCTTAGGGCTTACCTGCTCAACAGGAGCTTGTGGTGCGACCTGCTGAACGTTTGTAACGTATGTGATGTGCTGAACGATATTGCTGTTATGCTCAACGTGGTTATCAATTTTCTGCGGCTGTGGCAGTTCGTGACCGCAATATTCACATACTACCACGCCTGGTGCGTTTTCGCCTTTACAATTTGGACAAGTCATAATTTTTCCTCCCTATAAATCGACATTTGTAAACAATTTATTGAAATCATTTACATTGTCTTAAATTGGTGATATAATGTATTTGTAACCATACAGGAGAAAATTCTGTGTGCTATCCCTGTCAGTATTTGCGGTACTGGCGGGGAATTTTTTATTTATAAAGATTTTATAACTGTTTTTACAATGCCGAGTATTCTTATGCGGTCTCTTTCTGCACCGACAAACTCTCTTGGCTGATACTCGGGGTTGAATGATACAAGGGTTATCTTGTCATCAGAATACTTAATTTTCTTCACAACGCCATTTTCACCGTCGATAAGGGCAACAACTACCTGTCCGTCCTCAGCCCAATCCTGTCTTAACACCTGTATCTTGTCGCCGTTTTCTATCTTCGGGTACATACTGTCGCCCGAAACGACAATGCACATGGTATTCTTAGCTTCTTCCTCGTTGACAATATAGAGTGGCATATAACCCACAACACAATCATCAGCATAAGCTCCAAACCCAGCCGACACGCTTTCATATATAGGTACTATATGTACGTTGTCTTGTGGGAGTATGGTTGCGTTGGAATCTATAATATGAGAAGAATGTTTAGGACTAGGATCATCAGTTTTTAATGCAAGGTATTCAGGATTAACGCTTAGCTCGATAGCGATTGATTCAAGAACAGGCAATTTTATTCTGAGAATTTTTCCTGCCTCATATCTTTGAATAGTTGATTTATTCAATCCAAGACGGATACCAAGTTCTTCTTGTGTAAGTCCTTTTTCTTCTCTTGCAGTTTTTATTCTATTTCCAATTTCTACAGTATTCAAATCTTACTCACCTGCTTTCGTTACTATGATTATATCACATTAAATTGCATAATGCAATAGCTTTTTTGAAAAAAATAAAAAAATGTTGCAAAATGCTATTGACAAGTGAAAAGTTATGTGCTATTATGATAATGCAATAAGTTGCATAACGCAACAAGAAAGGAGGCGGGCATATGGTAAACACGAACAAGATCAAGGGGAGAATGAAAGAGCTTGAACTGACCCAAGCTGACGTTGCACATTGTTTAAACATAGCTCAACCTACGGCTAACCAGAAAATAAACAATGTACGTCCGTTTGACTTGGACGAGGCTGAGAAGCTGTCACACTTGCTCCACATTGACGCTGGAGAGTTCGGCAAATATTTTTTTACTCAGTGAGTTGCATAATGCAACAAGCAACTAAAGAGGGGGTGAGAATACGGAAACGTTATGTATCATTGTTACGAGTGTACTCACGAATATCTTGTTTGACCTTTATGTAACGTTTAAGAAGAGAAGAAAAGCACGTCTCGTTAACAAACATACAGGCAAGAGAAGCTAACATAAATGGTCTAAAATCTTTGACGAATATGTAAACAAGCATAATCGAAGTCAATATAAACATGTCAGCGGTTGAGCCTAAAATAACAATATCAGACATTGAGAGACCGCTTTTTCTTTTCAAGATTTTACTAAGTTTTATGTTTGAGATTGCATTCTTGATAACATCATATATGAACGCAGAAATAAGAGAAATGAATATTGCATTTAACATATGGAAAATCCTTTCGTATGATTTTCTACATTATACCACAAGTAGTTAGATTTTTCAAGGAGGTACAAAGGTATGAAACTGTACAAGGTAACAACGACAGACCAGTATAATCGCAACTGGGTCTATACAGTATCCGCTGATAGCGAACGTGAGGCTTTGTGGAAGGTAAAGGCGAACGCTATTAGTTCGGGTGAAACTCTTTTGACAATCGAGGAGGTGAGCTAAATGCTCAGGGTGATATCATCAGCAGAAGCGGTGGAACGTCTGAAAGCCGCAGGCTTCAACACCAACGTGAACAGGCTGAACGCAGGGCTCAGACAGGGCGTGTATCCTTT
>ERZ1034984.802-NODE-802-length-33383-cov-8.485898_pt1 | contig 33383 bp, 33 predicted proteins | sample MGYA00520589_ERZ1034984 | MGnify/ENA primary metagenome ERZ1034984 (study PRJEB33766, sample SAMN09781790) | gut metagenome | biome: gut microbiome | host: Homo sapiens | place: Madagascar | study: EMG produced TPA metagenomics assembly of the PRJNA485056 data set... | reverse complement strand
TTTACGGCGCATATTGGGCGTGCAAGGACACGCATACAGCAGCGGGCACGGATTCGATTGAAACCGTGCCCGCTATCTGATACTGTATTATTTTATCGAACGTTTGTTCTATTCCCACTCAATCGTTGCCGGGGGCTTGCTCGTGATGTCATAGCAGACGCGGTTGGCACCGGGGACCTCGGCTACGATACGGCCGGAGACCTTGGCCAGCACGTCGTAGGGCAGCTTGGCCCAGTCGGCGGTCATGGCGTCGGAGCTCTCAACGGCGCGCAGGATGATGGGGCGCTGGTAGGTGCGTTCATCACCCATGACACCCACGCTCTTGATGTCGGGCAGCACCGCAAAGTACTGCCAGCAGCTGTGCTCGGAATTGCGCTCGCCCGTCTCCTGGAAAAGGCGCTCGTTGTAGGCGTCGAGCTCCTCACGCACGATAGCGTCGGCGTTCTTAAGAATCTCGAGCTTCTCAGCATCGATGGAGCCGATGATGCGGATGGCCAGGCCAGGGCCGGGGAACGGCTGGCGGTAGACGATGTGATCGGGAAGGCCGAGGGCAAGACCGAGCTCGCGCACCTCGTCCTTGAAGAAGTGATCGAGCGGCTCAATCAGGTCGAAGTGCACGCCCTCGGGGAACGGGATGAGGTTGTGGTGGCTCTTGATGGTAGCAGTCTTGCCGCCCGTCTTGCGCGCACCGCTCTCGATGATGTCGGGATAGATGGTACCCTGCGCCATGAACTGCACGGGACGGCCGTCCTCGGCGATGTCCTGCGCCACGGTGAAGAACTCGTTCCAGAACTGGGTGCCGATGATGTGGCGCTTCTGCTCGGGATCACTCACGCCCTCGAGAAGCTTGAGATAGCGCTCCTCGGCATGCACGTGCACGAAGTCGACGTCGAACTGCTTGGTGAAGACTTCCTCGACCTGCTCGGGCTCACCCTTGCGCAGAAGGCCATGATTCACAAAGACGCACGTAAGCTGCTTGCCGATGGCGCGGGCGCACAGAGCTGCGACCACGGAGGAGTCAACACCGCCCGACAGACCCAAGATGACGCGGGCATCGCCAACCTGCTCGCGAATCTCGGCAACCTTCTGCTCAACGATATTGTCCATGGTCCACGTAGGCTCAAGGCCAGCGATGTTGAAGAGGAAGTTGGAGAGCAGCTCCTTGCCATGCGGGGTGTGGCGCACCTCAGGATGGAACTGCGTGGTATAGATGCGCTTGCTCGCGCACTCCATCGCGGCCACAGGGCACACGTCGGTGGAAGCGGTAACAGTGAAGCCCTCGGGCACCACGGACACGGCATCGCGGTGGCTCATCCACACGCTCTGCTCCTCGGGCGTGCCGTCGAAGAGCTGCGAGGCGCCCTTGCGGTGCAGATCGGCATGACCGTACTCGCCCACCTCGGAATGGCCGACGGTGCCGCCAAGCGTGACGGCCGTAATCTGATGACCATAGCAGAAACCAAGAATGGGAACACCGAGCTCAAAGATGGCAGGATCGACCTTGGGGGCGTCCTCGGCATACACGCTGGCGGGGCCACCCGACAGGATGAGGGCAGCGGGGCGCATGTCAGCAAGCTCGGCTGCGGAGATATCGCACGGGACGATCTCGGAATAGACATGGAGGTCACGCACACGGCGGGCGATGAGCTGGCCGTATTGCGCACCAAAGTCAAGAACGTAAACTACCTGGTCGGTGGTCGCCATCGGTTTGTGCTCCCTACTTCTACAAAAACAGATACTCGCGCTTTCGAACTCAAATAAAATTGCAACCGTTTTAACAGACATTCGATTATGGCATCCCGACACGCGACGTTGCGCGCCGGGATGTCAACATCAATCAAGCACAGTCAAAAAAACAGTTGCAAAATTTAAACGTTGAAGCGGAAGTGCATGACGTCGCCGTCCTGCACCACATAATCCTTACCTTCGACACGCAGCTTGCCGGCAGCCTTGGCGCCAACCTCACCGCCAAGCTCAACATAGTCGTCGTAAGCAATGGTCTCAGCACGGATGAAACCGCGCTCGAAGTCGGAGTGAATGACGCCTGCAGCCTGGGGGGCAGTGTCACCAATATGGATGGTCCAAGCCTTGACCTCCATCTCGCCGGCCGTGAAGAAGGACTGCAGACCCAGCAGGTTATAGGCAGCCTTGGCAAGGCGGCTGAGACCGGACTCTTTCAGACCAAGGTCAGCCAGGTACATGGCTGCGTCTTCCTCATCGAGCTCGGCGAGCTCGCTCTCGATCTTGGCGCACAGAGGAAGCGGCTTGATGCCACCGATCTCGGGAAGATCAGCCGTAACCTGGTCCTCGTCGACGTTGGCAAGCACCATGATGGGCTTCATGGTCATGAGGTGCAGGTCGTAGAGATGGGCACGCTCTTCGTCGTCCATCTCCATGGAGCGGGCGGGGTTGCCCTCGTTCATCCAGGCAGCAACGCGCTTCACGGTCTCATACTTGGCAGAAAGCTCCTTATCGCGCTTTGCATCCTTCTCAAGACGGGGCAGAGCCTTCTCGACCGTGGCAAGGTCAGCCAGGACAAGCTCGGTGCGAATGATGTCGAAGTCGCTCTCAGGGCTGGTACAGCAGTCGGAGCGAACAATGTCGGGATCCTCGAAATAGCGCACGACCTCGCAGATGGCGTCGCACTCACGGATGTTTGCGAGGAACTGGTTGCCCAAGCCCTCGCCCTGGCTGGCGCCCTTCACCAGACCGGCGATGTCAACAAACTCGACGGTGGCGGGCACGATGCGGCCAGGGTGCACAATGTCGGCGAGCTTCTGGAGTCGCTCGTCAGGCACAGGCACGATACCCTGGTTGGGCTCGATGGTCGCAAAGGGATAGTTCGCCGCCAAGATGTTCTGCTTGGTGAGCGAGTTGAAGAGCGTCGACTTGCCCACGTTGGGCAGGCCGACAATGCCGATGGAGAGGGCCATGTCACTCCTTGCAGTCGCAAACGCACTTCGATACGGGCAGATGCAAAATCAATCGGAAGGAAATTATAGGTCGTAGAGAACAAAAAAAGGCCGCCCCTGAGGGCGGCCCATAGAATCACTTGCCTGGTGCTTGATTCCGCGCTTAGGCCTGAGCCTGAGCGAGAGCCTCGTCAACGGCCGAGAAGATGGCCTTAGAGGTGACGGTAGCACCGGAGACAGCGTCGACACCAGCAGTGCCGTTGGCGGCCACAATGGCCTCGGAGAGCTGCTCGATGGCGTTGCTACCAATGCCCTGGGTCTCGGAGTTGTCACCAACGGTGACCTCAGCGACCTTGCCGTCCTTGACGGTGACGGTCACAGGGACGTCGCCGCCAATGCCCTTGCCAGCGGCGGTGTACTCGCCGTCGGTGTAGGTGGCGTCGGAAGCGGCGGCTTCGGTGCTGGCGGAGTCAGCAGCGGGCTCCTCGGCGGCCTCGGCGGTCCAACCCTCGGGGAGGTTCTCCTCGGTGAAGACGCCGGCGTGGCAGGTGGCGCAAGCAGCAACAGACTTCTCAGCGTGGCAGGTCTGGCAGCTGAAGTCCTCGATGAAGCCCTCGTGAGCGGTCTTCATCTCGTCAGACATGGAGTGGAAGTTGAAGGGCTGGTCGTTCCAGGTGTACTTAGCCTCAACGCCGGCCATGTCGAGCTCGCGAACCTTGGTGCCGTCGTGGCAAGAAGCGCACTTGTCAGAGGGAACGGCGTTCATGTGGTCGGCCATAGCGTTGACCTTGACCTCAGGGGTGGTCCAACCCTCGGGAACCTCAACCATGCCGTCGTGGCACTCGGCGCACACCATGGTAGAGGTCTTGTGCACGCTGTGGCAGTCGCCGCAGGTGATGTTCAGACCAGCATGGGCGTCGATGGCGGGCATGTTGTGGGGATCGATGACCTGATCCTTGGTGGACTCTTCCTTGGTGGGAGCATGGTTGAACTCATCAAGGTTGCCGTCGTGGCAAGAACCGCAGAACTCGTCGTTGACGAACTCCTTGTGGTCGGTCAGCGGGTCAGTGTAGGAATCGCTGACGTAGAGGACGACCTCATGCACGAGGTCCATCATCTTAGCCTGGCTCCAGTGGCAGCCAAGGCAGGTGACGTCGGCCTCAGCGTGCTTGGAGACGAGCAGGGCGTCATCCTCGCTGTAGTAGCCGTCGACGTACTTCGTCATGTTGTTGTGGCAGATGGCGCTGCAGAAGCTCGGCTCCTCGTGCCAATGCAGGAACGCCGTGAAAAACGCGATGACGGCAATGAAAATCACGGAAAGAACGATGGGCCAAACCTTGGTCTTAGGGGCCTTGGTCTTCTTCATCGTCTCAGACTCCGTCGTCACCTTCTCCTCTTCGGACATGGGTAACTCCTCCTCTTCCTGGCACGGGCCAGTCTGCCCGCGTCCCTTACCTAACCTAACTGATGATAGTTTTAGCCGCGAGGTCGGGCAACAATCAAATGCGCGGAACTGGGCTCAAGCCGCCGAATTCTGCCTAACCGCCACAAATTGTTGCCATTCGACAACAATTATAGAGGACGGATGGTTTCTGTCGAGACCCTCTCACGCCGTGACATCGGGGTGCCCTGGGCGACGCCGGCAAAGCAACGCTAGAGCTTCTCTCCGCGGGCCTCGGCCTCGTCGGCTTCCTTCTCCAGCATGTCGATCATCTTCTGGCCGTACTTCTTGGCCTTCTCGCGGTTCTCGGCTTCCTTCTGGCGCTGCCTCTCGTCTTCCTCGACCTTTTTCTTAGTCTCGGGGTCGTCGACGATGAGGCGGTTGCCGTCAACTTCGATAAACTCGATGGCGTCGAGAGGACAGATGTCCGAACACAGGGCGCATGCCACACAGTGCGTGGTGAGTACCGAAATCTTGCCCCCCACGATGTCGATCGCGTTCATGGGACATGCGTCGGCACACTCGCCGCAGCCGTCGCACTTGTCAGTGGACCGGGGGGCGTCGAGCACGATGTTGCCTGCCGTTTTGGGATGATTGGCAAGAGCCACGAGCATGAGCTGGCGGGTGTTGGTGAGCACGCGCTTCTTGTTCTCGGTGTTCTGCGCGCCAGTCAGACGGTCGAGCGACTTCTGCAGCTCGGTAATCTGCTTGGAATGCTTGGCGAGCTTCTCGGCACCACGGGCGAGCTTGGCGGTGAGGGGGTTCACCTTCGAGGCCGTCATGCCAAGCGACTTGAGGGAGCCGTTGACAAAGGCCTTGCGCTCGGCCTGATGGTCGACCTCGAGCACCATGTCGCGCTCGCGTTCCACAAGGTCGACGGTCTCGCCGCTCCACTGCTCGCCCAACGTGATGGCGTCGGTGTAGCACTCCTCGCCGGTGGTGGTGCGGCACTTGTCGCAGATGCCGCGCGGCAGGTAGATGCCGACGTTGCCATACTCGCACAGAATCGAGTACCACACCTCGGCCGAGACGTCGCCCACGCAGGGCAAGACTACCTGGGCGGCCTCGGGCACGTGGCCCAGGGCGCGCGTGCAGGTGACGTAAACCATCTCGTTGGCCTCGGCAGCCTTGCAAATCTTGTCGTAGAGCATCTTAGGGGCGTGCATGCTCGACACGAGGGCGTCGGTGGGGCAGGCAGCCACGCACAGGCCGCACTTGCGGCAGTCGCTCTTGATCTCAAGCGCGCCGTCGTCATCGAAGAAGATGGAGTCAGTCGGGCAAACCTGCAGGCACAGGTCGCAGCTGGCGTCCTCCTTCTTGCAACGCACGCACATGGCGGAGTTACCCTTGGGGACGACCTTGTAATCCGACGGCGTCCATACGGGCTCAGCGCTCTCCTCCGTGGTGGCTCCGCGCACAAAGGCGGTCTCGTCAGAAATCTCGCCCGTGATGGCCTGGAACTCCTTTTGCAGGCCTATGAGTTCGTCAAGGAAGTCTGCCATTCTGTGTGCCTTTCCCTCTTAGCAGCCCTATGTCCCAATATGAAACGGGCCCGCAGGTCTTGCGCCCACGGGCCCGAGGTGCAGCGTACCCATTTTGCGCCGCACCCGTACGCTTAAGTTCTAGTAGAGCTTGGCACCCGCGGGGATGGCGTCGCTCACCATCAGCAGGTTGAGGCGCTCCTCGTCGTCCACCTTATGGATGGCGGAAAGCAGCATGCCGCACGAATCGATGCCCATCATCTTGCGCGGGGGCAGGTTCGTGATGGCCACGAGGGTCTTGCCCACAAGCTGCTCGGGCTCGTAGTAGGCATGGATGCCCGACAGGATGGTGCGGTCGGTGCCCGTGCCGTCGTCAAGTGTGAACTGCAGGAGCTTCTTGGACTTGGGCACCGCGGCGCAGGCCTTGACCTTCACGGCGCGGAAGTCGGACTTGGAGAACGTCTCAAAGTCGACGGAGTCCTCGAAGAGCGGCTCGATCTGGATGTTCTCCAGCTCTACGGCGGCGATGGGCTCGCAAGCTTCCTCAACAGGCGCGCTTGCCGCAGCAGCCTGCTCGGCGGCCTTGGCAGCAGCGGCACCGCTCTTGGTGCCGGCCTCGGGCTTCATGTGCGGGAACAGCAGCACGTCGCGGATGGAGGCGGAGTTGGTGAGCAGCATGACCACGCGGTCGATGCCGATACCGATGCCGCCTGCAGGGGGCATGCCGTACTCGAGGGCACGCACGTAGTCCTCGTCGTACTCCATGGCCTCCTCGTCGCCGGCGAACTTCTCCTCAACCTGCTTGCGGAAGCGCTCGGCCTGGTCGACGGGGTCGTTGAGCTCGGAGAACGCGTTGGCGTACTCGTGGCCGGCGATGACGAGCTCGAAGCGGTGCGTGAGGCGCGGGTCCTCCTCGAAGCGCTTGGCCAGAGGCGAGACCTCGATGGGGTAGTCGCACACGAAGGTGGGGTTCACGATCGTGTCCTCGCCCAACTCGTCGTAGATCTCGGCGATGATCTTGCCTGCAGTCCACTCGGGCTTGACCTCGATGCCCTTGGCGCAGGCAGCGCTGGCAAGCTCCTCGACGGGCGTGTCGAGCGTGACCTTGTAGCCAAGCACGTCGGAGACGATGTCGGTCATGGGACGGCAGGCCCACTCGCCCGACAGGTCGATGGTCTGGCCCTGGTACTCGATGACCTCGGGGTTGCCCACGGCCTTGTTCGCAGCCTTGATGACGCCTTCGGCAAGCTTCTTCATGCCCTCGAGGTCAGAGTAGGCGCGGTAGGCCTCCATGGTGGTGAACTCGGGGTTGTGCGTGAGGTCCATGCCCTCGTTGCGGAAGATGCGGCCTACCTCGAACACGGCCTCGAAACCGCCCACAAGCAGGCGCTTGAGGTGCAGCTCGGTAGCAATGCGCAGGTAGCACTCCTGGTTGAGCGCGTTGAAGTGCGTGATGAACGGCTTTGCGGTGGCGCCACCCTGGATGGTCTGGAGAATCGGGGTCTCCACCTCCATGTAGCCGTCGGCCTCCATGTAGCGGCGGAACGTCGACAGGATGAGCGAACGCTTGCGGAAGGTCTCGCGCACATCGTCGTTCACGATGAGGTCCACGTAGCGCTGGCGATAGCGCGTCTCCTTGTCGGACAGGCCGTGGAACTTCTCGGGCAGGGGGCGCACGCTCTTGGAGAGCAGGCGCACAGCCGTGGGCGCAATGGAGAGCTCGCCGCGGCGGGTGCGCACGACAATGCCCTTGGCCTCGACGATATCGCCCAGGTCGAAGGCCTTGACGGCGGCAAGACCCTCCTCACCCAGGTCGTTGATGCGGCAGAACAGCTGGATGGTGCCCGTGGAATCCTGCAGCTCGATGAAGATGACCTTGCCCTGGCCACGCTTGGCACGCACGCGGCCGGCAACGCTCACGACGTCGGCGGTGTCGGCGCCGTCCTCAAGGGTGGCGTAACGCTCCACCAGGCCGGCAACATGGTCGCTGACCTCGCAGTGCTCGGGATACGGGTTGACGCCGGCCTCGATGAGAGCAGAGCGGCGACCAAGGCGCACGCTGCGCTCATCAAGCAGGACGGCGTCGCCCTGAGTCTGATCGGCTGCCATTAGCGGGCCTCGACAGCCGTGACGGTGTAGACGAGCGTCTTGCCGGCCGGGCTCACGAACGACACGGTGTCGCCGGCCTTGTGGTCCATCAGGGCCTTGCCCAGCGGCGACTCGTTGGAAATCTTGCCCTCGCGCGGGCTGGCCTCGGCAGTGCCCACGAGGGTGTAGACGCGCTCCTTGCCGGCGGCGTCCTGCAGGTGCACGACATGGCCGATTGTGATGCGGCCGCCCTTGGTGGGAGCGGCGACAACGATGCAGTTGGCGAGCTGCTGCTTGAGCACCTGGATGCGGTTCTCGTTGGAAGCCTGCTCGTCCTTGGCGTCGTCGTACTCAGAGTTCTCGGACAGGTCGCCGAAGTCGCGGGCCACGGCGATGGCCTCGGTGATGCGCTCGCGCTCGGTGGTCTCGCGCCAGGCAAGCTCCTCCTCAAGCTTGAGCTTGCCTTCGGGGGAAAGCACGATTGCCTTGCCTACTTCCATGGTAAATCTCCTTGTTTCAGCCCTGGCACGGGCCTCGCCGGCAACAGGGACGTACTTGTTTACGACAAGTGCCCGTCACACATGGCGGGCACCGTTAGAACCTCTCAATAAACGCCGCGCGGCGCACGCCTTCGGTAGAAGACGTGCGCCACGCTGTTTAATGCTTGTGATACGACGGACTTACTCGTCGTCGTCAGCGGCGGCCTTCTTGGCAGCGGCGCTGCGCTTCTTGGCTGCAGGCTTCTTGGCAGCCTCGTCCTCCACGACGTCGGCGTCGTCCTCGTCGACAACCTCGACCTCTTCCTCAACGGCAGCGGTCTTCTTAGAAGAAGCCTCCTCGTCCTCGTCGGACATGCCCTTGCGCAGGTTCTTCACGGTCTTGCCCAGGGAGGCGCCGAGCTTCGGGAGGTTCTTGGGCCCGAAGATCAGAAGAACAACGACAAGGATGATGAGGAGCTCAGGAACGCCCATACCCAGAATCTTCATACCACAATCCTCCATTAACGGTGGCGGACTTGAATGTGCCTGCGTCTTCGCAAGAACCCGCCGGTTTTCGGTACGGGGGTATAGTACCCCACGAACCACGCCTATACACGCAAATTTGCGATGCTTTACGACCAATTTTTCTAACAGGCGCAATTCACAGCAAAAAGGGTCGTTGCTTGCGAGAAGCAACGACCCTTGCATGTACCAAACTGGTCGGGTTGACTGGATTTGAACCAGCGACCTCTGCGTCCCGAACGCAGCGCTCTACCAAGCTGAGCCACAACCCGGACTTCGATATAGTAGCAGACTTTTGCCGACGTCAACCCAACTTCTTTGAATTGTGGAGAAAGTGGGACTGCACGCCACAAATGCCGAGCAGGCCTCCATGCCCAAGGCACCTCGACCCTAGAGAACGATTGCCCCGATGCAGCCAAGCACGAGGATGTGCACGGGATAGTACAGGTAGAAGAACCACTTAAGGGATCTGCCCCGCGATCCGTCGTAGGCACGTAGCAGGCAAAGCGCCCCCACCCCGCCCACAAGCTCGTACAAAAGCTCGGGCATCGACGCCGCATCGCCCTGAAGCACACCGCCCAATGCAGGCAGCCCCAGGGCCAGGATGGCAAGAAGCGTCGGGTAAGTGCGGCGGTCTGGCTCGGGCAGCACATGGGCCATGAGGATCATCACGGGACCCAAGACGCCCCAGTCGAGAACGACGCTTGCAACCGTGCCGGCCGCAAACAGCGCCCAAAAGGCCGGTCGGCACTTCATGCGGTCGTAGGCGACGAGCATCGCAAGGCCCAGCAAGAGGGTAAACATGACATTGCCGGTACAGGGCAGCTGAAACGAGGTCTCACCCAAGTCGAGCACGACCGGCTCAAAGAACAGGCCGTACGGAACCTGTGAGACGACGGCGAACGCGAAGAGGCGACCTGCATAGCGGCGCACGTTGTGCGTGTGACGATATCCCTCACTCACGAGAAACGCCATGATGGGAAACGTGAGACCGCCAAAGGCCTCACAGGCGCAGTACGCCCAGAACGGCAGCGCGGCCTGGAAGATGACGCCCACATGGCACAGCGTCATGCCTACAATGGCAGCCATCTTGAGCGAAAACGACGAGACAGGGGGAAGGGGGCGCGACGGCATGGGCATTCCCGATTCTGACAATGAGGCAAACAGCCGACGGACAAAGAAAGGGAAACCGCGCGGCGCGCTCGGCGCCCCGGCGGCTGCGGCCCTGTGCTTTGCGACCGCCATGTTGTTGTACCACATACCGCTGGGATCAAGCATGGCTGCAGACGCCCTTCACGCCTGCCTTGCCGGTGTCGCGGCACTTGTATGCCTGGCACTTTGTGCGGGGCAAAGAACAGCAGACAGAGGCACGCCAGACAACTGTGACACGCGGGCAGGCAAGGCCCGCGCCATCGAGGGCGCATATGTCGGGGAAGTCGGCAGTACCAAAAACACGCGTGCCAGCAAAAGCAGCAAGCACCTAGAGGTACCCCGTGGCCTTCATGCAGGCCTGATTGCGTTGCTATGCCTCATGGGAGCACTCGCGAGCGCCGCCGTGCCGCTGGCAACAGGCAGCGACGCTGGCGTGACGCAGGTGGGCCCCGCCTTCTCACAGGGCTTCTTCACGCTGTTTGCGGTGCTGGCCATATCGTGCTTGGGAACCGCGGTGTGGGAAGAAATTGCCTTCCGCCGGCTTGCGATGGAGGCAGTCGCCGGCGTACTCGAAGAGGGCCGCACCCGCAGGCTCATGGCGGCATGTGTGTGCTCGGCTGTGTTTGCAATGCTGCACCTGCCCGAGATGGGCGCAGCACTGCCCACAGCTTTGCGTGCCATGCAGGTGTTTCTTTTCGCGCTTGCCATGGCGGGACTCGTGGAACAAAGCGGCCGCCTGGCCCCGGCCATTGCAGCGCATGCGCTTTACGACGTTATATGCTTTGTGCCCACCGCGCTCGGCACCCTTGGCAGCGCCTGGGAGATACCGGCATCTTCCCTTATGGCCCTAGAAACAAGCGCGTCGGGAATGTTGGCGAGCCTTCTGTTTTTGGCGCCAGCGGCGGCACTGGGAGTGCGCAGGCTTCTTGCGGCGCACTAGGCCAGCGTCGTACTGGCGCACGCCCACCAACCATGCTCGCGTGCATGAACCGAAAGACGCTCGGCCACAGCGAGGTCACCCATGAAGGCGCACACGCATGAGCCGCTGCCGCACAACAGAGGGCCCGCCTGGCAAGCGTCGCTGTCTTGCAGGAAAGCAAAGACCTCCGCGATCGCAGGGGCGAGCTGCAGGGCGGCAGGCTCCATGTTGTTGGCGACTGCGGCGAGGGCGCCCGGCACATCGCAGGCACGCAGGGCCTCAAGCATCGGCTCCACCTGGGAAGCGGGCGTCGCCATCTCGTCGAGCAGGCGATAGCAGGCGCCAGTAGAGACGCCCTGGTCGGGCTTCACAAGCATGATGGGCACGCTGAAAGGCGCAAACGTCTCACGCAGCACATCTCCCCTACCGTCGAGATACGACGGCACCTCATGCAGGAAAAACGCCACGTCGGCACCGAGGGACTGCGCCAGACGCACTACACGCTCGTCATCGAGGTCGATCTGCCACATGCGAGCAAGGCCGCGCATCACCGCGGCGGCGTCAGAGGAACCGCCGCCCAGGCCTGCCTGTGACGGGACACGCTTGCGCAGCGTCACGCTCATGTCGAGCGGCTTTTCAAATGCCTCTGCCATGCCAACAGCGGCGCGATACGCAAGGTTCGTCGCAGGGTCGGCACCCGCTGGCAAAGGATCGGGCTCGCATGAAAAAACGAGGCCCTCCCCCGCTGCAAGCTCGCGGAGTTCGACCTCGTCGTGGAGTTCGAGCGCGCACATGACCGTGCGAACCTCGTGGTAGGCACCCTCGCATACCCCGGGCGTTACCGAGAGAACCAGGTTGACCTTGGCATGGGCGCGTTCTTGCACGGCGTGGCCTCCTCTATAAAGAAACGCTGCCGCCGGGCGCTCAAAGCCATTCGCACCGGATGTGCCAAGGCCCGTGTGAGGCACGGCTGCAGCGTTTGTGCAGACGGTATTACTGCTGGTCTTCGACGGGCTCAAAGATGAGCTCGCCAGATGCCGGGTCAGAAAGCTCCACGGCGCCGGTCAGCACGTCGACGTACTGGTAGGACTGACGGGCGCGACGGCCGCGGCGCTCCTCCACCTCGACGATAAAGAGAGAGTCGTGGGTCTGCAGCAGCACGCCGTCACGCTCGACAACGCGCGAGCGGCCCATGTTGGCGCGCACCTTGAAGTGCGAGCCGGTCATATGAGAAAGTTTGTCGTGGATTTCCGCGATCTTGTTTGCGTGCTCTTCGAGTTCCATGTGCATAACCTTCCGGGGGGCGCGCAGTTAGCGCACTCCCAGTGCTATCAGGGTGTTTTGAGGACGTGGATAGTACCAGCCACAGGCGCAGATAATATGGATTCACCGGAATACTACGCACTGCAAGCCCATGTGGGGCTATACACGCGCCTTTTAAATCATGTCCGGATCGAAGACGACGCGCTTTTTCTTGGGCTTGGCACACTTCTTGGCCGCAACAGGCGCCGAAGACTCGGTAGGGCGATAACGCTCGGGCACAGCGCCGTCGCGAAGTGCCAGTGCAAGGCCGATGAACTGGTCTTTTGTGAGCGACTCGGCACGGCAGCCGCCGTCGATGGCCATAAGGTCGAACGCGGCGTCAAGCTGGGCGCGCTCCCACTTCTCACATGCCGCCATGGAGTTGCGCAGGGTCTTGCGACGCTGGGCGAATGCGGCATCGACGACTTCAACGGTCGCGGCGGCATCTTCTGCGCTCAGGGCATCACAGGCAGGCACGCGCTGCAGGCGCACCACGGCGCTCTCCACATGAGGCTCGGGGAAGAAGCTGCGCGCAGGAACCTGGAAGCACCCAACGACCTGGGCGAACAGCTGGAGCTTCACCGTATAGGCGCCATAAATCTTGGACGACGGGAGCGCGCAGATACGGTCGGCCACCTCGCTTTGCACCATGACCGTGGCGTCCTGGATAAACGGCCACTCCTGGAAATACTGCAGGATGAGCGTGGCTGCCACCGCATAAGGAAGGTTGGCGACCCAAGCGCTGGGATAGTCGGGCAAATCGGCGAGGGCGGCGTTCTTGGCACGCAAACCGGCGAGCGCCTCGGAAATCTGGGCGGGCGCGACCTTCGTGGCGTCGCCCATCACAAGGGCGAAGCGCTCGGAATACTCGGCCGTTACCTCGCCCAATGGACCCTGCATGTCGGTATCGGCCTCGATGGCGACCACGGCGGCGGCACGAGGCAGAAGCGCGCAGGTGAGCGTGCCGCAGCCAGGACCCACCTCGAGCACCGTCTGCGTGGGTGCAACGTCGGCAAGCTCGAGGATGTGGGCGACGACGGTATCGTCTACCAGGAAGTTCTGTCCCAGCTCGTACTTCGCCTCAAGCCCGAAGGCGTCGAGCATGGAGCGGATCGCGCTGCGGTTTGCCATTTTGGACACAGCCATCGGGTTGTCCCCCTGTCGGAATCGTCGGTGGTACTAGCGTAGGTCGCGTGCAGCCTGGGCGGCATGCACAAGGTCGCTTGCCCAGGCAGATACGTTGGAAAGCAGGGCCGCGTCGAAGTCGGGCCCATAGGCGCAGCCAGGTCTCGGGGCCTGCCCAAAGCCCACGAGGTCATGGGCTACGCGCAGCTCGAAGTCAGCCATGCGAAGCGAGGAGCGGGCGCAGCTCACAAGTGCGTCATGGCCAAAGGGATCGCCTCCCGCGCCCACCACAAAGAGGTCGAGCGGGTGTCGGCACTCCAGGGGACGCACGGGACGCTGCCCCAACAGGTAGCGCTGGCACCACAGGGGCTGCATGCGGTCGAGCACGGCTTTGAGCTGCGAAGGCGGCCCCGAGAAGTACACGGGAGCCACCAAGGCGAGCGCATCTGCCGCCTGCAGGCGCTTGATCAGGCACGCAAAGCCAGGGCGGCCCCCGGCCCCCTCACGCGCATCGAGCACGCAGGCGCCGGTGCGCTCGCACGCACCGCAGCCCACGCAACCCAGCACCTCGTAATCAGAGAGGAACAGCAGCTCGGGCTCCGCACCGGCCCCATACAGGGCACCTTCGAGCTCGGCGGCAAAGCGGGCGCATGCACCGTGGCTACGCGGGCTGCCCACAAGCACGGCGACGCGGAGCATGTCTGCGCCCTCACTACGCACGGCCCCTCCCCTACCCTCGTGCACCCACAAGCGGCGCGGGACGGTCGAAGATGCGTCGTGCGAGCTCGTAGGCGTCGCGGTACGTGTCGGCAGGCTCGTCGCCACAGCGCTCGCGGCGAAGATCAGCCACGAACTCAGCGGTGCGGGCAATATAGGCAGGCTCGCACTGTGTGCCGCGCAAGGGCTCGGGCGCCATGTAGGGCGCGTCGGTCTCAAGCACGAGCTGGCCAGGGCGAAGGGCCGCCACGGCATCGCGCGTAGGGTCATTCCGCTTGAAACTCACGGCGCCGCCAATACCGAGCACGCAGCCCATCTCAAGAAACGGGGCGGCATCTTCGGGCCCAAGATCAAAGCAGTGCAGAACAGCCCCGCCCTCACGAGGCAGGCCGACCTCGGCCATGATCTGCGCGGCCTCGTCGTGAGCCTCGCGCACATGCAGCGAAAGCGATGCGTTCAGGTTGCACGCCAGCTCGAGCTGCTCTCGGAACACCTCGCGTTGCACCTCGCGCGGCGAGAGGTCGTAGTGGTAGTCCAGGCCGATCTCGCCCACGCCGCAGCAGATGGGCTCGGCCAGAAGGCGCTGCATAGCCGCATGTGCCTGGGCATCGAAGTCCTTGGCATTGTGCGGATGGCACCCCACCAGAAGACGCACCTCGGGCATCACCGGGGATTCCCCAAGCGCGTCGAGCACGCCGGCGCTACGCCATGCATCGAGAATCTCAGCGCACTCGCGCTGCCAGCGGTCAAGGTCTGCAAGCACCGCCTGTGGGTCGCGCGCGTCATCGGCAGGATCGACGACCGTCACCAAAAAGCGCACGCCGGCCACGGCCGCACGCGCAAGGGCGAGCGCGGCATCTATGTGCCTCAGGCTCGTGAGGTGCGTGTGACTCTCGGCTATGGGACCCGATGCCGCGGGAAGCGCGAGCAGCGCCTGCTTCTTCGTGCAGAAGAAGCAGGCGTGCTCAGCATGGACGGGCGACAAGAGCTCAGGATTTAGCACGGCAGGTTGGCCATGTCGAGGCGCGGGAAGAGGGCGTCACCCTTCTCCACAGGCTGGCCACCCTCGAACTGACCCCAGGCGCAGGCGGCCTCAAGGTCGCAGCAAGGCTCGCAGGGCAGGCCGATGCGGCGCATGACCTCGGCCGACGTTGCAGGCGTGAAGGGCTCGAGCAGCGTGGCGGCGATGCGAATGGCCTCGATGAGACCCCAGATGACAAAGGCCAGCTCCTCGGCGTTGGCCGGGTCCTTGGCAAGCGCCCAAGGAGCCTTGTCCTCGATGTAGTGGTTGGCAACGGCCACGAACTCCATGACGTCCTTCGCGGCGCCCTGGTAGTCGAAGGCGGCCATCTTCTGCGCATAGCGGCCGTAGATGCCCTGGGCGGCCTCGAGCAGCGGGCTCGTGCGCTGCTCCCAGCCCTCGCCACGAGCAGGGCTTGCGCCCTCAAAGTACTTGGCGCTCATGTTGAGCGAGCGGCTCACGAGGTTGCCCCAGCTGTTGGCAAGGTCGGCGTTGTAGACCTGCGCCATGCGCTCGAAGCTGATGGCGCCGTCCATGCCGTGCGACACATCGGTCATGAAGTAGTAGCGGTAGCCCTCGACGCCGAGGAAGTCGATGACCTGCTGGGGGAAGATGGAGTTGCCGCGGCTCTTCGACATCTTCTCGCCCTTGCCCGTCTCGGGGTTCTTGACGAGCAGGAAGCCGTGCGCCAGCACGTGCTCGGTCACAGGCAGACCGGCGGCCATGAGCATCGCAGGCCAGATGACGCAGTGGAAGCGGATGATGTCCTTACCCACGATGTGCTGCTGAGCAGGCCAGAAGCGGGCGAAACGCTCGGCGGCCTCGGGGTCGCCATAACCGGCAGCAGTGATGTAGTTGATGAGGGCGTCGAACCACACATAGGTCACGTGGTCGGGGTCGAAGGGCAGCGGGATGCCCCAGTCGAACGTGGTGCGCGTGACGGAGAGGTCCTTGAGGCCACCCTCAACGAAGCTCACGACCTCGTTGCGGCGAATCTCAGGCTCGATGAAGTCGGGGTGGGCAGCGTAGAAGTCCAGCAGCGGCTGCTGGAACTCGGAAAGCTTGAAGAACCAGCTCTCCTCCTGGATGCGCTCGAGCGGACGCTTGCAGTCGGGGCACAGCGGGATGGCGGTCTCGTCGTAGTTGCCGTCCTCGTCGGTGTTGGCGTGGCGCACGTCGGTCTCGGTGAAGTAGGTCTCCTCAGGCACGCAATACCAGCCCTCGTAGGTGCCCTTGTAGATGTAGCCCTTCTCCTTGAGGTCCTCCCAGAAGTGCTGCACCGCCTTGATGTGGCGCTCCTGGGTGGTGCGGATAAAGTCGTCGTTGGTGATCTCGAGCGTGCGCCAAAGCTCCTGGAAGGCAGGGGCCTGGGAGTCGCACCACTGCTGGGGCGTCATGTCGTGGGCAGCGGCCGAGTCGGCGACCTTCTGGCCGTGCTCGTCGACGCCGGTGAGGAACAGCGTGTCATAGCCGTCCATGCGACGGAAACGCGCCTGAACGTCGGCCACGATGGTGGAGTAGGCCGTGCCCAGGTGCGGGGCGGCGTTCACATAGTAGATGGGCGTGGTGATGAAGTACGTGCCCTTATCTTGGGGCTTGTGGTCGGCGCAGCCGCAATCGCACATGGTGGGTAGCCTTTCGACGCATTGCACCGGGACGCTCCCGGCGCTTTCTAGACAGATGGGATAATCGTATCATCTGAGCTTCTCTGCAAAGCGCTTGGCAGACAGGGTCACATACAAGTTGCGCCGCTGACAAACAAAGAAGGGGGCCGACAACGGGTACGATTCGTTGCCGGCCCCCTTTGAGATGCGGTTGTTGGCAAGCGAGCGCGCATGCCCGCCCGGCCCCGCGACGCGTTACAGCCACCGGCGAGCCCTCGCCCACCTTGACCTGCGGCGCGGGCAGCCCTACGCGGCCGTCCTGCCCTACTCCTGCGCGGCTGCCTCTGCCGCGGCCTTCGCCTCGGCCTCGGCCTTCTTCTTGGCTGCCATCTCGGCCTTGAGCTTGGCTGCCTTGGCGGCCTTCTCGGCTGCAGCCTGCTCGCGGCGCTGGCGCTCCTGAGGGCTCACCTCGTAGACCTCCACCACGCGCTCCTGGGCGGGGTCGGTGTAGTGGCTGAGCATGCTGAGGGCGCCCTCATGGCACGCCTCGATGCAGCTGCGGCACTGGATGCAGCGGAAGCGGTCGATCGACCAGGTCAGCGCCTTGCGGTCGACATCAAGCGCCTGGGTGGGGCACACACTTGCGCACAGGCCGCAATACCTGCACGAATCGGGCTCGAGATGCACGCGCCCCTTCGTCTGCTCGAAAAAATGTGGCTTCTCCAGGGGATAGAGCTTCGTTGCGGGCTTGGAGAAAAGGCTCTTGAGGGTCATGCGCCCGAGCTTGAATTCTGCCACGATGTGTTACCTCCCTTAGCGCTCGGTGCAGCTGATGCACGGGTCGATGGTCAGGATGATGTTGGGGACGTCGGCCAGGTCGCAGCCGGCAAGCGCGCCCGCCATGCCGGGGATGTTCGCCGATGTGGGAGTGCGCACACGGAAACGGTCGAGGAACTTGGTGCCGTTGCCGCGCACGTAGTAGAACGCCTCGCCGCGGGGCTGCTCCACGCGCATGAAGGCCGAGGAGCCCTCCTCGGGGTTACCCTTCACGTCGACGCGAACCTCGCCGACCGGGATGCGGCCCACCATCTCGTTGATGATGTCGATGGACTGGCGCACCTCCTCGATGCGCACCTTGCAGCGGGCGTAGCAGTCACCCTCGGTAGACACCACGGGACGGAAATCATACAGCTTGGAGTAGGCGTCGATGCCCGCCATGCGCACGTCCATCTCAATGCCACTTGCGCGACCAAACGGGCCCACGCAGCCGTAGTTGATAGCATCCTGCTTCGAGAGGTACCCCACGCCCACCAGGCGGTTCTTCACCGAGTCGTCCATGAGGAACGTGTTGGCGATCTGGTCGTACTCCTCAAGCAGGCTTGCAAGGACGCCGCAGATGGCGTTGAGCTCGGTGTTCTCGATGTCCTTGAAGACACCGCCAGGGGTGCAGACCGACAGGATCACGCGGCCGCCGGCCGTTTTCTCAAAGATGTCGAGCACGTGCTCGCGCAGGCGCCAGGTGTGCATGAAGAGGCTCTCGAAGCCCATGGCGTCGGCCGCAAGGCCCAGCCACAGAAGATGTGAGTGAATACGCGACAGCTCATGCCAGATAACGCGTAGGTACTGGCCGCGCTCGGGCACCTCGATGCCCATGAGGCGCTCAACTGCCTGGCTATAGCCCATGGAGTGACCGAAGCTGCAGATGCCACAAATGCGCTCGGCCACGTGCACAAAGTGCTTGTAGTCGCGCTTCTCAACGAGCTTCTCGAGGCCGCGATGCACGAAGCCGACCTGGGGGACGGCCTCCACCACGCGCTCGTCCTCGAGCACGAGGTCGAGGTGCACGGGCTCAGGCAGCACGGGGTGCTGGGGGCCGAAGGGCATGACGGTCCTGGTTGCCATAGCTCAGGCCTCCTATTCCGCCGCCGCAGCGGGCTTGGCGGCTGCGACAGGCTTGGCCTTGCCTTGCGGGGCCTGGGCCATGGGTGCGGGAATGTGCAGGTGATAGAAGCCTCCGCGGTAGTCGAGGTTCATGTCGACCACGGTGAGGCCGTAGAGGTCGTGCATCTCATTCTCAAACATGAACGCCACGGGGTAGATGCCGCCCACGCTGGGAATCTCGTCGGAAGAGCTTACGCAGACGCGCAAGTTGGCCACCTCGTTGGTCGCATCGTCCACGAAGGAATAGAGCAGCTCGAAGGCATCGTCGCCGTTGCGCGAGGCGCAGCACTGAGCGAAACGCCAGCCCTTGGCCTTGTACGCCTGGGCAGCGCCGACGAGCTCGCCCAAGGTTGTCTCGATGAAGTCTACCTGTGCCATGCCTTAAGCCTCCTCATGGACGACGTCTGCCTCGTGGGCAATCTGCTCGTCCTGCTGGGTCGTCATGTGAACGCGGCGCAGCGTCTGCTCCTGCTCGCCGGGGGCCGACATGTGGCCCTGCGGAAGCGGGGCGCCCGCGGCGAGGGCGGCGCGCTTCTCCTCAAGCACTGCCAGGCCCTTTACCACACCGTCGATGATGGACTGGGGACGCGCGGCGCAACCGGGCACGTACACGTCGACGGGGATGACCTTGTCCACGCCGCCCTTCACGTTGTAGCAGTCGTGGAAGATGCCGCCCGAGCAGGCGCAGATGCCCACGGCCACAACGACCTTGGGCTCGACCATCTGGTCGTAGATCTGCTTGATGACGCCCTCGGCCTGCTCGTTGACCGAGCCGGTGACCAGGAAAATGTCAGCATGCTTGGGGTTGCCCGTGTTGATGATTCCGAAGCGCTCCACGTCGTAGAGAGGCGTGAGACACGCCAGGACCTCGATGTCGCAGCCGTTGCAGCTTGCGCCGTCGTAATGGATGAGCCACGGGGACTTGGTTGCGAAAGACATGTGCCCCCTCCTAGAAGATGATGACGCCGCTGCTCAGATAGTAGAACAGCGAGAAGTTGACGATGCTGGCCACGAGCGCCACGCCCCAGGCGCCCTTGAGCATGACCTGCCACTTGACGCGGGCGAAGTTGTTGTCAATCAGGATCTCGATGAACCAGACGATGGCGACGACAACGATAGCAAGCAGGATGGACAGCGGGTTGGCGTTGATGAAGAACATGCCGACCCAGCCCAAGAAGAGCACATTCTCGTACCAGTGCGTGACCTCGACGATGGCCAGCACGCGGCCGCTCATCTCGGTGGTGGCGCCGCGAACGAGCTCCTGGTGGGCGTGGTGCGCCATGGAGAGGTCGAAGGGCGACTTGCGCAGCTTGATGGTGAGCACGAAGAGCAGGCCCAGGAAGATGAGAGGCATGCACACGGCAAGCGTGGCGTCGCCGGCAAAGAGCGAGGAGACATCGAAGGAACCCTTGCCCTGAGTGGCGGAGGTGGTGAGGTAGAGCGCGACGCCCACGAAGAGCACCATGGGCTCGTAGGACATGACCTGCAGGATCTCGCGCTGGGCGCCGGTCTGCGCCATGGGAGAGGGCGACAGGTAGCACGCCAGGATGAAGAACAGGCTCGACAGCGTGATGAGGAAGACGCACAGCAGGAAGTTGCCGCCGCAGAAGAAGACCGCGCCCGCGACGATGGCGGCAAGAAGCGCCAGCACGACCAGGCAGGTCATCACGGGATCGAGTCGGCTGGTGTCCTTCTCAAGAAGCTTGCGCACGTCGTAGTAGGGCTGCAGCAGGACCGGGCCGCGCCTGCCCTGCATGCGGGCCGTGATGATGCGGTCGGCGCCGGCCAGAAGGCAGCCCAGCACCGGCGCCAAGATGATGAAGGCGCACACCGCCACAATGGTGAGGGCCATTTAGATCACGCTCCCCATGAGGTTGATGAAGACGTAGCTGAGGCCCAGGGAGCAGGCGATGCCCGCCAAGGCGATGAGGATGCAGACAATGGAACCGATGCGAGAGAGCTGCTTCTCGTCGAAGATGGACTCCATGTACCAGGCACGCTGAGCCGTGGAGACCTCGCCGCCCAGGGCGCCGGCGAAGCTCGTCTGCGACAGGCCCACGCCGCCCAGATGCGGCATCTCGACCAGGGAGGAGCGGTTCTTGGCGCGCAGGGCCACGATGAGCGGCACGATCACGACGATGACAGCGCTCACAGCCATGATGGTGAGGTCGGACATGCTGGGGGCCAGCATCGAGCCACCCACGAGACGCCTGACATAGGGAGTCACAATCGTCGAGCTCACATAGGGCAGAGCAACGGCGAGGGCAACCACGCCGAAGGCCATGAGGGCAAGCGCCACCCACTCGCTCTTGTGGACGTCCCTCTCAAGGTTGTCTTGACCCTGAACGTTGCACAGAATCTTGCCGAGCCACTTGGCCCAGAAGAAGAACGTGGCGGCGCTGCCGAAGCCCATCATGACGATGAGCACGAGCACGCCCGAGTCGATGAAGGCGCCCAGGGCGGCCCACTTGGAGACGAGCATGCCGAAGGGGGCGACGAACATGCCGCAGATGCCCAGCGCCATGAGGCACGCGAGCTTGGGCATGCGGGAGACGAGCGCGTCCATGCTCTCGATGTCGCGAGAGCCGATGTGGTGCTCGGCGGTGCCCACGCACAAGAAGAGCAGCGACTTGGCCACGGCGTGGAAGATGAGCAGGAACACGCCCGCCCACACGGCCGCCGCGGTGCCGATGCCGGCGCAGGTGACGATGAGGCCGAGGTTGGCGACGGTGGAGTAAGCCAGCACGCGCTTGGCGTTGGACTGGGAGATGGCGATGAGCGAGCACACGAGGAACGTGGTGGCGCCCACGAGCATCACGGAGATGCCCACGGGGTTGAGCATGGTCGTGTTGCCGCCCGTGGTGAGGTAGGTGCCCATGAGGGGCGACAGGCGAATCAGCAGGAAGACGCCGGCCTTGACCATCGTTGAGGAGTGCAGCAGGGCGCTCGTGGGCGTGGGCGCAACCATGGCACCGAGCAGCCACGTGTGGAAGGGCATCTGGGCGGCCTTGGTGAGTGCCGCGAAAGCAAGCAACGCCAGCGGCAGCATGGCAAGGCTGGCAGAGGCGCCGCCGCGGCTCACGAAGGTGCTGAGCTCGAGGGTGTGCATCTGCGAGCCCATGTAGATGAGGGCAAGCGTGAACGCGATACCGCCGAGCATGTTCATCCAGATCTGACGGAACGAGTTGGCCGTGGCCTCCGCCGTCTTGGTGTAGCCGATGAGGAAGAACGAGCAGACGGTGGTGACCTCCCACATCGTGAGCATCCACATCAGGTTGTTGAAGAGCACGAGACCGAACATAGCGGAGAGGAAGGCGAACATCACCGCGAAGAAGACAGGTTGGCGATCGGGCGCGGACTCCTTGCCCTGAGCGGCGAGCTCGTCTTGATGATGCTGGAAGTCACGCATGTAGCCGCAGGCGTACACGATGATGCCGCTGCCGATGATACCCACGATGAGCACCATGATGGAGCTGAGCGTGTCGATGTAGACCGGACGCAGCACGTGCACGCTGTGCGCAACGCCGAACTCAAGCACGCACACCGCAATGGCCTGGATGCATGCGAGCGCCAGCACGCCCATGCGGCGGGCGTTGATGGCACGCCAGGCAACGTAGGCGGCGAGCAGCAGGTCGATGGCGAAGCACACCCAATCGAGCCACGGCATGCTATCCCTGTAGTACGTGCCCGCGCCCCTGAGATGGGCGCTCGCCAGGGTGATGCTGGCGATGATGATGACGGCGGCCGAAACGTACACGACCGCCTCGCGCACCCTGCGCCCCGGGGCCAGCAGGCAAAGAACTGCAGCCACCAGCGGGATGAGGATGAGCAGGCCGATGATACCCACGTTGCCTCCACTCTCGAATAGATTCTTCAAGCCGACGGGAAGAGTCCCGTCTGCCTTTACGTAATATCACGAGTTAGCCGTCTACAATGTGTGGGTGCTGTGACCCTCCCGACGTTGCCGTTATTTGTCGGCAGGCGGGCAAAGCGGCGGGCAAACGGGCATGCCCGACGGTAGAATGTGGGGCGTGAAAGGAAACACGTTCTGAGCAGCCCTGCAGGGCAACGGGAGGTCGGCATGACAATCGGCGCATCGCAAGAGGCCAAAGGATCGCTCACACTCGTAGGCACCCCCATCGGCAACCGCGCCGATCTGTCGAGCCGCGGGCTTGAGGCCTTGCGCCAGGCCGACACCGTGCTTGCCGAGGACACGCGCGTCTCGGGCAAGCTTTTGAGCTCGCTGGGCGTGGAGGCCAAGCTCGAGCGCTGCGACGAGAACGTCATCGCCGAGCGCGCCCCGCAGCTCGTGCGCCGCATGATGGCCGGCGAGCGCATGGCGTTCGTCTCCGACGCCGGCATGCCCGCCGTGGCCGACCCGGGCGCACGCCTGGTGGACGCATGCCGCGATGCCGGTGTGCCCGTCGACGTGATTCCCGGGCCCTCGGCCGTGACGTGCGCGCTGGCGCAGTCGGGCTTTGCCTGCGAGGCGTTCTACTTCGGCGGCTTCTTGCCCCGAAAAGACGGCGAAAGGGCACGAGTGCTCAAGGCGCTGGCAGGTCTGCCTGCGGTGCTTGTGTTCTACGAGTCTCCCCACCGTGTGGCCGACTCGCTGGGTGCCATCGCTGGAGTGTTCCCGCACCGCCGTGTGGCGCTGGCCCGCGAGCTCACGAAGATGTTCCAGGAAGTGGTGCGCGCAAGCGCGACCGAGATGGTGGAGCTGATGGCCGAGCGCGGCGAGCCCAAGGGCGAGTGCGTGCTGCTCGTAGACGCCCCCGATGCCGAGGAGCTTGCTGCCTGGGAGCGTAAGATGGCGGCGTTGGAGCTGGGGGCCACAGGCACCAGCGAAGGCGAGGACGAGGGCGAGGAATTCGACCTCGACCGCGCTATCCGCGCGGGCCTTGCCGCCGGCAAACGCGCAACGGCCCTGGCCAAAGAGCTCGCCCGTTGCTGCGACACCCCGCGCTCAGAAATCTACGAGCGCATTTGCGAGCTGGGAAAAGAGGGATAGCGAGAGCGCCAGCAGGGCGAGCGCAGGCTTTGGTGAATTAGCATACATTTCAGGATTTTGAAAAACGCGCCAACTGGTGTTTTGTTGATTTAACATACATTTTGGGCAGTGAAATGTATGTTAAATTGCACAGCGGAGTTCCTTCTTGCGCAAAAACGGCCCCACCAAGCGCGTGCCTGATGGGGCCGTCGTCGATGTAAGTTGCCTAGGGCACCGCTGCACCCCCGCTCTGCCCATGCGCACATCCACCAACGTGCATCCACGGCGTGCAAGCCCTCAACTCAATGGCACGAAACCTTGTTCGGGGAAATATTTCCCAGACTGCAGCAGCGTGCCTACTCCGTCCGATGAGAATACGTGCAGGTGCCGCTCAACTGGGATTTCGCTAGTTGCATAGGTCCCCGCGCTTGTAAGCGTAAATGGCGTCCCTGACATAGGGGGCACGAGCGGGAGAGACTGCGACTCGAACGTCGCAGTGCAAAACGCCGCTATGTATGACGCGTCGCCCATATAGTCACCTATGAATTCTCCGGCGAAATAGTTCATGTTCGCTGCGTCGTAGTCCTGATTGTCTTTCCATATAAGCTTGTAGGCGCTGCCGTCTCGCCCGAAAGCCATAAACCATATGCCCACGGCAATTTCTTCAACCGCTCCTTCAGGATATCCCGCTTGGACCGTTGCCCCGTAAAAATGCCAACGGTCGTCCTCGGGATAGTCGCCGTAGTACCAGTTTCCCGCAATTGAACACGGGCGGCCCTCGTACATGTCCTGTCCATCGAGCTGGTATGTCCCCTGCGCCTGCCGGCGTCGGCAGGAAGGGCATACTGCTCGACAAATGCGGCGTCATCTGCAGAAATCACGTCGTTGATTTGATACCGGCCGAAAATCTTCTGGAACCGGGCAGCCAGCATATCCCCGTCTGGCTCGTCGGCATGGGCCATGTGTACACAGCCAACGCCAGCCCCCACCGCCATCGCGGCTCCTGCCACCTTGACTAGTTCACGACGAGAGATAGCCATGCCAACCACCCTTCCTATCGTTGCCTGTCACGGCAATGATATCAGGGGGGTGCTTTAGTACAGTCCAGTCGTGAGGGCGAAGTCGAGGGCACGGGGGCGGATGCCGGGGTAGTGGCCGAGCCAGGTTTGGGCAAAGTGGAGCTGGTCGAAACCTACGGAGAGACAGGCCTCGTCGGAGGGAAACTCGCAGGCGCAGATGTCGGCCAGGCGCAGGGAGATGAGGGCGCGGGTCCAGGAAAGCGTGGACGCGTCCATGGTCTTGATGGCGGCGGCGCAGGCGCACTCGGGGCACACCACGCCGCCCTCGCCGATGTCGAAGGCGACCCTGCCCGCCTGCGCCAGCTCGACCGGCTCGCCGCAGCGCACGCAGGTGTCCAGGCACGGCCGAAAACCCTGCATGGCGGCCGCCTTGAAAATGAAGGCGGCCGTAAGCAGGGGCAATACGGGGGACGGCGCCGCCTCGAGGGCCTCCAGCGAGGCTGCAAGCAGGGGCAACAGGCGCGGGTCATGGTTGCCCTCCACCGTGAGCTCGCAGGCACAGTCGAGCGCCGCGTCAACGAGCACCGCCCGGTCATAGTCGGCGGCAACATTGGCATGCGAGCGTACGAGACGCGCCTCGCTCACAATAGGCAAGCCCCTCCCCTCGCTCACCAACAGCTCCACCTCGTTGCCCAGGTTCATGGCACCGGCCAGCTTGGCAGAAGGTTTGCGCGCGCCCTTGGCGACGACGCGCAGCTGCCCCGCGCAGTCGGCCAGCAAGGTAACGATGAGATCGCATTCGGCGAGCTTCGTGCGGCGAAGGACTATGCCGTGCGCTTTGAACTTGCCCGACAAGGAAGCGTCCTAGAGGCTTGTGGCCAGGCGGTCAAAGTCGAGCAGGATCTGACCGGCGTGCAGGCACATGAGTTCGACGGCGCCTGCCTCGAAGAGCTCGACGGCCTCGGCAACGGTGCGGGCGTCGGTGGTGGCACGTACTGCAACGCCGGGCTCGACGGTGGCGCACACGAGACGCACGTCCTCGAGCGTGGCGCAGCGCTCGGATCCGGTGCAGGCAACGACGTAGTCGGGATGCGCGGAAGAAATGGCGTCGACGGCCTGGCAGAGCACCTGCGGAGTTAGTTGACCGCACTCGATGGCCACACCCACCGCAAGGGCGCCGTCGCAGCAGTCGTCATCGTCGTGCCCGCAGCCGCACGCGTCGTCACCGCAGTCGCAATCATGGTCGTGCTCGCAGGCGCAGTCATCGTCGCCGCAGCCACAAGCGCACTCGTGGTCATGCCCGCAGGCACAACCAGCCTCGTCGTCCTCGCAGGCACAAGCCTCATCGTCACAGTCGCAGGCGCTCTCATGGTCGTGGCCGCAAGCGCAGGCATCCTCACCCTCGCAGTCACAGTCGCCCTCGCAGGCGCATGCGTCCTCATCGTCGTCGGCGTGGGCGGTGCGGATCACGCTGAGCACGGGGTCCATGGCCTCGTCAAACTCGCCCTCGACAAGAGCAGCGGTGTTGGCGGCAAGGCACACCTCACCCACGCCCACCGAGGCGAGCAAGGCGCACTCAAAACACAGGGCATCGCCGAGCACCCGGCCATAGGGCCAACCGAGAAGCGCTGTGACACCCATAGGCAGGCCCTCTTGCCCAAACGACCAGGCAAGACGCGGTGCGTCCCCCACCCAGGTCGCAAGTGTCTCGTGGCCCGCTCCGGCAGCCTCAAACGCCTGCTGCAGCGTGGCACCCGGGCCCGCAAGGGGACTGGCGAGCAGCGGGATGAGCCTGGCCGCAAGCTCCTGGCCCAGACCCTCCAGGTCGACCTCTTCGCCTTCGCACAAGCAAGACGCCAAACGCCTCAGTGTCTCTTCTGCCTGCGACATCTCGATCCCCTTCTCTTTGGTGAGTCACCGCTTCAGGCGGCGTGCTGTCAAATGGCCCCGGCGTCCCCTGGGCCAATACAAAACGGGCGCCCTGCCGTGGCTGCTTACCACCTGCAGGACGCCCTGATGTCTCAAAGCCTTACGCACCCTCGCCATAGCCGAAGCGCTTGATCTGCGCGGCGTCGCTGCGCCAGCCGGGCTTCACCTTGACGTTGAGTTTGAGCATGACCTGGTTGCCGAGCAGGCGCTCCAGGTCGTGACGGGCCTGCGAGCCGATGCGCTTGATCATCTTGCCGCCGGCGCCGATGACGATGCCCTTTTGGCCCTCGCGCTCCACGTACACGGTGGCGTTGATGTGCGAGATGTTGGCCTTCTCGTCGTAGCTCGTGGAATCGACCTCCACGCCCACGGAGTGCGGCACCTCGTCGCGGGTGTTGAGCAGGACCTTCTCGCGGATGAACTCGGCCACCACGACCTCGGGGGTCATGTCGGTCTGCATGTCCACCGGAAACCACCGCGGGCCCCGCGGCAGGTGCGCGGCCACGACCTGCAGGAACCCGTCGACGTTGAAGCCCTCCTGGGCGCTCACGACGATGGCCTCGTCAAACGGGCAGAACTCGCGCATGCGCTCCACCTGGGCGCGGGCCTGGTCCTGGTCGATGATGTCGGCCTTGGTCACCACGAGCACCTTGTAGGCGCGGCTCTCGGCCACGTGCTGGGCCACCCACTCGTCGCCGCGACCCGCAGGCTGCGAGCCGTCGAGCACCATGGCGACCACGTCGACGTCCTTGAGCGCGTTGAGCGCCGAGATGTTGAGCTCCTCGCCCAGAGCGTCCACCGGCTTGTGCAGGCCGGGGGTGTCCACAAGCACGACCTGCATGTTCGGCTCGTTGTACACGGCCGAGATGCGGTGACGTGTGGTCTGTGCGGTGGGCGAGGTGATGAGCAGCTTGTCGCCCACGATGGCGTTGATGAGCGTGGACTTGCCGGCGTTGGGGCGGCCGACCAGGCTCACGAAGCCGCTCTTGAACGGGCCCTCGTAGGTGGCGGGGTGCATGAAGCGCGCCTCGTCCTCGTCGTCTTCCTGCGGAGCCTGGGCGCCGGCGGCACCCTGGGAGGCGAAGAAGGCGTCGATGAGGGCGGTGCCGGACAGGCCGTCGGGGTTGTCGAAGCCGACGACGTCGTCGTTCTCGTCGTCCCAGTCCTCGTCATCGTCGTCGAAGTCCTCGTCGCCCTCAGAGGGCAGGTCCTGCCAAAGAACGGGCTGGCTGGTAGCCGGCTTGGCGACGGGGCGGGCATCGGTGCCCTCGGCGGCGTGGTCCACCGTGGGGCCGATGTTGATCTGCTCGGGCGGCACACCCGTGAAGTCGGCCAGGTAGGAGCGCTCGAGCGCCTCCATCTCCTCGGCCTCGCGGGTGTCCTCGTGGTCGTAGCCCATGAGGTGCAGGCAGCCGTGCGAAAGCAACAGGCGCATCTCGTCGGCCGGGTCGTTGCCAAACTCAGGAGCCTGCTTGGCCACAACCGAGGGGCAGATGATGAGGTCGCCCACCATGAAGGGCTCGCCGTCCTCAGCATCGTCGGGGTCGTCGATGTTGAACGACAGCACGTCGGTGGGCTTGTCGATACCGCGGTACTCCAGGTTCAGGCGGTGGATCTCGTCGGCGTCGACGAAGCTGACAGAGACCTCGCAGGGCTCGGGGCAACCCTCCCCCTCGAGCACGCACGCCACCAGGCGCTCGATTTCCTCGGCGCTCAGGATGTCCTGTCCTACCTCGTCGTTTATCTCAATGCGCATGTCCATGCTGTCGCAGCCTTTCTTGTCATACGGCAACTCGGATGTGACACGGGGCCACGGCGGCGCAGCAGGCAAGGGCGAAACGCGCGAAGCACAGGCCCTTGCCCGACGCGGCCGCAGCGGCCCCGCAGGTTTCTTATTCCGTGGCTCCCTGGTAGCCGTTGGGGTTCATGCTCTGCCACTTCCAAGAGTGGGCGCACATGTCGTCGATGTCGTACTGGGCCTCCCAGCCCATGAGCTCCTTGGCCTTCGAGGCGTCGCAGTAGGTCTCGGCGATGTCACCGTCGCGGCGCGGGCAGATCTCGTAGGGCAGCTCCTTGCCGCAGGCACGCTCGAAGGCATGGATGACGTCGAGCACGCTGTAGCCGTGGCCCGTGCCCAGGTTGAACACATGCACGCCATGCTTGCCACGCATGTAGTTGAGGGCGGACACATGGCCACGCGCCAGGTCGACGACGTGGATGTAGTCGCGCACGCCGGTGCCGTCGGGCGTGGGATAGTCGTCGCCGAAGACGTTGATGTGGTCGAGCTGGCCCACGGCGACCTTGGCCACGTAGGGCACGAGGTTGTTCGGGATGCCCTTGGGGTCCTCGCCGATGAGGCCGCTCTCATGGGCGCCAATCGGGTTGAAGTAACGAAGGAGCATGACGTTCCAGCGCTCGTCGGCCGTGTAGAGGTCGCGCAGCATCTGCTCGTTCATCGTCTTGGTGCGGCCGTAGGGGTTCGTGGCCGGCTTGAGCTCGGAATCCTCGCGCACGGGCACATGGTCGGGCTGGCCATAGACGGTGGCCGAAGAGGAGAACACAATGTCATACACGCCATGGTCGCGAAGGGCGCGTGCGAGCTCGAGCGTGCCGCCCAGGTTGTTCTGGTAGTACTCGATGGGCTTGTGCACCGACTCGCCCACCGCCTTGTACGCGGCGAAGTGGATGGCGCCGCAGATGGGCTGCTCGTCGAAGATGCGGTCGAGAAGCGCCCCGTCCTTCACGTCGCCCTGGTAGAAGGCACGAACCTTCTTGCCCGTGATGCGCTCGACGCGCTTGAGGGCGACCTCGCTGGCGTTGGACAGGTCGTCGACCACGACAACGTCGTAGCCGGCGTTGAGCAGCTCGACGCAGGTGTGGCTGCCGATGAAGCCGGCACCGCCCGTGACAAGGATGCAAGGCTTTTCGGACTCAGTTACCGTATCGGTCATACTTGTTCCTTTCTCAATCAAATACGCTTCCTGGTACAACCCCTTGGGCCATGAGCGGCCCTCTTTGAACGTAAACGTATGCGCGCAGCGGCAAGGCCACGAGGGCCGTGGACACAGGTGCGCCCGAGCACGACCAGACGGCCTGGATGCTCGTCGGCCTTGGTCTTGACGGGCGTTGCATGCTCCACAAGAGCCGCCACCTCGTCCATGGTACGCCGCAGATGTTTCTTTTTAAGCCTGCATTCCCAGACAACAACAACTGTCCAGCCAGCCTCGACAAGCTCGCTTGAATCGCGCCTGTCCCTTGCCTGGTTGCGGGCGAACTTCGCCGACCAGAACTCGACGTTGGACGACGGTGTACTGGGGTGGCAGTAGGGGCACCGGTGCCAAAAGCAACCGTGAACGAAGATTGCCACACGCTTGCCCGGATAGGCCACATCAGGCTTGCCGGGGGCCTTCTTCCACTGCAAGCGATACCCGCTGAGACCGCGTTTGCGCAGGTAGGTGCGCACCACAATCTCGGGTTTCGTGTCACGGCTGCGGTTGCCCTGCATCGAGTGACGCACGGCGAGGCTCGTCGCGGCAGGTACGGCGGGTGAGGGCATGCCGGGCGACTCCCCTATTGCTGGACGGGCTCGGCCGCGCCCTGACCCTCGGCATCGACCGGAGCGACAGCCTCTTCGCCCGCGTCTGCGGACTGGGCCTCGGCGTCAACCGGGGCGGCGTCTGCTGCAGGCGCGACAGACTCGCTTGCCGCCACAAGCTTGTCCTGCGAGGCAACGCTTGCCTGCGCAGGGTCGAGGCCACCCAGAAGGGCACGCACGAGCTCGTCGGAATCCTGGAGCTTCCAAAGCGAGCCATCTTTAACATAGATGAGCTCGACGGTCTGCGAAACCACCGGCACGTCAGGATTTGCCAGGCACGACGTGAGCACCGAAGCCAGGTGGGCCGTGAGCGCTGCATCATCCATGGCCGCGAGAGTGTTGCGGGTCTCGGCGGTCGCAAGCTCATTGGTCACTTGAGCCGTGTAGTCTTGGAAGACCTGGTTGAGGTCCTTGTTCGAGACGTTGACGACGACATGGGCGGTGTTGTTCTCAATCGAGATGGAGCTCACCTCGTAGGCAAGGCTGGAGAACATGGGGCCGTACACGTCGAGCGGGTCGAAGCCAGCAGCCACAAGGTCGCTGGTGTAGTCGGAGGCAAACAGCGACGTCGCAGTATCGCTCGTGAGGTCGGTGAGCTGGGCCATGTCGGCCTTGACGCCGTCGTTGAGGGCCTGGGCGGCGTCAGAGAAGCTCTGACCGCAGCCCGACGCCATAAGCGTGCAGGCAAGTGCGCAGCAGGCAAAGATGGCCGGCACGGCGCGCATCTTCTTGGTAGACGAGAAAAGCATGTGCGCTCCTTCCCTAAGAAGCGTCAGTAACGATTGAACGTGCACGGCACAATTATGCGCAGTCCTCGGCGGGTTTGGGGCAGGCAATGCCTTTTTCCAACGCGCCCACCACATCAAGAGCCTCTTCAAGCCCAGCGTGCAGCACGCACACGCCATTGGGCAGCACCTCAACGCTGCTCGAGAGGGCACCCAGCGGGCTCTCCCACAAGCCGCAGGCAAACCCACGGGCGTCCTCGGCAGGCTTGAACGCCACGCGCCAGCCAAAGCCGTGCTCCATGCTGCGGCGCGCCTCGGCATTGGAGGCATCTTCGACCAAGCCCGGGTAACGCACCCACACAACGCGCGGATGATGCGCAAGGAACTGGGCGGCAACAAGAGCCCGGTCGCAACGCGCCTGCGTGACGAGGGCAAGCTGAGGCAGCATGTGTGCCAGAAGATCACGCACGCCGGACAGAATCGGCGCGGCCGCGTCCGGCGCGTCTGCCCCGATTGCCCTCAGGAACCGCTCGAGGGCCCCCTCGCTGCGTGAGGCCACAAAAGTAAGGCCATCAAAGGCCTCGCCGAAAAGGTCACCGAGGTCCTCCACCGCGATGTCGGCACCCATCTGGGGCGGACGACACAGATAGGGGCCTGCGCCCTCGTTGACCACGACGCGCAGACCATCGCCAGAAGCGGGAGCCTTGAGCCAGGGGCGCAGCTCGTCGGCCTCGATGGAGCCCGTTGGCTCCACGTGCAGGGTCCTTCGCACGTCGAGCAACTCGACGCAGGTGTCCGCGTCGCAAAAAAGCGCCCTGCACGCGGGTTCACCCGCAAGCAGGGCGCCAGTCTTGGCGTGCTCAAGTTGTGCCATGACCTGCTCGACAGCGAGACCCTGGCTAGCGATGGTAGAGAAGTTGCGGTCAGGATGCAGCACTGCCAAACCTAACGATTAATCCAGGTCGTCGATGGCGGCCTGCACCTGGGTGCCATAGGGGTTGACGGCGGCCTGCAGCTGCGTGGCAGCAGCGCTGGGGGCGGCGGCAACAGCCTCGGAACCCGAGGGGGCAGACGTAATCAGCGGGAAGTTGGCCGAAGCAGCATCGGAGAACTTCTGAATAAGGGCGAGGTACTCGGTGCGGAAGTTCTCGCGGGAAACCTTGAGACGCTCGATCTCGTCGAGCTCGGTCTGCTTCTCGTCGAGAGCCTGGCGGATGACCTTGCGGGCCTGGTTGTCGGCGTCGAGACGAATGCGCTCGGCATTGGACTTGGCCTCGGCAACGATGCGGTCGGCGGTCTGCTGGGCAACGATGAGGGCGGCGGAGAGCTGCTCCTCGGTGGCGCTGTAGATGTTGGGCTTGCCGTTGTTGGCGGGAGCGGCGGGAGCTGCAGCGGGAGCGGCGGCGCGGGCGTCGGCCACAGCCTTGTCAGCCTCGGCGCGAACCTTCTCAATCTCGCCCTGGAGCTCGCCGTTCTTGGCCTCGGCGGCGGTCAGGCGGTTCTTGAGGTCTGCAATCTTGCGCAGCATCGCGTCGATGTCGCGGCTGATCTGCTCGAGGAACTCGTCGACCTCGCTGGGCTCGTATCCACGGCGCTTGGCCTCGGAGAACGTCTTCTGCTGAATCTCGGCGGGAGTGATAGGCATGGTAAGACCTTTCCTTCGTGCATTGCAGCCTCACGGCATCAGCCGAAGGCATCGGTAAACGGATGGCTAAAGTATAGCCAGAATCAGGCTCTCGGCGAGCTGCAGAACGATAATCGCTACCACAGGCGAAAAATCAATCATGCCCAGGGGCGGGATGATGCGCCTGAAGAGGCCCAGATACGGCTCAGAGATGGAAGCAAGCACCGAACGGATGTCCTCGACCCACTTGGACGCGCCGTAGGGAATCCAGCTCATGAGCACATAGACGAGCAGGATGACGGAGTAGATGCGGAAGAGCTGGGCAATGGCAATAGAAAGCATCGGCTACCTCATCAGGCCCTGGCGCTTGAGGTCGGCCATGGTGACATCGGAGACCTTCACGCCCTTGGGACAGACGGCGAAAAGCTTCTGCCCAAGCTCCTCGATCGTGGCGCCGCTGGCACAGCACACACCGAACGTGAAGTCGAGGATGCGCTGGCAGGTGGCGTCCGAAGAGCTGCGCATTGCGAGCACCACAGGGCGATGGTCGCCCAGCAGCACCTCAGCGACACGGCGGACGTCGTCGTAGCCGCGCGTGCGCACGATGACGGCATCGCTGGAAAACGTCGGTGGCTCGGCCACATGCGCGCTCGCTGCGGCCGGAGCGGGCGCAGGAGCAGACACAGCGGCGGGCTTGGCGGAAGCCGCGGGGCGAGGCTCTGCGGCAGCCGGCCTGGCAGCGGGCACAGCAGGCTCCTGCATGGGAACCGGGCGCTTGGACGGCGCAGGGGCAGGGG